>Ga0068872_10002534_pt1 | contig 14280 bp, 13 predicted proteins | sample NOAtaG_7_FD_66441 | JGI IMG/M metagenome (GOLD analysis project Ga0068872, IMG submission 66441) | Freshwater lake microbial communities from Lake Erie, under a cyanobacterial bloom - NOAA_Erie_Diel1S_2200h metaG | ecosystem: Environmental > Aquatic > Freshwater > Lake | place: USA: Ohio, Lake...
ATGGTACATCTATATCTTCCGCTATATTATAAATATTTGACACGTTAGAATATATAAGAAATTTCCCATCCGGGTTACTATTTATTATTCTTATTATTTGATCTATTTTTGATATATTAGAATTACGGCGAATATGTCTCTTTACGAACTTATCAGCTGTGGAAATAATTTCATCCTCCGTGATGGTTCTAAAATCAATATCCGGAGATTCCGAAGATTCCGAAGATTCCGAAGATTCCGAAGATTTACTCACATATTGTATTGTGGACATAATAATAATTGCCCTGCAGAATGGACAATTTGGGCGTCTATCTATCTCTATATTACTTTTAAAGTATGATAATAAACACATTGTACATAGAATATGCTGACAACAAGGAGTAATAACTCTACTAACTTCTGATATTTCGTAACACAATCCACATTCGACATTTTCTAATTCGGCAACATTTTCTTCAAAATGTTTTAATCTATTAATTGCCGATCGCACATCTGTATTATTACCAGGATTCATAATAAATCTGTTGTTTATAATTATATATTCAGTATCTGTTGGGTTGGTAGAGTTAGGTCCGACCCGTTTCATTACTCCGCCTTTACGCAATATATTATTATATATTGTTTCACGAATTGCATCAATCAGTGACGCATTTTCATTATTGCTAAGTGTTGATATTGCGCGACGAACATTTCCTTCTTCAATATCTCGTATCACAGATGGGTCAGCAATATAATGTCTAAACCTTCTGATTAGAATCGAATCGATACATCTGTATGTGATATGTTCGACATTAAAATTCGTACAGAATGATTGTTCTAATATACTAGGATGAGTTTTAACCAGTATATTATTTAATGAATCTGGATCTCGTTTAATATCTTTGAATATATTCGACAAAAATGGCGATGATATTTTCCCAGTATTAAGAAATGATTCATACGTCGCTGTTATCAGCCAAATATATAAATAATTAATTTTATTCATCAGCATAATACTAGGGATACGATTCATCGAATCGGCCTCATCAAATATTATCCTGTAGAAATATATTTTCATATTACTAACTAATTCGGCGAATTCAGGTATAATTGTGGAACTAACTACTATTAATACATTTTTGTAAGTTAGATTATCAGTAACTGAATTATCCCATTCTATTAATTTTAACATGCTGGATTTTGCTACTTCCATATTTTCTATAGCTAAATATGACCAATCGGTTCCATATCCTATCTCCTTAATAACTTGTTCAAGTAAATGTGGATGAGTGATATATAGATCTCTTCTATACTTTCTACGAGTAAAAGGACATTTTTCTGTTATAATACTAATTTCATGTTGCAATACTTTATGTAATCTATCTCCATGTGGAGTATTAAAACTAAGACTTAGCATAGCACGAGTTTTACCAAATCCTGGAGTATCTCCAAAAATGAATAATCGGTATACTTTTCCATCATCTTCATTATCTATAGAATTTTTGTTTTCCAAATATCTCATTTTGATTACATTCTCATTCTGATGTGGCAAAAGAGACATGTTATTTCTTGAAAGTATGACTGATATAGTATATTGTTCTATATTCAATTTTTTAAAAAAAAATGAAAGTTTAGACCGTTCATAAATTTTATAAGATAGTCGTAAGCAAATAATAAAAAATATACCTGATTTTGATTACTTTTCTAGAAAAATTGAATTTATATGATACTATAATATCTACATTTCAAAAATGATTGAAGAGAAAGATACACTATTCCATCAAAATACGTCTTTGTCAGAGCATGTTATTTACAAAGTCAAATGCACTTGTAATAATTATGTTTGTGTATTTTGTTATATAAATAGAATACCATGTACATGTAATGGTACAATCGATACTTATAAATCCGACCCAAGCAACCCCCATAATAATATATTATTGTGGAATAAAAAAAAACAACTAACTAGTGAATATATTTTATCATATTTTAATGATAAATGTGTGTTATCATTATATTTTTATTCGGCTTGTTTATTGCGATTAAATCGTGTAGATGAAATAGATGTGGATCGATTAAAATCACATAATCATCCTCTGATGACTGCGCTATTAATATTAGTTAATATAGAAAAACGTAATGAACCAGAAATTATTAGACTTTTGAAAGAATTGGGTGAATTAAATTCATCGACAAGTTTGTTCCAACTCTCACGTATTTATATGAGAAAAGAACAATATCAACTTTCAAATGAATATTTGATAAAGGCAGAAAAATTAAATGATATTAATGCGATTATTGAATTAGCAATACGTAAATTAAATGGCACACATATTGCGAAAGATTTATCGCATGTATTTGAATTATTAAAGTCAGCTTTAAATCATGATTTTTATGGGAAATTAAATCAAGAACAAAAGACGAAAGTTCGTATTACGTTAGCATATTTATATAAATATAATTTTATAGATTACCGAAAATCATTCGAATTGTTTAGACAATTAGCAGATGAAAAAAATCATAATTCGATGATCGAATTGGCAGATTTGTTTAATAAAGGAAATGGTTGTGAAAAGAGTGTTCAAGAAGCAATAAACTTGCTATATTCCATTAAAGATACAAACAAATTAGCAAAATTAAAATTAGGTTTGCTTTATAAAGAAAATAACAGTGAGAAAGATGCAAAAAATCTCTTCAAGGAATTACATGATGTGAATTATTTAGATGGTTCATTTCAATATGCATTAATACTTGAAAAATATAAAACAAAACAATATGAATTTAAACGTATTATAAATACGTTAACAGTTAACAATCACAAAGATGCATCATTTTACATGTATAATGAATGCGTAAAATTAAATAATCCTTTAGCAAATAATTATTTATTACGTGCAGCAAAAGGAGGACATTCAATTGCGAAACAAATATTAGGAATCCAATATATGAATGATAAAAAATATGCAGATGCGTATAACATGTTAAAGGATTTGAAAACAAAAGAAGCATATTACAATTTGGGATTTATGTATAGTCATGGGTTACATGTTGAAAAGAATTTATATAAATCAATTGAGTATTACGAAAAAGCGAAGACTTTACAATGTCGTCGTTCGGTTGATAGATTAATTGAAATCTATAAAGAAACTGATAGAGAAGAATACAATAACTTATGTATGAATCTGGCAGATGAGGGGATTCCTGAATATCAATTTATAGTTGCCGAAAAATACAAAAAAGACAAAAAAATAAAAGAAGCTGTTGAAATGTATCGAAAAGCAGGAGAACAAGGACATTTAAAATCTCAATATATTTTGGGACTGTATTACGAATGCAAGCAAGAAAATGAAAATGCATTATTATGGTATCAAGAAGCAGCAAAACAAGGTTACCATAATGCATATTTTAAAACAGCATTAATGTGTATAAATACTGATACGAAAAAAGCAGTCCAGTATTTATCACAATCAAATAATATCACTGCGTTATTTATGTTAGCGTCGGTATATCATAATGGAAAGAATGAGATTAAGGCGGATTTATCATTAGCTTTAAAATATTATACGGATTTTATCACGGATACACGATCTAATGGTAAACTAAAAAAATCTGCATTGAAGAGAATAATCACTATTTGTGATAAAATCAGAATAGAAGTAGATACGAGTTCCGATGAAGAATACGTGGTAAAACGAATTAAGTTATCGTAAACACGTCATTTAGATACGAATACGAATGACTTGCGGATCTGTGTCAAATATTTTCACAAAAAAATAGTATATTTTTTTGTAAAAATAGTATATTTTTTTGTAAAAATAGTATTTAAATATTCATATATTCGCTTGCCATCACTGAAGATTTAGCTCGTTGATTACCTCCAGTAAAATTTACTGGAGGCGCAGTAGGATCTACTGTTAGGTCACCCATACTATCTTCGAGTGATCCGTTTTTAGGTATATCAAAGTTAGCATCGTATTCTTCAAAGTCTGCGTCTGTGAGTTCGATATCATCTGCATTTCCTTCGAATACTGCGGCGGCTCGTTTTGGCGATGGCATTTTAACAAGATCCGATACTTTAAATTTCAAATGATATCCAGTTTTAGTTAAAACAAGTACAAGTCGACCAACTCCAGAATAAAGAGAATTATATGGGAATAAAAAATCGTGTAACGTCATGTATGTAAGAGGAGTCATAGCCCCTTTTTGAGATGGATTTTTAAATAAAGTAGTTCCACCTTGTGATGATGCAAATCCACTTGGAGATTTTTGCGATGGCATACGCACATTAAGGACAGTCTTAATTTTACGAGTATTTCCTGTTCCTTCATATGCTAGATCTATATTAGCTTTTGAAGACTTGAGTGCTTTCCCATCAACTTCGCCAAGATAATTTCCTCGAAATAGTACCGGCGCCGCTCCATTAAATACTTCTTTAGCTTTATTGATATATGGAGAATTAGGAGTATAAAGTGCGCTACCTAATTTTTGCAAATATGCATTAATTAGTCTTGTAAGAATTTTCATTACATAAACATATGCATATGTTTCATTCTTGCTGGTAGGAGTTAATCCAAATCCTGATGCTTGCTGAATCATACCCATATCTCTAAGCTGTTTACGGATTAATTCATAAACATCATGCTCTATGGGCGAACCATCTAAATTCGTATTCGGTTCCAAAACACTTAATGATGTGGCGGCATACTGCTTTCCCTGGACAACTAATCCGTATTTATTTTGATATTCTGCACTAGGGGCCTTGACTGATTTATCTGGTGAACATGTCGCAACAACACCTTCGAACGAAATCACTAGTTTCGTTATATTAATTTTTTCCGCAGGATTTACTCCCCATACATAAACTACGACATAAATACCATTAGGAGAAACAAATACTCCATCCTTAGTATTTGGACTAGCCACAATTTCAATATATGGCATTCCGCCATTAGTATCCTTGTTTTCATCGGAAAATTTTTGTAATTGAGTGCACAATGCTCCGATGGAAATATGTTGCATGATTTAACCAGAACTATTAGATGTATATATTTTCATCATTTCAATTTTTATAAAATACCCTTATATTTTATAAAAAAATATAAGGGTATTTTTTATAAAATATAAAGATATTTTTTCTATACTCATATATTACAAATATTATACTTGTTTTTTAAAATGGCATCTGAATTCGATAAAACTAGTAATGTAATTAGTGATGGAAAACTAGGATCGGCTACATGGGCATTAAATGCAATTGCTGCAGCATTATGGATACCTATAATTGTTTATTGCATATTAATCTTTATTATGATTCTTAGTGGTAAATCTATAGAATCCATGACATCTAGTGCACTAGGTTTATCAGACAATAAAGTCCAATGTACTGGCAACGTAGTCTCACATCTTCGCCAAGATATGTATTTACCTAAATATCCATTACCACATCATGTAGAAACTTATAATCACAATACAGTTACGCCATGGAACAGTATATATCCTCGTGCACAATTAACTCATCTTAATAAAGTATCACCTATACTAACTCCTGCTACTGCAAATCCGCCAGTAATGGATAAAGTAATTCCTTCTTCGGAACGATCTCGTTAAAAAATAAAAATATTAGCGTATAAATTACATATTATCTAAACTATTTAATGCATCCATAGTTAAACCATTTCTAGTTGGTTTTCCTGATTTTTTTTTATTTCCCACTGGAACTGTTACAAGTGGTAAAAATAATTGTGTAGCTAAAATAGATCCTTCAGATATCCCATTTTTGCGTGATATATCTGATACAATTCTTCCTATATATGGAGATACTCTAGTTAAACGAGATTGCATATTATTTTGTAATCCTGTATAATCTGGTTTCCAACTACCAAAAATTACAGTATTACCATCAAATATAGATTCTATAAATCCGCATCCACCAATCATCAGCTCTTCTGGTAATGATTTATATTTATATTGATCATCAATTCTTCGATAAAAGAATAATAATCGTTGTATATCACTATGCGTCATATGTTCTAAATCAACTTTAGGTAGTGTAGATTGGTCAACCCCAACGTCTAGTAAATTATGTCTAATCTGGTCTATTTCTGATGCCATTTCTAATACATCTACTTGCTCCACTTCTTGTCTATGTTGCCCAATACTAAAATTACGATATCCTTCATTTATAAATGATCGTAATTGTTCACGATGGCGAAAATCTGTCGGTTCAGAGCGTCGTGATGATTTATAATTATCGTTTTCATCCGAATGATTATCTCGACGCTCTGAACCGACAGATTCTGCGGCACTTTCATCTGAATATTCTCGATATTTTTCACGATATGTAGATGATTTATTTTTATTATATCTATCGTGTGTAGACGATTTATTTTTATTATATTTATCGTATCTGGACGACTTATGACTAGTTTTTTTATCAGAATGTTTAGAATGCGAACTCGATACCGAGCGTGTACTAGCTGAATCGTATCCAGACGATATATCATTTATTTCAGATTCGGATCCGAATCCCGATTCAGATCCCGATTCAGATCCCGATTCAGATCCCGATTCAGATCCGGATTCGGATTTAGATTTGAATCCGAATCCGGATCCGAACCTAGTTTCTTGTTTTTTATGCGCGTCATATTTGAATGATACGTTATTCTTTCCGTTATCTACCTTGGGTTTAGGTTTAGGTTTAGTTATTTTGGATTGTACAAATGAATTAGAATCTTGTCCAGATGCTTTAAAACCAAAAGCTGTAGGCGTAGGTTTTGGCTTTGTAAGATCAAATGATTTAGTAGTTGGTTTATTAGATAATGAATTTCCAGTTACGCGTAAATCAACTCCTAAACTATTAGATACTTTAGCTAATTCTCGCTCAAATTCTGCTTTATAATCAATTTTATAATTATCGCCTGTTGATAAAATATTGTCTTCCACGTCCCCTAAATCCCCCTCTATGATATTTTCAACATTAGCTATTTTTGATAGTCCTAAAATTTCGTCACCACTGCTATAAAATGGAGTATTTTTCATTTTGAAGTGTGATCTTAATTAATCAATAAATTGAAAAGAAATTATATCTAAATTTTATTCATAAGCCTATGGATTTTTCGATCTTTACTAAATCTTGTTTATACTCGTCAAAAGTTTTGGTTCCTCCGTATTTTTTTAATTCTAATTGTGGCGGTATGGGGTAATGTATTTTGCTAATTACTTTTTTCGACGTTAAATAAACTTCTGTACGTATGCTTTCCCAATGTATATTATTACAATAATATTTATTAAATGCGAATTTGCATATTATCATATTGCAAAATTGACCAATCTTATCTCGGTGATCTTCATCCAAATCTTTATAAATATATTGTGGAGTATCGGTTATAATACTAGTACACCATGCGCATTCTATATTTTCTTTAGCTGTAATAATAGTTGTATCAGTAGTTATTGGATGATTAAAAACATTTACATTACGAAATTGTTTTAATTGATCATCAGTAAATTTAAATATTATGAGACGCTCCATATTAATTTTATATGATTATTATTTTATGTCTAAATTGTTTACCTTTATTTTTATAATTAATAATTAGCAATAGATTATTAATTTCATATATATTATGGATTCGTTTTGCTATGGAGCAGATAATGTACCAGTGGTAGGATGGACTAATGAATCATATAATTTATTACCTAAATTAACTACTGCTGGTTACCCTAGAGTTGATCAATTCGAACCAGTTAATATACCTGGAGTATCTCCATCAGCCGATAATGTGCCTAGTGAAATAGATTTAAATACACACAACAGTAACGAAAGTTTCGTAAATAGTGATAGACGATTATTTTCTAATTTAAATGATACCGAATATATGATAGTGATACTTTTTGCAGTAGTCGTAATAGTTATGCTACTATCATTATATAGACAAATATCTAGAGCTGAAAAACTAATTACATTTTTGATGTGTCGAGAGTTTAGCGCACACAATTTACAAAAAAATATATAAAATGATATGTGGTCTTTTTTTTATAAATTAATTGATCCAACTACTATCTGATGGATCTGGTACATCAAATTCTATTTTTCGAGGAACTTGTAACGGTTGTAGCTGGGGCATTTGTGGTGGTAACGGTTGTAGCTGGGACATTTGTGGTGGTAACGGTTGTAGCTGGGACATTTGTGGTGGTAACGGTTGTAGCTGGGGCATTTGTGGTGGTAACGGTTGTAGCTGGGGTTGCTGATAATCTAATTTTGTCTCAGCGAATCCAGTAGTAGATCTCATAGCCGATGGACCATTCAACAAACTATTCATACGAGTATTATCTACATCTTTAGTCATCATTATACTATTTTGCATATATAATACTATAATTGTACAAATATATGAATAGAATCCAATACGCACATAATTATAATTAGTAATGTCCTCTATAAATAAAAATAATATAAATAATATAATGCTAATTATTAGTAGTGCGGTAATTAATGGGTTATTAAATGTCCATCTAATATATGGATGACCTGATATTCCAGTAATTATATTATTCAGATTAGAATTTGTAATCATTATTAATTATATATTGTAAAAAAATAAGATTTCAGATTTCTAAATATTCAGTTCGGATAATTCATTAGCTAGATCAGCGTAATTTCTTTTATTTTTTATTTCTATAGTGTTATCACCTATATGTATAGGTGATATATTATTTTGATGAATTTTATTCACTTCCCACTCACTTATTGAGTGGGAAGCTACTTCATCACTATTATTTTCATAATTTTTTATTGTAAATGCGATATTATTTTTTTCGGGAGATTCTTGAATATTACTCAAATCAATTATGGATGGTTTTCTTATATTATTTTGTGGGGAGTTTGATCTGGGAAATGATTGTGATGAGGTCGTTGGCGGAGAATAAGTAATATTTTTCGATATTTTAAGTTGTGCTATTTCTATATCTTTTTCTTTTATTACATTCTCTAGATTTTTTGCTATTTGTTTCCATCTTACTTTTTCCATTAGCGCATTACGTAATTCTACTTTCATACTTTCGAGAATAGCAGGATCGATATTTTGTTCGCCACGTGCTACACGTCCACCATATAATCGTTTGACTGATTCCGATTGTAATTGATCTAAAAACAAATATGTAGATCTACCAAGCGACGTATAAATTTCGCCGTTTGGATCTACACTTCCCATCATAATATTTCTAATGTGTGGACTACATATTTCTAAACAATTTTTTAGGATGCGTAAAACAGTTTGATGAGTCATTTGCTGTGCTTCTTTAATACCCATAGACGTAGCAAAATCTGGAGGAAGAAATGTCGATGCTATTTTATGAATATAACTAGTAAGATCGCAAGAATTGCTAGGATACATTTTATTATATTGAGTGTGTAATCGTTTTATCAATTTATCATAAGTATCTGGAGTATTACATCCTTGTACAAATTCTGCACATCCCGATGCATATAGTGCTATGATACCATCATGTTGTGGAGTGATACCAGAGTTAATGCCATCTTGTATAGTTTGATTTTTAATATTTATAATAAATATATCTAAAATTCCTTCTGTGAGGTTTTTATATATTTTATTTGTATTGTTAGACATTTTTTTATATTTAATACGATATAAATTTTAATTGAGATTGTCTAGATATCATATTTATTTATTTTTATAATTGTAGAATGCAATTTCTAAAAATTGTTCTATTTCTTTAAATATAGGAATTAATTCTAGTTCGTATTTCATCAAATTTATAGGATTGGTGTATTCATATATAATATTATGAGGTAAATTCGGCATCTTGATATCTTTTGTCGAAATGGAATTATTATTTAAAAATATTATAATATCCTTTGGATCTCGGACCATGCAATTTATATTCCTAAAATTATTATACGAATTACAATGTTCCAATATTCTATACATCAATTCATGTTTAGTTATTTGAAATTTTTCACCATTCATAGTAGGGATATATGAACAATTATCAAGAATAAATTTATTTTTTACTCGATCATCACATATATCTATATTTTTTAATTCCTCATTCTTTAAACGAATAAATTCAGCAGCTTTTGATGATGCTAGATATCGACTACCACTACCTTTAACTATTGGTAGTAAAACTGAATCTGGCGCATTATCACCTAATCCAGATACTATATGTGCTGTTATTTTTTGCATTATATTATATAATATATATTATATATTATATAAAAAAATAGTACTGAATTATAATCATATTACATTTCTCCTAATATATCTATGTTATTTACATCATCTCCATATCCTATAATTTCTTCATCAGCTCCTTTAGTTTCTTTATCTCCTTGTTGTTTAGTAAACATATATACAGACCCTAATGTAACAAAAGCTGCAGCAATTATAGGTATGTAAGAATCACCTTCTTTAATAGTATATATGAAATATATGGCAATAATAACCATAACAACCGCAAGGCCAATCCACATATGTTCTTTTTTCAGCATCATTATTTTTTTTATGTTATAATATTTTTAATAAATGAGAAAATATGATAACATAAAAAAAATAAACAATATAAATAAATTTTACTAAAATAATCATGTTATTTGTGATATTAAGGGGACCCTAAAATCAATATAGCATGCGATGCGATTATCATCACATTCTGTATTTTCTATGCGATATCCTAAAATTGGCGGCTCGGTGATATGTGTTTTTAGATACATTCTATCATTCGGCGGATCTATAGTATGAATTAAATCTGAAATAGCTGAAAGTTTTGTAGTCGAGAAAATGACTTGTTGTGGATATAAATTTATATTTATCACATTCATAGCATTCTCTGGAATAAAAAATTCTGATGGCTGACTACCTTCCATTACTTGGACTACAATTTTACCATTGCCTACTTTTTGTATTACTAAGTATCCATCTTTTTGTTTCTTTATCATATTTTTTAAATGTTTATTCGATAACCAAAAATCTAAATTGTAATGACTGGAAACTAAAACAGTATTATGGGATAATTGATAGTCCATAACAGATTGTATATTTTTTTCACAATAAGTCGCTAAATTATTAGAAGGGGAATGGATCCGAATTTTTAATATTCCGTTATACAATTCGCTGTTTTGAGCAATACTCGTAGATGTAATTGGAACAATCATATGAATATAAGTTGTAGTAGTATGACTTATGTCTAATGCCGTACGTAATTGTTGTAATTGTATACATAAATTTGTTGGCGTTTCGCAATAATAGTAATGTATAGCATCCGCTGCGTAAAATATATTAATCATGGGTGGATATACTTGTCTACTATCTTCTCTTACGTTATGTAATATATACAATCCATTATGTTCGAAACGTAATACTACATATTCTAATTGTTGTTTTAATAATGCATGAATAATATTGCTAACAGTTTTTACAATATTATGTGCAAATAAAATTTCACACCTAAATGTAGGATTTGTTGGCTGAGTACTATTACCAATCATGGCAATAGGAGGAGGTCGAATCGAAGCACGCGGTCTGCCTGGTCTATTTTTGCGATTTAAAATTGTATAAATTCCAGAATCTGGATCCTGGATAACACAAAATTTATCATTTTCCGAATCCATAATTAATTATTTTTAGTAATTTTTACATATAATTAATTAATTTGTAGGCTTAATTCTAATTTATTCTTCTAGTACATCCAATATGACTCTGATAACTAATGAAATTATCTAAGACGTAGAAAAATTTTTTGATGGTCAAGTTCAAAAATTATTTAGATTTAATTTTAGTTATCTAAATAATATATTTAGGATCATGGGGAAAATATGACCTCCTAAAATTTCCTACTTACTCAGAATCATAGCAAACATTTAAAACTAAAAATTATATATTATAGCATATCTTAGATATACAGTTTATAGATGCTTGAAAGTATGTATTTTTAATAAAAACTGATCTAAATATTTGTGGAAAACATTTGAAATGTTATATCATCTTCAACTTTGGCTTTAGATTAAGCATACGTTATTCGCATCGTAAAATTAAATTTAACTCGATCCAGATCTAAAAATTGATTTTTTTTTTCATATAGTATCCGCGATAGTTGACCGAATCGTGGATTTAAAATGGTCCCCAACACGCCCGAAAGTGAGAACCCATACCTCTGGTTGATATTATACATCGTGTTAAGAAAGTGTGTTGAGAATAGATACCTTGACTACAGAGCGATCGATATACTAGCAGAAGTCTCGAAAGATTTTAACAAGTTGATACATATGCTTGTTTGCAATAAACTAAGGGCTTTTCTTGAAGGTAGACTTAAAACCTTTATGGAGTTTAAGTCGATCCTGGTATTTTTCAAGAAAAATATCAATAAACGATACTTGATTACCCCTACGCATATTAATGCTTATGGGGAAAAGATTTACCGTTTATTGAGAAAGCCAACACCTAAGCAAACTTTTGCGTATATGAAAAAGATGAATCAGATTTTAAAGCCAGTTTCGCAGCAAATGACTCCCGAACTATTAGAATTGTTGGAGAAGGAGAATATTCCTTGGGTGCGAGCTTACAAATCAGATCCTAATCTTTCCGATGTATTGTATATTGCAAGTAATTACGGAGTGCTATTCAATGACATACTTTCAAGAATCGTGGACCCCAAAGTAGCGCTTTATGTGATAAGGTTAGGCTGGGAAAGAATTACTGTTATGAATGTATGGTCCAACGATATTGTGGACTGCATCACCTACAGTGTCGCAGCGCTTGATAATTATATGGTGGATGGGAAATCAGTGCTCAGCATAATCCCAGAAATGTATCACACGAGAGAAAGAGTAGAGATGTGGATTTTGATGTCACCTGAAAATATCATCTATGTTCGTCCGATGACAGAAGCACTCCTTTGGAAATTGCTATGTCATGAAAAAGGCATGTATGTTGCCATACGAGATGAGTATACACGACTCAGGTTGACGAGTACTATGTGGTCATATATAGCACGCATCAATCCGGGATTGTTGCACGCACGTTCTGATGCGACTGTACGACTGAACGTTCAGTTATTTTCTAGTTAGTATCAAAATGGGACCTAGTTGTATAAAGTTCTTTTTTTTAATATATAAATGATGGATGACTCAGTATTGAGTAAATCGTATTTAATACGGTAAGAGCTTGTTCCAAAAAATAATATTTATTAGATATTTTGTGTCCATATAGTTCTAAATAATTAATCATCCGATTTATTATTTACATATAAATGAAACAGGAAACAAGATCAAGATTAAAATACGAAGAAATACATATTTAGCGATTAATTATAAAACAAAAGAAAAAATAACATCTACTAATGGAGTAAAAATAACTATGATTGGACCAACAAGTGAAGTGACGAATGAAATTACATTAGAAGAAGCGATCCAACTACATAAATGTTTAAGTGAATATTTAAAAAAATTAAAATAATATTTATAGACATATAAATATTATAAATTAAGATGAATGGATATTAGTTTTCTATTTTTTTCTTGCAATATTTTTAAAAGTTTTATATTTTTATATTCATTTCTGCGATATTCACTTTTATGTGTCATACTTATAATAAAAAAAATAAATATTGATAAATTATCTGTCTCATTTGAATCTTTAATGGCATAAGCAATGACCAGATAATTTTATTAAAATTAAATATCGTCTAAATATAGCGCATTTAGTTAAATCGAGAGTAACTTATCATACAACGCATTGATTTATAATAAATCTATAAGTACCTGATGAGGCATTTTACCTGCGCGAGTAAAATATTTATTTCCAGCAATATATCGATGTACTTTTTCTCTTGGATCATTTTTGCGCAAACTAGTTTCTTCTGCTTTCTGTAATTCTGAAAGTCTCATTAAATCATACATATCATTTAATTCAAATAATGTCGCCAGCATATTATCATTCGGTTTACGATTAGTTAAATTGCGTAATTTACGTATTTGTATATCTTCTTGCTGCTTACGAATGATGCGTTCATTTTTATTAGCTATTTCTGTCTGATTAATTAGGGCAGCTGGTGTAACTGGTAATGCGTCAGATTTATTCATTTTTACTATTATCTCGTTATTCATTATTTGACCGATAGCAATATGTCTAGAAATTTCTGAATCAGATATTATCGGCGAATACTTAATATTTTCTCGCACTAATGTAGTAAACTTTTGAATAGTTTTTGCGCTTACTCCATTAGTATTTGATATTTTATTTATACCTAATAAAGTTGCAATCTCTACATCTATCATCGAAT
>Ga0068872_10002535_pt1 | contig 14277 bp, 15 predicted proteins | sample NOAtaG_7_FD_66441 | JGI IMG/M metagenome (GOLD analysis project Ga0068872, IMG submission 66441) | Freshwater lake microbial communities from Lake Erie, under a cyanobacterial bloom - NOAA_Erie_Diel1S_2200h metaG | ecosystem: Environmental > Aquatic > Freshwater > Lake | place: USA: Ohio, Lake...
CCGAAGAACAAGCACCTGCAGGCCTCAGCCCGGTTGGTTTACGATGTGCTGTCAGAATACGAACCTGATCATTTGCTGCTTCGTCAGGCACGGGAAGAAGTGCTGGAACTCAACGAAGACTCCCGCATTCAGAAAACCCTGCTGCGGCTTTCTTCGCGTAAAATGGTGCTCACTTTCCCGCCGAAACCCAGTCCGCTTTCCTTCCCCATTCTGGTGGACCGCCTCCGCGAAAAGCTGAGTTCCGAAAGCCTGGAATCGCAGGTAGAGCGCATGGTAAAAAACCTGGAAAAAGCCGCCGAAGGAAAAAAAGCCGAGGGCCGCAAAATGGAAAAGCTGAGGCTGAAGGAGGGGATGGAGTAAAGACTGGATTTCCTTGCCTTCAGGCCAGCTTCACAAAGTTGTCTTCAAGCTTTACATTGAAATTAATTTCAGCTTTCAATGCTTTGAAAACCCGGATGATGGTTTCAATGGTTGCGCTGTTTGCGCTGCTTTCAAGCTTTGAAATTTGTGCTTTTTGAACACCAACCAGCCTTCCGAGTTCCTCCTGCGTCAGGTTTCGTTCCTGCCTCGCTGCCTTTATCATCTTTCCTAAAACATCCATGCGCAGCTCATACTCGTATTCATCTCGATCATTTGTCCCGACCTTCCCGATGTAACGGTCTTTCATCTCAGCAAGGGAATAGGTTTTTATTTCTTTCGGTACCATAGGATTACTTTTTTGGTTTGCTTATAAAATATTGGTCTCTTAGCCTTAATGCCCGTTTGATTTCGTCCACTGGTACTTTATCAACCTTTTCAATGAATCCATGGGTAGCAATAACGAGCGTTTCGGTCTTATCTGTTTTATCCCAAAAAGCAAGAAGTCTGATTTGAATTCCTGCGAACCTTGTCCGAAACTCCCAGATATCGTTTTGAAGTTTCTTAAAGAGTTTAGGGTCGTTTGTCTGTTCAGCAACATCCAGGTTGTAAAAGATTTTCCTGATCATCTTCGGTTCAAGCTGCGAAAGGAACTCATCTGCCTCTTCCAAAAATTTGGTTTCGAAATACCTCATTCAAACATCTTGCCGAGTTTACAAAGGTATCAAATGTTTCTAAATTTAGAAACTACTATTTAATACAAATGCATTCAAAAAAGGGAGTAAAGACTGCGAAAGCAGGTCTTCTTTTCCTTGCGCTGAAGTTAAGGTGTCGACAGGTATTTTCGCCTTCGGCGGCCCAGGTCCACCTGACGATTCGTAATAGAATTTCTAATGCGGATTCCGGGTTAATTCCTACTATTACATTTCTTCTTTCCCCATTCTTCATGCAGCTCTTATCCGTCATCCTTCTGATTATCGGTCATTCATTTACGGAAAGATATCCGAAGGAAAACCCGCTTACGAAAAGTAAGAATGTGGTGGAATCTTTTGTTGAGAAGGTCTTTAAAATTCAACTTCAAATGAGCGGGGCTGATTTGAAAAAAGTAAATTTCAGCACAAGCGATCTTTATAAAAATCCCGGAAAATTCAGCAGAATTGAATTTTATAAAAATGTCGAACCCATCGATTCATCCATTGCCTGGAAGATGGAATATTCTGAAGGTGTCATTACCATAAGTAAAATGGATGAAGAGTCCGGATGTGGAATCCGGATCTTCCTGCTGGAAGATCGGATCTATTTTTCAGTATTCAATTTCGCATCCCGCTTCACTGAGCAGATAAATCTCAAAGCAGGTAAAGTTATGCCCTTAAAGTATTACGTAAAATCAGTGAATAAGGCCATTGCCACCATTGGGGATGACTACACAGACCCGAGGGGAGTTGATCATCCCCAATACCAGGGACATATCTGGCGGGAAGCCCGGCTAAACATCAGGACAAATAAAATCTCCCGGTGGAGGATTTTGGATTATTAGATTTATCCTGATGAAGCATTTGTTTCCCCGGGTTTTCTGAAATTTTTCGGAATCGTCGGGTGAATCTGCGCAGCCGAATGTGCAAACACCTGGCGATCTAAATCACTCCCCTTCTGCCTTTTGCCTTCTGACTTCTTAAAGGACTTCCCCATACAAGTCAAACTCACCCGCATCGCGCACTTTTACACGGGTAAACTCGCCCGTTGGCAGCTTGTACTTCTGCCGGTCTATCAGCACCTCGTTGTCTACTTCGGGTGAATCATGCTCGGTCCTGCCCACAAAGTAATCACCTTCTTTCCGGTCAATCAGCACCCGGAATTCCTTGCCGATTTTTTCCTGGTTCAGCTCATAGGAAATTTCTTCCTGAGCCTTCATGATGTCGTCCACCCGGCGCTGTTTTTCTTCCTCGGGCACATCATCCGCCATGGAGAAAGAGTGTGTCTGGTCTTCGTGCGAATAGGCAAAAACACCCAGCCGGTCAAAGCGCATGCGACAGACAAAATCCAGGCTTTCTTCGAAATCAGCATCTTCCTCGCCGGGATGACCGGCAATCAGCGTGGTGCGAAGGGCAATGCCAGGCACGCGCTGCCGGATTTCTGAAATCAGTTCCTCTGTTTTTTCGCGGGTAATGCCGCGACGCATGAGCTTGAGTACCTTGTCAGAGCCGCTCTGCAACGGCATGTCGAGGTAATTGCAGATGTTGCTGCGCTCGGCCATCACATCCAGAATTTCCATCGGAAAGCCCGAAGGATAGGCATACTGAAGGCGGATCCACTCGAGTCCGTCCACATCCGAAAGACGGCGGAGCAGGTCGGGCAGACTGCGTTTTTTATGGATGTCCAGACCATAGTAAGTGAGGTCCTGCGCAATGAGGATGATTTCCTTGGTACCGCCTTTCACCAGATTTTCTGCCTGCCTTACCAGCTGCTCTTCCGGGAAGCTCACATGCTTGCCCCGCATAATCGGGATGGCACAAAAAGAACAGGGCCGGTCGCAGCCTTCGGCAATTTTCAGGTAGGCGAAATGAGAAGGCGTGGTAATAAGGCGCTCACCCACCAGCTCCTTCTTGTAATCGGCTTTCAGGGTTTTGAGCAGACGGGGCAGTTCGGAGGTTCCGAAAAAAGCATCCACCGAAGGAAACTCCTTTTCCAGATCATCCTTGTACCGGGCAGATAAACAGCCGGTTACATACACCTTGTCCACCAGACCCTGCTCCTTGGCGTCGGCATAGCGAATGATGGTATCAATGGATTCCTGTTTGGCATTTTCAATAAAGCCGCAGGTGTTGATCACCACGATCTGCGAGTCGTCTTTATTCGACTCATGTTCCACCTCAAAGCGGTTGGCCTTCAGCTGGGTAAATAGCTCTTCGCTGTCTACCAGATTTTTGGAGCAGCCCAGCGTGACGATGTTTACCTTATTCTGAATCAGGCCTTTGGTTTTCATGCAATGTTGATAGGAATGTCAAAAGTAACATTCCCGCTTGCGGCAGACAAATAAAAGGGGCTTTCTCAGACAGTCGGCTGATGTTGGGTGCTTTTTTGGGCCACCCGGGCGGGCTTTACGCGCCTGCTCCGCCGAAGGCGAGGGTTCGCTACCGCTTCCGTGGTGCCGCGAACCATCGGCGGATTTTTATCCGCGGCGGATTAAAATCCACCGCTAGTCCCGGCACCACCGGGCCTCTTCAATCCCTGGTGGAAGCCGTAGAGCCGCAAAATTTTGCGGTTCTACGGCTTTTTCAAACCCACCCATTTTTTCCCGTACATGGCGGCAAAATGATTGTCGTACCAGGGATCCGGATAATCCCCGATGTCGCCGGCAAAAAGGCTTTTGGGTTTGTGCTTCAGCGCCTCTACCCAGACGGTATCGCCCGGCGTATTCCGCATCAGCGAGTCCCGGCGATCCCTTTCTGCCGAGTAAGCCGCCGCCTCCCCGCTCCATAAATCTGCAACCGCCTGCCGGAAACCCGGACTGAAAGGCAGTGCCAGCATCAGGCCGGCCAGCAAAACCGGCTTCAGGGTTTGAGAATTGATGGCTGAGAGAAATGGCTTTTTCCAGAGCTGCAGATTAAGGAACAGCAGAAACAGAAACAGAAACAAAAGGCTGTTTTCGGTGTGGCCCTGCAGCAAGCCTTCACCCAGAAAAGAGGGAAGAAAACAGGCATAGAACAGGAGAAGGCTGCTCAGCATTGCGAAAATCCGCAGAGAAAAAGGCAGACTCATTTCCGAAGCAACTTCACCCGAAAAGAAAAACAATACGGCAATGCCCGCCAGCATGGAAGGCGAAGTTAGCCAGCCTGATACAGCCTGCATCATTCCCCGGAAAGCCAGCAGGCCTGCATCGGCCATATTCCTTTCGAAACTGCCTGATGCTTCCATGCGGTAAAAGGTAGCCGGAGATTTCAGGATGATGATGGTACAGGCCACCGAAAGAAACAAAAACAAAAGCCAACTGAAGACCGGCTTCTTTTCCCAATACCATTGCAGCAGAAATCCGACCACCGGAATGGCAAGCGAGAGCATCATGCCGATTTCATTGCTTCCGGCCAGTAAAATCAACAGCAGTCCCTGAACCGCTCCTGCCAGCCAGCGGGATGGAGAAAGTCCGTACAGACTAAGCGGCGGCGGAAACTGAATCAGGCTTCCCGCAAGCAGCACCAGCAGCATGTTGCCCGGCTGGTAAAACAGCGATCCGCCCAGGTAATAAAGCCCGCCGGAAAGGTCTGGCAAGTTCAGCAGAAAGACCGTCAGCAATACCGATGTCAGGGTAAAAGCACGAAGCCGGCCTGCCGAAAACCGACGGAAAAAATACAGCAGGGAAAAAAACAAACCTGCCACCAGCAGAGGGGCGCCCAGTTTATACCCCTTGAACCAGCCAAAGGCCAGCGGATTCAGCGACATCAGAAAAAGCGAGGTATACCGTGCGCTCCAGCATTTATAGTAACCCACCACCGTGGTGTAGCTGCCCCAGTCCCGGGCGGTCTCGCTGATGGGAAAATCATCCGCTGCCGGATGGGCGTAAAAACTGAGCAGTAAAAGCGGAAGAATGCTCAGCAGCAAGATCCGGGAGAACCAGTTCGTAAATTGCTCTTTCTCCATGGTTTCAGGCTCCGGTTATTTTGGATGAACGGACGGAACTTTTTCGGGCGGAAGCGTCCGGACATCATACCGGATAAGCTCTTTTTTAAAGTACCTCGAAACAAAAAACTTGTGCGAAAGCAGAAATCCCTTGTCACCCGGAAAAACAAACTCCTGATTCTGAATTGTTTGAAGAGCAAAGGACTGATAAGGAACTGTACAAGTATCGCTCTTGCAGTTTTGTATGCGCTGGTACTGGTCCAGCTTGTAGGCACGGAAACGGCCAGCCTCTCCGGACCATATTTCACTGATTGCCCTTGCCGGATTCGGGGATATGGCCAGAAGTAAAACCATGGCCAAAAATGCTGCCGGCACTGCTTTTTCCCTCAGAATTCCTTCCTGCCTTTTTGCCAGCGGCATGGTGATTCCGGCAGCAAAAAAAAGCAGGTAATTCAGCGCAATGAAACTGCAGGAAAGCCGCAGCGGGAAATGGCCGTTTGAAAAATGAAACAACAGCACCGAAACCACATGCAGCGCCAGCACTGACATTAAGAACAGCCAGGGCAGTTCTTTTCGGAATGTCTGCCCCCTACCATCAAATCCTGAACGAAGAATGAGGCCGGTGAAGAATGTCAGAAGATAGCCTGCTCCTGTAAAATTTGTTAGAAAATGGACCTTGATCAGGTTGAGATTGGCAAGCAGGTAGAAGTGCAGGTCTTTCTTTATATGTGGATTGGTGAGGCTCATCCTGCCCGCTGTACCCGGCATTTTCATCATGATGAAAAAGCAGGCTGCAACAGCCAGAAAAACAAACAGGCTGAAGGTCTTCCATGACCTGCGTTTGTACAAGTCAAACGCCAGGTAAATGCCGGCATAACTCAGGAGGAAAATGGCCGTCTGCGGACTCAAACCCACCACCAGAAAGGCAAGCACCGCCATCAGAACATGGTTTAGGAAATAAAACCTCGAGCTGAGAAAATATACAGCACCAGTTAAAAAAAGGAGGAAGGCCCAGTAGAGGTAAACATAATCCGGTGGAAAGATGCCATCAAGAATCACAATAAATCGGCCCACCCGCACAACCTTCCAGATGTAAAAAAGACCGGCTGCGGCTGTAATTCCCAGGGCAATCAGGTACTTTGTTTCCGGGCCGGCTGAGGTATTCTGCACATGAATCCTTGCTTTTTCATGAAAGGCGATGAAGCTAAGGAAACCGGCAAAAGGAATGGTATAAGCCAGCGCGCCGATGTTCCAGTAAACCACTTCCGAAACGGAAGGAACAAAAATCAGATAAACCGTAAAAAACAGAAAAGATGCCGCCAGTGCCTGTTGCCTGTTCGCGAGAAAAGTCCTGAAAAGCAGCAGGCTGGAAAAGAAGAGCGAGCAGGCCACAAAAAGAAAAAATACAAGGCCATAATCATAGAAACCGAATGCCAGAGGAATGCAAAGTTCTGCTGCGGCGGTTGTCCAGGAGGAAAGCCAATACCCCAGCCAGTATTGTACGGCCCAGAAAAATCCCTTGCTTAAATCCTGCGCCATGATGAAGTCATCCGAAATGGGAAAGCTGCAAAAACCCATGTAGCCGAAAACCAGCAGGAGCAGCAAAAACGGTATGAGCATAATGACAAGGATTCTGGCTTCGGTTCGTGGTGCAGGCAACTTCATCCGGAAATTTGAAATTTTTTGATATAAACCAGAAACAAAGAAGCTTCGGAGGTTACTTGCTGTTTTATTTTAATTCCACCAGAAGCCTTCTTTTGCCGGCAGACTTCCAGCTGAGCTGGCTTAGTGCCGTACCGGAAACTTCGATTTGGAGGCGACCGGCCACCTCCTGTTTCCAGCTTCCCCAGGCCGTATCGCTGCGGTCGGCCGGGGAAGGCCCGAGCAGGGCAAATTTCCCGTCTTTCTGAACTATGAATCCGGAACGGCCCCGGGCAGGCGGAAACTCATAACTACCCGGCCGGTACAGGAGCCAGGCGGCATTCGGGTCTTTGTCTTCTTCCTGACTCCGCATCCAGGTTCCGAAAGGAAAACGCATCTTCTTCTGTTTTTTAGGTTTTGCCTCCATCCATAAAGGCAGGATGATCAGCAGAAAAATTAGCCCTTGAATTCGCATATCGTCTGAATTAAGCTTTGTAATCTTCCAGCTGAGACGGCAACTGGGCCAGTGCTTTTTCAAGCTGCTCATCGTTGGGAGCCACCCCGTGCCACTTGTGGCTGTGCATCATAAAATCAACACCGCAGCCCATTTCTGTCCTCAGCAAAACCATTACCGGCTTTCCTTTTCCGGTTCTGGAGACGGCATCTTCAAGTCCGCTGATGACATCCGGAAGCGAATTACCATTGGCGATTTCCATTACTTCCCATCCGAAAGCCTCATATTTGGCCCTGAGGTCGAGCAGGCTGAGTACCTTATCCACCGGACCATCAATCTGCTGGCCGTTGAGGTCGATGGCCGCCACCAGGTTGTCAATTTTATTGTGCGCCGCATACATGGCCGCCTCCCATACCTGCCCTTCCTGCTGCTCACCGTCGCCCATTAGCACAAATACCCGCCGATCGTCTCCATTCAGTTTTTTCGAAAGCGCAGCACCGCAGGCTACCGACAAACCCTGACCGAGCGAACCAGAGGCCACCCGGATACCGGGCAGCTTTTCTTCTGTGGCAGGATGGCCCTGCAGGCGCGAATTCAGCCGGCGGAAGGTTGCCAGTTCGTCAACCGGAAAATACCCGGCGCGCGCCAGGGTACTGTACCAGACCGGTGAAATGTGTCCGTTGCTCAGAAAAAACAAATCTTCGCCCCTGCCTTCCATATGAAAAGAAGGATCGTGCTTCATCAGTTTGCCATACAGCGCGACAAAATACTCCACACAGCCGAGGGAGCCACCGGGATGCCCCGACTGACAGGCATGTACCATACGCAGGATATCACGGCGGACCTGAACAGCCAGCTTCTCAAGTTCTGAAACAGTTTGACTCATTTATTCTTGCAAAATGCAAATGAAAGGAAAATCGGGCAGACCTTTTCTGCCGGCTGCAAGTATTCAAAAGAACATCTGTCTATGTTTGCAATACCGTGAACAGGATACTCTACATCAACAGTCCGAAAAACGATTTTCTGGCAGACTCTTTTCTCATCGGACTTAAAAGTCTGTACCCCGGAAAAGTATACGAGTGGCCGGTGAATCAATTTGTTTACAATTCGCCTCAAATGGGGAACAGCGTGAAAATGCACGGCATCGGATTTACGCTCTACTGCATCCTGAATCCGGAAAGCGCACTGGAATACAGACCGGAAATGCCGGCAGGAGATTTCGACCTCATCGTTTTCGGCGACATTTACCGCCAGGAAAAGCAGTTCCGGCAGCTTCGGCCCTTCCTGAATTTCCGAAACACCCTCATACTTGATGGAGAAGATACTCCCGCGCTTTTTCCCTACTATTTTCCACCCTGGAAAAAGCCCTACTCCCTGATTTTTCCGCGGCTGGAAAAGCAATTCATTTACCTGAAAAGGGAAATCATTCCATCCAGAACGCAGTATTACCGCTATTTCAAACTGCTGCCTAAATGGCTGGCGGGGAAAATACCGCTTCCTGAAAATCTGCTTACCATCAGTTTTTCCATTCCTGCAGAAAAAATTCTGAATGGCCCGCCGCTCAAAACAAAAGATTTCCCCATACACATTGTTGATCCGGAAGCCTGTGCCGCCATTCCCGGTGCCGTCTCCCGATACGCCTTTGAGAAGGAAAGCGATTACTACGCCGACCTGCAGCAATCCCGTTTCGGCATCACCATGAAACGCGGCGGCTGGGACTGCCTGCGGCATTACGAAATTGCAGCCAACGGTGCTGTTCCCTGTTTCCGCAATCTTCAGGATAAACCCCAAGCCTGCGCGCCGCATGGACTTGTGGACGGAACAAACTGCCTTTCCTACCGGAGTTTTGCTGAATTGAAAGCGCGAGTCGGGCAACTTTCAGACGAAGATTATCGTCAACTTCAGCAGGGCGCCATGGACTGGGTACAATCGATGGAATGCAGCCGGGTGGTAAGCAGGGCACTGGGTACTTTTCAGAAAAAAATCCGAACTTCAGCCTGAAATTATGCCGGAACACCTGAACAGAAACATCGTTGCTCTCCTGCATGTTGTATTGCTTTGCCTGTTTGTTTCTCAGAAGTCTGTCGCACAGACCCCTGAGAAAATTCCCTACTCCCGTCTTGCGCTTGAAATCTTTGATGGAAAGGCCGGTGAACTGATTTACAGGAATGTCATTTTTGAAAACGATTTGCCTGATGAAGGGAAAGAGTACTTTATGACTGATTCCTGGATTCCTCCGAAGGCCCATTTCATTAGGGGAGGGTTCCGGAAATTTATTCTTAGTAAGGGAATTATGCCGTCGTCCGATGGCTTATACAACATCCGCAAATCCATTCGTTTTGAAAATTGTACTTTCAGCGATGACCTTCGTTTTTCCCGATGCCGCTTCGGTTCAAGGCTTGAATTAATAAATGTCTCCTTTCCGAAGGAATCCGAAGATGCTGTGGGAATTGAAAAGGATATGGGAGGCTCTTTTCTTATTGACTCGTGTAAATTGGCTGAATTCATTGTCAATAATCCCGATCATGATCAATTGTTTTTTTACCGGTTGAGGGCCTCTGAATTTGGGTTTTTTCAGATGGTTTCCGGAAATACCTATGCAAGAATAAGGCGTTGTAACTTCAGCACTACAATCTTTTGGATGCAGTGTCACCACGAAAACAGCTCTTTTTTTGTTGATTCCTGTAGTTTTATTGGACAGGCCGCTGGTGCAGACTTCGGAGAACTGACAGAGCTTTATGTAAAACAAGTGCGCTTTTCTTCCAACAAATTCCGGAAACCCGGACTTGGGCCGGTCATTCTTAATTGTCCGGCAGCCAATGTTCGGTTTTTCGGGAATATTTTCCAGACAACAGTTCACCTGATTTTATCGTCTGATTATGTTCGCCACGATCCGCAAATAGTGCTTTCCGGGAACCAATTTGAAAAAGAACTAATGCTGGGTCTGGAAAGCATCGGTCCTTCAAGCAGCATTTTCCCGGATGATATCAGAAACCTCAATTTCGGAATTGAGCAGGGAAAATATTACGATGCATCTGATTCTGCTGAGCTGGAAAATAAAATTGCTTTCCGGCGTTTTCAGAAAACAAACAAACTGCTTTTTGATTTTTACCGGAGCAGCGGCGATCTGGAATCAGCCAATAGAATGTATGTGAGGATCATGGAGGCTGAAGGCAGGAGGCTGAAGCATGATTACGAAAAAAAAGCTGGCTTCCAGACCTGGTTCCGGTACAAACTGAACCGCCTCCTCGACTTCTATACCCGTTATGGAACTGATCCTGCCCGGGCTCTTGTTATTTCGGTTTATGTTCTGATGCTTTTTGCCTTCCTGTATTTCTTTTTTCCCTCCGACTGGGATATCGAAAGTAAATCCAGGCTGCTGCGCAATTTCCGGGATTTTGCAGAAAAGAACGAAAAAGGATACCTGAAGCCTTTTATGTTTTTGATTTATGGATTTCTGGTAAGTTTTTTCAATGCTTTTTTCCTGAGCCTGAATGCCTTTACCACACTCGGATTCGGCGATATTCCAACAAAAGGAATGGCGCGCTACCTCTGCATTTTTCAGGGTTTCCTTGGCTGGTTTCTGCTGAGTATGTTTACCGTAGCCCTGTTTAACCAGGCTCAGTTTTAAAGCCGGATGCTCAATCCTTGCAAAGCCCTCCCTGCGGGCCTACCTTTGTAAGCCGGAATTCCGGAATCGGATGTCAGCGCAAATCCCCCAATCCAAGCTCCCGCTCATGGAATCCTTCTACACCCTGCAGGGAGAAGGTTTTCATACCGGCCGTGCTGCCTGGTTTATCCGCCTGGGAGGCTGCGATGTGGGCTGCGTCTGGTGTGATGTGAAAGAAAGCTGGGATGCCGCTGTGCATCCCCGGGTTGCGGTAGAGGACATGGTGAACAGTGCTTTGCAGCATCCCGGCCGCCTTGCCGTCATCACCGGCGGTGAGCCGCTGATGCATCCGCTGGATGAACTCACCACTGCCCTGCGGAAAGCCGGTTTCGAAACCAACCTCGAAACTTCGGGTGCCCATCCGCTCAGCGGCGACTGGGACTGGATCTGCCTCTCCCCCAAAAAATTCAAAGAGCCGCTTCCGGAGGTGCTGGCCGCCGCCCACGAATTCAAAGTGGTAGTTTACCATCCCTCCGACCTGAAATGGATGATGCAGTTTCTTCCGGCACTGCGTCCGGATTGCAAACTGTACCTGCAGCCCGAATGGTCGAAGTCCGAACAGATTTCTCCGCTGCTGGTGGACTTCATCAAAGAAAATCCGGACTGGCAGCTCTCCCTTCAAACCCATAAATTCCTCAACATCCCGTGACCATTCCCGGAGAAGACGGTTCGGAAGAAGAACTTTCGCTGTTCGAACATCACCGGGTACAGGCCGACCCGGGTCAGGCACTCATACGCCTGGACAAGTTTCTCTCAGTTCGTCTTCCCAATACATCCCGCACCAAGGTTCAGCTGGGCATCGAAACCGGCCTGATTACCGTAAACGAAAGATCTACAAAAGCCAACTACCAGATCAAGCCCGGCGATGTGGTTTCGGTGCGCCTGCCTCATCCGCCACGCAACGACGAAATCATTTCACAGGAAATTCCCCTCGACATTGTTTTCGAAGACGATGTTCTGCTGGTGGTAAACAAACCGGCCGGCATGGTGGTGCATCCCGCCTACGGCAACTGGGACGGCACCCTGGTAAATGCCCTGCTTTTTCACCTCAACCGGGAACTTCCGCCGGGCTCAGAAGCTCTGCGGCCGGGACTTGTACACCGCATCGACAAGGATACTTCCGGCCTGCTTCTGATTGCCAAGGAAGAAATGGCCATGATGAAGCTGGCAAGGCAGTTTTTTGAACACAGCGTGGAGCGCACCTATCAGGCCCTGGTCTGGGGTCGTCCGGAGCCGGAATCAGGCACCATCAACCAGCGTCTGGCCCGAAGTCCACGCGACCGCCGGCTGACAGAGGTTACGCAGAATGAAGAAATCGGGAAACATGCCATCACACATTATTCCACACTTGAAACCTTTTCCTGGACCAGCCTGGTTCAATGTAAACTTGAAACCGGCCGCACGCATCAGATCCGTGCGCACCTGCGCTGGCTCGGGCATCCGCTTTTCGCCGATGAGATGTATGGTGGCCGGCTGGTAGTGAAGGGTCCGGGTTTCTCCAGCTACAAGGCCTTTGTTGAAAATGCCTTTCAGCTTTGTCCCAGACAGGCACTCCATGCCAAAACCCTTGGCTTCAAACACCCGGTAAGCGGGGAGTGGCTTCAGTTTGATTCGGAATTGCCTCCCGATATGCAGGCCGTCATCGCCAAATGGCGGGCCTACAATCCCTGAGAAGGCTTCTTCATCCGGTCGAGGTTGTATTGCTCATAGGCAAAATCCGGCACCGGACCCTGAAAATCAGGAACTTTATTAAGCGGTCTTTCCCAGTCAAAAAAACCTTTTCCAAGGGCAAGCATAAAGCCGGCACCGAGGATCACAAGAAAAATCAGAATTTCCGTTTTGAGGAGGGATTCGCTTTCGGCCCTGCCGCCGGCCGTAATTTCAAAGCGGTTCAGCAGCACCGGAGCCAGTAATACAATCTCCACTTCCATCAGAACAAAAACCAGAGCCGCCAGACCAAAACGGAGATTAAACTGGCTGCCGGCAGGACCGGCATCTTCGCCGCATTCGTAAAAGGTGCTTTTCTGAGGATTCGGCTTTCTTCTTTGCAGAAGCAGGGAAATTCCGAATCCGATTGCGATGAATAAAATTCCGCCCGAAAAAAATACCAGTAAGGGAAGAAGGCCAGACTGCATGCCACAAAAATAGGAATTACGGAAGGATTTGGGCGCTGGTTTTTACCTTTGTATCCGTCTATGGATTTACGCCAGACCATACAGAAACTCCGGAACTATGAAATCCGCATCAGAAAGGTGCTCAACACCCGGATGCAGGGCGATTACCATTCGGTATTCAAGGGCTCCGGGCTGGAATTCAGCGATGTTCGGGAATACCAGTACGGCGACGATGTGCGCACCATCGACTGGAACGTATCGGCCAAAGGACATGGAACCTTCGTAAAAACCTTCCGGGAAGAAAAGGAACAGACGGTGATGTTCCTTCTGGATGTTTCAGCCTCGCAGGAGGTGGGAAAGTACGGGGCCAAAAAACTGGATCTCTGCAAGGAAATCTGCGGGGTACTGGCCCTTTCGGCAGTAAAGGAAGGCTCACTCACGGGAGTGATCGCTTTCAGCAACAAAAGGGAAAAATTCATCAAACCGGCAAAAGGAATGCAGCAGGCCTACCGCATCATTGCCGAGCTCTGGAACCTGAAAACCCAGTCGCAGCAGACCGACCTGAGTGCCGCCATCCACTTCACCATGAACATGCTCAAGCGTAAGAGCATTGTCATCGTACTCAGCGACTTCATAGACCGCAACTACGAACAGGCCCTGCGCACCCTCAGCCGCAGGCATGATGTGGTGGTAGTACACCTGATGGACAAGCGGGAGGAAGAATTTCCCCGGCTGGGCATCGTTCCGCTATATGATCCGGAACAAAAAAAGACGGTTTGGATCAACACATCGCTGCCGGGTTTTGCCAAAGAGGTAAAACAGCTTTTCTCCCGCAATAAGGTTCAGCTCGAGGAACTGTGCCGGCAGCAAAAAACCAATTACCTGGCCATCCGCACCACCGACGATTACGTTTCTGCCCTGGTAAGACTTTTCCGGATACGGAATGGAAAATAAACTCAGTCCCTCTCCGGCCAGGCAATGGCATCCCCTGGAGTATGCTCATGTTTTCTTATGGCTGGTGAAAGACCTTTGCTGGGCCCAGGGCTGGAAAACGGCAGGCAGTGTGATGGTAGTTCCTACCATTCTGGTTGCCGTGCTGATTACCTGGCTGCAGCGCCGCGAGCACTTTACCCTGATTCACAACCTTGCCATCACCGTGTGGATCAGTTCCAACAGCCTCTGGATGCTGGCCGAGTTTTTTGAAATGGAAGGCAGTCTCAAACCCATCAGCACTGTCGGCTTTATCATCGGACTCATCATCCTGCTTTCTGCCTATGTGATTGGCTGGATGCGCAAATGGCGGAGCTGAATTTTCTGGCTCAGCAAGTTTATTCAAAACGCAGGTAGGGCTTTAACTTCTCCAGCTGTTCTGTCCGGAACAGGCGAATGCCCAGCAAATCTTCCGGTCTGGCATAAGGCGGATGCTG
>Ga0068872_10002541_pt1 | contig 14261 bp, 13 predicted proteins | sample NOAtaG_7_FD_66441 | JGI IMG/M metagenome (GOLD analysis project Ga0068872, IMG submission 66441) | Freshwater lake microbial communities from Lake Erie, under a cyanobacterial bloom - NOAA_Erie_Diel1S_2200h metaG | ecosystem: Environmental > Aquatic > Freshwater > Lake | place: USA: Ohio, Lake...
AAAAATGCAAAATTTGTAGTAAACATAAATAGAATGACCAATGTAAATATAAATCTAGAAAAAATTTATAAAAATAAATTTAATAATAATAATATTATTATTTATCCACATGCATATTATTCAGAAGGAGATGGGGGGGTCAATGTTTTGTATTACTTAGCAAAAAAACTGGAGGAAAGTGGTAAAAATGTTAGAATATATCCAACATTTGGTATGATTCCAAGTCCGCATTTTAATAAATATTACAACAATGATTTTGATATCACAGACTGTATTGTGATATATTGCGAAGGCACAATTGGAAACCCATTATGCGCAAGATATTCTATTCGTTGGATGTTGAGTGAATTGGGACAGAATGTGCCCCATCATTATATGAATTCATGGAATCAAAATGAGCTTGTATATTATTTTAATACTGAAAACAAAATTGAGTCGGCTCCAGAATTACAAGGAACCATTTATAAAATATTGCCATTATTAATAATACCTCCAATTTTTAAAAATATGAATATTGTAAGAATCAAAAACAGTTGTTGTTTTTCAATTCGAAAAGGAGCTCATATGAGAAAAAAGCTAATACAAGCTCATCCACAAAACTCATTTGAAATCACAAGACGCCATAATCATAATAATTTGTTTGAAATATTTAATAAATTTGAATGCTTTGTATCTTATGACCCTTTGACATTTTTAAATATTATGGCTGTGCTATGTGGATGTATATCAATTGTTGTTCCAATGCCGAGTATGAATAAAACTGAATGGTTAAAAACTACTGCTGGATACAGATATTTATCAAGCAAAAACATCGAATTTTATTATGGAATTGCATATGGACAAGAAGAGATAGAATGGGCAAAAACAACCATCCACTTGGCAAAACAACAATGGGATGATATAATCACTTACAATAATAAATTTTATGAGTCATTTATAGAAGACCTGAATCATTTGGAAGACGGAACTCTTCAAAATACGGTTGAAAATAATTACTTGAAATAAATATAAACAAATATATATAATATAATATAGAAGAAATATGAAAAAAATTTGGTATGCTCCTAATAAAAAAGAGGCATATGGTGATGCCGAAATTCAAGCAGTTGTAGATTGTTTAAATGATGGTTGGTTAGCCGGATTTGGCCCAAGAACCGTGAAATTTGAGGAAGATATTGCCAAAACATTTGGAAAGAAATACGGGTTGTTTGTCAATAGTGGGTCTTCCGCAATTTTGCTAGGATTATGTGCATTGAATTTAAACCCTGGCGATGAGGTGATTACACCCGCATGCACATTTTCGACAACTCTTGCACCAATTATTCAGTGTGGTTTGAAACCTGTTTTTTGCGATGTTCAAATAGGAACGTATGTTCCGTCAGTAGACCAAGTGTGCGAACAAATTACTGAGAAAACCAAATTGATATTGTTGCCAAATTTAGTAGGTTCGAAACCGGATTGGACGGAACTCAGGAAGCGCACCAATATTCCGCTGTTCGAAGATTCGGCAGATACAGTGACTTGTACACCAGAAACTGACATTTCAATTACTAGTTTTTATGCAAGTCATTTGATAACCGCAGGTGGTTCGGGTGGAATGGTGATGTTCAATGATGAAAAGCAGTTGAAGCGGGCAATCATGTTTCGCGACTGGGGGCGAATCGGCGACAATTCGGAGGATGTGAGCACCCGATTTGAATTCAGTATTGACGGCATTCCATATGATTATAAGTTCTTATATGGGGCGATTGGTTATAATATGAAATCGTCCGAGATGAATGCTGCATTTGGTTTGGTTCAACTAGCGCGCATTGACGAAATAAAGACCAAACGAAGAACCGTGTTTCAACGATATTTTGAGCGATTACAGAATGTGAAGGAATTGACTCTGCCAATTGTGAATGGTACAGACGATTGGTTGGCGATTCCGTTTTTAACCAAGGACCGTATTAAATTGCTGACGTATTTGGAAGAGAACAATATTCAAACACGCGTATGTTTTGCAGGCAATATAACAAGACACCCAGTGTATAGACAATATTTACAGGAGTTTCCAAATTCGGACAGAGTAATGGCGGAGGGTTTTTTACTGGGTGCACATCATGGAATGGTGGTCGAAGATGTGGATTATATTTGCGATAAGATTATCGAGTTTTTTGATAAGATTATCGAGTTTTTTGATAAGATTAATTAGTTTTTTGATAAGATTAATTATAGATTAAAACAAAATAGATATTATATACATAATAATATAACAAAATATATTATTATATGATTAAAATTGCAATAATTGGAACTGGTCAAATTGGATATGATTTATTACATAAAATATTACGCTTAGATTTTGTAACCATAGTTGCCTTTGTCGGTAGGAGAAGTCCAACTAAAAAAATACCAGATGGTGTAAAATACAGTGATGAAAGTATATCATTTTTTATAAATAATCCAAGATGTTGCGACATTGTATTTGATTGTACTGATGCATTTTCGGCAAAAAAGAACGCAAATGTTTTTCTAGAACAAGGAATCCAGGTTATTGATTTAACCCCTTCAAATGTTGGTGATTTTTATATTCCAAATATTACAGAAATTAATACGAAAAATATTAATATGATTACTTGTGGTGGTCAAATATCAATACCTATAATAAATTATTTTAAGGAAAAACTTAATAATATAACATATGTAGAGGTAGTAACACAGATTAACTCCGAAAGTGCAGGTATTGCGACTCGTATAAATATAGACAAATATATAGAAACTACTGAGTTGGCTATTTACAAAATAACAAATATATGTAATAGTAAGGTAATATTAAATATTAATCCACATACAAATATAATGCAAACAACAATTTTTATAAAGTCATCAAATGACTTTACCAACTTTGACGATTTTTTCAACTATGTTAACAAAATTAAAGAATATGCGCAAAATTATACAGTTTCAAAACCAGAAAAAATAAATCCAAATGTATTAATGATTAATATTAATATGATTAGTTCTAGTAATATCATAGTGAGTAGTGCTGGAAATCTCGAAATTATAAACTGTGTTGCTATACATGCGCTTAGAAAAATACACAAACAAATGTATGTTTTTTAGAAAATAACATAAAAAATAATGGAGAATAAATATAATAAATGAAAGTTAGTGATATTATATGCAATTTTTTACTTGAACAAAAAATATCAATTGTGTTTGGTATCATTGGTTCAGCAAATTCTCATATATATGATTCATTTAATAATAAAAATATACGAATTATAAATGTTCATAATGAGCAATCCGCAATAATTGCGGCAGGTGCATATTATAAAACAACCGGAAATATGGCATGTGCGCTTGTTACTGCTGGCGGAGGCGTTACCAATGCAGTTACTGGTATTGTTAGTTTATGGGCGGATTCAACACCAACAATTGTATTATGCGGTCAGGAATCATCTTTTTATATTTCCGAGCACGCTAACCGTAGAATGTATGGAACACAAGGATTAGATATCGCGCATATGGTTTCAAAAACAACAAAATATTCAAAAACAATATTGGAACCAAATATAATACAAGATGAGTTGGAAAATGCATATTCTATCGCATTAAATGGAAGAAAAGGACCGGTATTATTAGATATTCCATTTGATATTCAAACTAAAAATATTGAATTTCGTCCTTGGAATCAGTATGTACCAGAAATTATAAATAATGGGATATCTAATATTAAAGATTTAATAATGAATTCTGTGCAACCAGTTATAATAGCCGGGAATGGCATTAAATTATCAAAATCCGTAGATAGTTTTAAAAATATTATAAATAACATTCAAGTTCCTGTTTTATTAACCTGGTCGGGTATTGATATTTTACCCGATGACCATCCATTGTATTTTGGGAGACCCGGAATATATGGTCAACGTGCTGCCAATTTTATTTTACAAAAAAGTGATTTGGTACTGGTTTTGGGAAGTCGAATGGCACTTCCACAAACCGGATACGATTTTAAAGAATTGGCTCGTGGGGCAAAAATTGTAATGGTTGATGTAGATACAACCGAATTTAAAGAGTTTGCAACACTATGCATTAATACAGATTGTGGCGAATTTATTAAACAAATACAAGATATAAATTATAAAAATACAGATTGGATAAATGAATGTGTAGAAATATCAAAAAAATTCCCATTTATAGAAGAAGCACATATTGATAATATTTTTCCAAATTCATATAGAATTATTGATAAACTTTCTGATTTTTTAAAACCAACGCAAATAATAGTGACGGATATGGGCACCGCATTGCTATCCGGACATCAGGCAATACGATTACAAAACGGACACACAATGTTTTCTTCATATGGATTAGGAGAGATGGGATATGGTCTTCCAGCTGCACTTGGTGCAGCAATATCGTCCCCTGAGCGAGAAGTGTTATGTTTGAACTGTGATGGAAGTATGATGATGAACTTACAAGAACTACAAACTATTATACAACATAGATTAAAAGTCAAAATTGTTATATTTAATAATGACGGTTATTTAATGATTAAACATACACAAAAAATGTTATTTAAAGGTAAATATAATGCGGTCGATTCCCAAACAGGAGTAGTTTTACCTGACTATATGAAAATTGCGGATGCATTTGGTTATGAAAAATATCAGATAAAATCGTGGGATGATTTTTATGAATATTATCCAAGGTTTATGGATTTTGATGGACCATCAATATGTGAAATATTCATGGATCCCAATCAGGATTTTATACCAAAAGTGAAAGGCGTTCTTAATAATGATAACACAATTTTTGCACCACCAATTGAGGAAATGTCTCCATTGTTAAAAATGGATATCATTGAAAATGTTATGAAAGACAATATATCATTGAAATCCAGAATTATAAATAGAGTGTAAAAATACATAAATAATATAAATAATATTATTTATAATGGAAAATAAAGTTGTTTTACATAAAGGTGTATATTGGCCAAAAAAAGATGGAGCGGAAGAAATTACTCCGACATATGCTCATCCAACAAGCACGTGTTTTTTATTGATGAATACATTCAAAGATGTGCCTAAAAATATATCATCTTTTGTCAATAAAAAAGATGTAATTATTCAAGCCGGTGGAAACGCTGGATATTATGTAATGCAGTATGCACAAATATTCAATCGTGTATACACATTTGAACCAGATCCAATTAACTTTTTTTGTTTAAATATGAATGTTCGTTCCGAGAATGTTTATAAATTCCAGGGTTGTTTGGGTCAAGTCAATGAATGCGTAAATTTATTCAATACGAATGAAACATTGGGACATGGCGGTTCCCATGTAAATGGAAAAGGACATACACCAACATTTACGATTGATAATCTTAATTTGGAAACATGTGATTTAATTCATTTAGATATTGAGGGTTATGAAAAATTTGCTTTACTTGGTGGTATAAATACAATTAAAAGATGTAAACCAGTTATTGTTGTAGAAAATTTTGGACCTTGGTTACAAAGATATAACACGAATATAGAAGAAATTGAAAAAATTTTGTCAGATGAGATGTATGTACATGTTGGCGTTGTTCAAGGTGACCGTGTATATAAACATAGTTCTCTCATATAATTTATATATTTACATAATACGTATAAATTATATATTGTTTGCAATCTGTTTTGCGGTAATATAGATAAAATCCTCTTGTCCTGCAACCAATTTTTGAGTTCCCAAATTATTTGTTAGTTCAATATATGATATTTTATATTGTTCGGCTGCGTTAATAATGTGTTTTTCAAATCCAGACATTATTTTGTATTTTGATGTTAAAATATTAATCGGTTTGCAAATTGGTATGGGTACCTTAAATCTATCACATTGTTCTAATATTTTTGTTTTATTTAAAAGAGGACACTCATATAGATGCGCCATTATTTCAAGGGGTGTATTTCCAGCACCAGCTCCAAATCCACGAATTGTAACATCAATAATAGATGCTCCTGCTTCAATTGCTGCTATTGAATTTGCTACTGCTAATTGTAAATTATTGTGCGCGTGAAATCCAATTGGTATTTTTAATTCCACTAATTTTGAAACTCTCTCTCGAACATCTGACGGTAGATATGAACCAGTAGAATCCATTATTATAATAGCATTTGCTCCATATGATTTCATTTTGAATGCTTCTTCAAATAGGGTTTCCACAGAACACATTGCCGTCATCATAAGAACTCCGTATACGGTTTTATTTAAAGATGATAAATACTCAATATGGGTTTTTGTTAATGATGCTTCAGTGCAGTGACTTGCAATTCGAAATATATCAACTCCTAACGTAATTGCTGGATCAATGTTTTTTTTAATGGTTGCAAACCCTGGTATTATATGAACTGAAAGTTTTGTTCTTTTAAGATGTGTTTTTGCAATTTGTATCATTTCCAAATCTGATAATAATGATTCTCCAATCAATGTTGATGATGCACCAAGACCGTTTCCGTGCCCCACCTCAATTACTTCTATGCCAGCATCTTCTGCAAAAATACAATAATCCTCTATCATTTCCCGTGTTAGTTGATGCGAAATAGCATGCGAACCATCTCTCAAAGTTAAGTCATGAAACATTTTTGTAGATAATATGTAAAAATATTTTCATATTATTTTACATAAACACACATTTGCGTAATGCTCAATATTATAAATTCCAAATATAAAATATAAAAATGTGCGGAATTTTCGGAATTGTCTCTGCAACTCCGGAAAACATTCATGAAAAAATCATCAACGGGCTTATCCAATTGCAAAATCGCGGATACGATTCATCTGGTTTATGCGTGTTAAACAACAATCATTTAGAGGTTCATAAATACGCTTCCACGGTGAGAGAAAGTTCTCTGCAGAAGTTGCAACAAGTGTGTGTAAATATGGGATTAAATACTTTGGGTATTGGTCATAATCGCTGGGCCACTCACGGTGTCAAAAACGACACCAATGCACATCCGCACGTTTCCAACAACAAACAGTTTGCTGTTGTCCACAATGGAATCATAGAGAACTATGTGGAACTGAAACAAGATTTGATTAATAATGGATTCACTTTTTTCTCTCAGACCGACACCGAAATTATTGTGAATTTGATTTCTTTTTTTTACGATAAACTTGGCGGCAATACGCAGAAATCCATTGAGGCAACTGTTGCCAAACTTCAGGGGACTTACGGTATTATTGTGATGGATGCAAAAAGCCCCAATAAACTTTTTTGTGTAAGGAATGGGTCGCCTCTTTTGGTCGGTAAAAGCGACGACTGCATCATTATCACATCCGAACAAAGTGGTTTCTGCAATTTGGTTTCCAATTACATCACTTTACACAATGATGATATTTGTGTCATTGAGAGAACGGATGCACTTCTTCTTGTCAAAACCTCTGGAACATATACTGGTAAAAAAGTGTTAACCACCGTGGATGATTTGTCGCCGCATCCATTTGCGCATTGGACTTTGAAAGAAATCTGGTACCAACCTACCGTGGTTTTAAATGCCATTAACAATGGAGGGCGAATTGACGGACCCTGCAGGGTCAAATTAGGCGGACTTGACCAACATATTAATATTCTTAAAGACGTTTGCAATATCATCATTTTGGGCTGCGGGACCTCGTATTTTGCCGGTCTCTACGGGATGCATTTTTTCAAACGATTATGTAACTTGAATACTGTCCAAGTATTTGACGGCGCCGAATTTTCCAACTACGACATTCCCCGGGTCGGCAAAACAGCGATAATTCTGGTTTCCCAATCTGGAGAGACCAAAGATTTGCACAGATGCATTGAACACCAAGGAAATGCTGTAACAATTGGGGTCATCAATGTCGTGGATTCTCTCATTGCAAGAGAAGTGGATTGCGGGGTTTACTGCAATGCTGGAAAAGAAGTGGGCGTGGCGTCTACAAAAGCATTTACCAGCCAAGTTGTCTGTTTATCGCTTATGGCCATTTGGTTCTCTCAATTGCACGGGGTCAATGAACATTTGAGAACCAGAACAATCAGTGATTTGCAGAATTTATCCAACGATTTCAAAAATACAATTGAAAATATTGAACCAGTTATCAAGACCCTTTCATCAAAACTAATAAATGCAAAAAACATATTTATTTTGGGCAAGGGAAGCGACGAATGTATCGCGAGAGAAGGTTCTCTCAAGATTAAGGAGATTTCTTATGTGCATGCAGAAGGATACTCGGCAAGTTCGTTGAAACATGGGCCTTTTGCTTTACTGGATGAAACCTTTCCAGTCATTATTTTAGATTTAGACAGCAGATATGAAGCCAAGATAAAAAATTGTGTGGAAGAGGTGAAGTCACGAGGTTCGCCAGTTGTCCTCATTTCAAACCAGGGGGAAATCCGCGTCTCTGCAAATTCGTCGTATTCATCATTGCTAGGACTTGTGCCTATCCAGTTGCTCGCCTATTATTTGTCGGTGCAAAAGGGAATTAATCCAGACAAGCCAAAGAACTTGGCAAAGGTGGTTACGGTTGAATAATCAGGGTCCCCTTTGCTCATTTTGAATGAGAAAATGTCTAATCTACATCATTATGTATGTTATAATCTGTAAAATATTCATCAACCAACGTTGAAAAATCAAATTGATATTTAATATAATATTTATAAAACATAATAGAAAACACAGATTGATCTTGTCGATGATTTACACGACTTGACCCTTCGGGTGCTATGCATTCTTTTATTAAAGCATAATTTCTATATTCTTCTACAAATGTCTTGACGTAATCTGTATTATAATTAAATCCAATACATGCTCCATTTCTACTATTACATTTTGTTAGGTCATATCCGTTATAAAAACAACCCATATATTCAATTGTTTTTTCGTGTGTCCATTGTTTTATATTACCTGATGAATATCCTGAATAAATATTGTCTTTTTTTATTAGTTCATTTATTTTATCCAGTCTGTTTATTATTATATTTCCTGCATCCATCCAAAGAGTAATATCTTTGTATTTATTAAAAACGTCATAAATTACAATAGGTTTCCATGCATATTCTCCAGCATTTATATTTATGTTTACATAATCTGGATATAAACCATAATTAAATACTTCGACCACAAAATTACTATATCTACCAAATAAATTTATCAGCCTTTCCCATAATGATTCTTCGATTCCTAAGTTATAAACAACTATTACATAATTTGGGTCATTTTTATGATATTTCATAAATGATAATATCATATTTATTAACGATTTATAATGATTGTTGCTTGCACCAGTTACTAAATGCATATAGGCTAATTATTTACATTATTTTTATGTATTTTTATCCCAAAATAATCTTTTCCTTCACGCATTTATCCATCAGTGGCAACAAAATTTTACTAACATTAGCAACCATGAACGGAGGGTTTACAATAGTAATTTTTCCCAGTTTCTGCAGAAAATTTTTTCCGTTTCTCTGTCCTTCGTTCGACAACAATGTAATAAACCCCTTGTATCTCTCCACGCCAGTCATTGTCAACCCTTTGAAATCAACAATCACATCATATACGTTGTGCGTTTGCAAAATTGTGTCGTTTTGTTGAAAAATTAACTCTATTAAGTCTAGATAGATATCTGGGTGAATGATGGTTTTAAACATTGTATAATTGAATAGCAATCGGTTTTCGTCAATTCTGATAATACTATTGAACAAATCGGTTTTGTTCATTTGTTGGACAATGGTATTTGCACAATCAAATTTCTGATTATTTTTGAAAAATGTGTTTTTTTTATTTTCGGTATAATAATCGCTTTTCAAAGAATTGATTTTCTCTAGTATGTCGTTGCTGGATGCCATTTTATTAATATACTAAATATATTTAATATATTTATGATTATTTAAACTATTTATCGCGTTAAAATCATATTTTATATTTCATTTATAAAAATATAAAATGAGCCAAGCAAATGCCGCTGCTAGAAAAAGACGTGCCGGAGGTGCAACTTTACAAGACAATGCTGTTCCTGCCCAAACAAATAATATTTCACAATCTCAAACTCCTAAAGGTGGACTCACTTTGCCCCAGGTCATTTCTCTCGTGGACAAGCGATTAATTACTTTAGAAACATTTATGAAAGAAACTCAAAGTGGTGTGTCCCAAACCAATGCATCTACTTCTGTATCCGCCTCTGAAGATGCAGTCAATGCTATGGCAGACGAGTTTGATACTAAGTTTGCAGTGTTGGCGCAGGAGGTTGCCGATTTGAAAGATGTTGTTTTGAAACTGCAGGCCTATACTATGGAGGTCAATAAGACCCTGTATGAAGAGAGAATCCAGGTTCTCTCGGATATGGGTGAGCCCAAAGAGGAGAAGTTCAATTTCCATATTTCGGATGATGAGATAGAGGTAGAGGAACCCTCAAAATAGACGGTCTAAATAACATTTTGAAAAATGTTATTTATTTTATGCAACCATTGCAACCTTAATTGCCTCATGGGATTGATAGTTTTCCAAAATAAAATCGTCAATATTATAATCATTAATATTCTCTCTCACTTCTTTAATTGAAATAGTTGGAAAAGGATAAGGCGTTCTTGTAATTTGCAATTTACAAGCATCTATGGCATTTTCGTAAATATGACAATTGCCCATAAAATGAACAAATTCATATGCTTCAAGACCACAATGTTTTGCAATTAAATGTGTCAGCAGCGAATATGATGCGACGTTAAACGGAATTCCTAAAAAAAAATCCGAAGAACGTTGGAACATGCAGCAAGACAGCTTGTTCCCGTCATGCACATTGAACTGGCACAAAATGTGGCAAGGCGGAAGTGCCATTTTGTCTATTTGAAGCGGGTTCCACGCAGTCATAACCATACGGCGACTTGTTCTCTGCGCAGGATCCTTGAGCGCATCAATAATTTGTTGCAATTGGTCTATACCCTTTTCAGAAGGACCACCAGTCTCCTGGTCATAATGCGCATTGAAATGTCGCCACTGGAACCCGTAACCAGGACCAATCAAGCCTTCTCTATAATTTAATCCTCTGGAGTCGAGGAATTCCCGCGTGGTATTGCCATCCCAAATATGGACGCCCTGGTCCTGCAACAACTTGTTGTCGGTCTCTCCACGAATAAACCACAAAAGCTCCTTTAGACATGTTTTCCACGCTGTTTTCTTGGTAGTCAGAATTGGGATTTTTCCGTTTGTTAAATCGAAACGCATCGAGCTCCCAAAGACGCTTTTTGTTCGGCCGTTTCGTCCTTCTTCCCAGGTTCCGTTATCCAGAATGTTTTTAATCAGGTCCAAATATTGTTGTTCTTGGTGCATTGGATGAAATAATTAATCAAGAAATCTTTAATTTTGTTTTGATATACTATATAATCAATGGAAAATATCATTCATGAAGCCAAATCAATTAACCAAAATACTTTTATAAACCACGTATTTGATTCGTCGGACGAAGGAAAAGCCGAAATTCTGAATGTTATCCAATATTCGTTGACCGCCATTTTACCCGTTGTCATGCTCAACAAAACTATCCAGAAATTTGTACCTGAAGCGGATGTTGAGAAGTCGTCTCTCGAACTTTTAGCAGAAATCTTTATCCAGATTGTTGTTATGTTTATTGGGGTGGTTTTGATTCACCGGGTCATCACATATTTCCCTACATACAGTGGATACAAATATGAGGCGTTCAATTTGACCACCGTCATTTTGGCGTTTTTGGTGATTGTTCTCAGTCTGCAGACTAAGTTGGGAATTAAGGTGAATATCTTGGTTGACCGAGCTTACGAGTTGTGGAATGGACCGGGGGCAGAGAATAAGAAACAGGGGAGAAAAGAGACGATGCAGAACCACCAACCTAGCCAAGCGGATTCTCTCGATGATTCGCGCACCCAGACGGGGATGTTCCCGCCTTTGCCAAGTGCAACAAATAATACCCGAAGTTCAGGGCAAGGGTTTGATTATGCTGTCAAAGTGCAGGGAACTGGTGGTGCGCCGCAAGGGGATTTTAATGATTTCGGGCCGGCGCCAGCTGCTGCAAACAGTCTTTTAGCAGGTGGTTCGTTTTGGTAAATCTTTAGCTGTTAGTTTATTATTTTGTAAAAAAATAATAAGCAAATATATAAAATGTTTGGATTTAATTTTTTTAGAAGACCCGCCCAAAGTTCTCCTGAAGATAATGCAAAGAAGCAAGAGAACGCTAGAATCGCCAAGGAGCAAGAGAACGCTAGAATTGCCAAGGAACAAGAAGACGCTAGAATTGCCAAGGAACAAGAGGATGCAAGAATCGCCAAGGAGCAAGAGGATGCTAGAATTGCAAAGGAGCAAGAGGATGCTAGAATTGCTAAGGAACAAGAGGATGCTAGAATTGCCAAGGAACAAGAGGATGCTAGAATTGCAAAGGAGCAAGAGGATGCAAGAATTGCCAAGGAACAAGAGGATGCTAGAATTGCCAAGGAACAAGAGGATGCTAGAATTGCAAAGGAGCAAGAGGATGCAAGAATTGCTAAGGAACAAGAAGATGCTAGAATTGCCAAGGAACAAGAAGATGCTAGAATTGCCAAGGAACAAGAGGACGCTAGAATCGCCAAGGAGCAAGAGGACGCTAGAATTGCTAAGGAACAAGAGGAAGTTCCTGTTACTGAGGAAGAGGAAGTTCCTGTTACTGAGGAATCTGCAACTGAGGAAGTTCCTGTTGTTGCAACTGAGGAAGTTCCTGTTACTACAGAGGAAGCTCTTCCGCCAAATAACACCGTTACACCAAAGAAGACTGTTCCGTCAAAGAAGACTGTTCCACCAAAGAAGACCACCAAGTAAAGACTTTACAAATTATAATAAAAATATATTCTATTTTATTATAATGTTCTGCATAATCATAATAGCTTGTTTGTTGACAAAAGTTGCTTCACTAAATCAACTTTCATTTAGTGGCGGCGGTTCCTTCGGCGCGGTTGAAATTGGAATTGCAAAATATGTTGGAGAAATAGACCCAACCAAAACATACAACTTGTATACCGGCATTTCCGCCGGTGCATTAAATTCCGGGTTTCTCTCTTACTACAAGGATTTAAACACTGGAATCCGATTTGCAGAGAAACTTTACGGAGAGATGCATAACCGAATGGTGTTCGAACTGTTGCCAACCACGGGTCTTTCCGTCCTTAATACCGAGCCCTTAAAAAAGACTTTAAGCACAATCATCGACAAAATGCCAAATGAACCCGTTGTAAAAACGCTAATTGGTGCAACCAATTTATACAGCGGAAACCTGGATGTTTACGAATTTAACCAAAATGATAATACTAACAAAGTGCTCCTCCTTCTTTCCTCCTCTGCAATTCCGGGAGTTTTCCCACCGATTGAATACAATGGCAACCTGTATGCAGACGGAGGCACTTTATCCAACGAATTGTTGCAGGTGGAACATGGAGACTACTTGAATATCACGTATATCACACCGTATGAAGGAATCAAATATGATTCTTCGCCAATCACTTCGCTCAAAGATATGTTGATTAGAACATTCGAAGTTGCAACCGGCAATTTCAATAATCCGTTAGCAACCATGAACCAGAATTGTGCAAAACCAATTGGAGAGATAAACAAGTATTTTGTGGATGCCAAGTATCTCTCCGATTACAGTTCCATGAACTTTGATTATGGAACTGAACTCATAGAGATTGGATATAAATACGTGACGAAGAAAACGTATAAGATTTGTTAATTAAGAATAAATTATATATTATATATATAATGTCCGCATTTTTATTAAGACCATATACATTGAATATAAGTCTAATTCGCGCAATTGAAGATGATGATGACAAGAATGATAAATATTTGAAAGAAGTATTAGCGAGTGGTGTAGACCTCAACGCTTTGGGAAAAAACACATGGGCTAATATGCCTACGACTGCAATTATTATGGCAACAAATACAGAGAATGCTAACAAAGTAAGATTACTCCTTGAAACCGGACGAGTTAAAAATATTAATCAAGCGGACGGATTTGGGAGGAGTCCTCTTTTTGTTGCATCAGAGAATGGATGTTATGAAATAGCAAAAATACTTCTTGAATATGGAGCAGACCCAAAATTGCCACCAAAGAAGTATTCAGATGGTGTAGAGTCGAAAACACCTTTAGATGTAGCAAAAAACGATAAAATGAGAGAACTGTTGAGAAATTCAAGTGGGTTAGGTTTGAAGAAAATAAGAAAACTAAGAAAAACGAATAAAAGAAAACTAAGAAAAACGAATAAAAGAAAA
>Ga0068872_10002542_pt1 | contig 14255 bp, 9 predicted proteins | sample NOAtaG_7_FD_66441 | JGI IMG/M metagenome (GOLD analysis project Ga0068872, IMG submission 66441) | Freshwater lake microbial communities from Lake Erie, under a cyanobacterial bloom - NOAA_Erie_Diel1S_2200h metaG | ecosystem: Environmental > Aquatic > Freshwater > Lake | place: USA: Ohio, Lake...
GCAACCTGCTTCTGGAGGTCACGGATCTCCGCGTCCTTCCCGGCCACGACCTGCGCCGCGTCTTCGGGGAGCAGGTAGGGACGGAGGACGTTACGCAGCGCGTCCAGCACGGACTTCGCCTTGCCGATCTCCGGGTCGTCCATCAGTTCCTTGCGGACTTCATCGCGCAGGCTGGACCGCATGGTGGAGAGGTTGCCGAGGATCTCCTTGGCAAACTCCTCACGAAGGTCGCCGCTGGGCGCCTTCTTGCCGGCCTTCTCCTGCTCGATGCGGCGCGCGAACTCGATGGCCTTCTCCTGCTCGTCGTCGACGTCGAACTCGACGCCCTCGAACAGGCCACGGCTCTCGGACACCTGCGGGTAGGCATCGACGTCGGCCGGATCGGCAACGAAGTCGAACGTCACCAGCTTGTAGTCCTCCTGCACGACGTCCTGACCGCTCTCGTTGGTCTTGACGCTGCCGAAGCCACGGCTGCTCACGCCCACCGGGACATTCGCCTTGAGGAGCGCGAGCAGATTCTTGCCCGCCTCCGTCGGCATGATCTCGGCCTCACCGACAACCAGACCGTCCTTGATGGAGAGGTCGGTGACGATGTGAGAGACGCGCGCCAGCTTGGTCTGACCGTCCGAAGGATGGTCGACCTCACCGAACACGCGCCGCTCTTTGAGAGCCTTGCCGAGACGCTTGATCTCTTTTTCCCAGACAGGCTTCGGATAGACGCGCTTGTTCTCCGTTGCGATGCCGCACTTGGCGAACTCGCCCCGCAGCTTCACACGGTCGCCGTTGCTCTCCGCGAGGGAGAGACGAACGAAGGAGACATCACTCAGGAGAGGCTTGCTCATGTCAGTACCGCCGCCATCGGAAGTTGCTCTTGAAGGGGGTCCGAGCGATCACGCTCTTGTCCTTCTTCTTCACCTTCCGCGTTGTCCGTCGAAAGGGGTTGAGATCGCGCTTCTCGGCTCCGAACATCTCACGCCGGCCGCTGGAGTAGGCGGTGCGGCGGTGCCGCCACGCCTCCTCCCACGGGGACGTGATCAGTCGTTTCCCGACTCGTCCTCGTCCTCGCCATCCTCATCGTCCTCGTCGTCGGCATTCGCCTCGTAGAGGTCGACCGCGTCGAGAACCGTCTCCAGACCTTCGGCGAAGGCAGCGGCGATGTCCTCGTCCGACGACTCCTCCAGCTTGCCTTCGCTCATCGCCGTGGCGATGTCCGCGAACGACTCCGCGATCTCGCCCAGCTCGCCCGCGACGGCAGCGAACATGCGCTCGTCCTCGGACTCGTAGATGTCCGCCTTCACCCACTCGGTGAAGATGCCGGCCAGCTTGTCCGCGATGATGGCCGCGTTGGCGAACGCCTTCAGAGCCTCCGTCGAATCGAACGCCTCCTGCCGGGTGCCCAGCCGAATCGCCTTCGCGGCAACCTTGGCAGCGCGGCGCTGACCCTTGGCGGTCATCAGGCGCTTCTTGGCCTTCTTCGCAGCCTTCTTGCCCGCTGCGCTACGGCGGTACTTCTTCGCCATCATGCGCTCGGCGGTCGACGTCTTCTGCTGGCGGACCTTCTTGCCACCACGGAGGGCGACACGAACACGACCAGCCTCATCGAGGCTGTCGCTCTCGGCCTGCGGGGCTTCCGTGGACTCCTTGATCAGACCGATCTTGCGGAAGTCTTCTTCGAGGGAAGTGATCACGACGGGGTTCTTCATTTTCCAGTCTCCTTGGCGTCAGTTGAGACGCGCAGCCAGTTTCGCCGCGAAGGCACCTGCAACCTCGAACGAGGCTACCTCAGAGGCGATAGAATCGAACACCTTGGCAATCCGGTCAACCTGACCGAACTCCGCTGTGGCCTCGACCACGAACTCCTTGACCTGCGAAACGTCCGCAAGGAGGTCGGTGACGAAGGACTCCAACGAAGTGATTGCCTCCTCCCCGCCTTCCTGAACGGCCTGTTCGCGGACCTCGCGGACAGTTTGCAGTGCGGCAGAGGCTTGAGACTCGACGGCAGCCAAACGACCGAGAAGATGCTCGACGTCGTCTTGAACCAGCGTCTTGTAGTGCGGAAGCTCGGACGGCTTGGTGGACCCGTCGTAGAGCTTGGTGAACTTCGGGGAAAGCGGGGCGGGAAGCGAGGCGCTCTCGACCAGCGCGGACACACGGTCTTTCCGGCTGTCGATCAGCATCTTCCACGGTCGGTCGGCGCGGCTCTCCTGCATGGACTGGAGCAACTCCCCGTCCGAGATGACGTTTGCAGCGTCGACAAGTGGCGCAAGGGCAGCGACTTTCTCGTTGGCCTGCGCGGTGAGACCACGGATGAACAGGTCGGCCGCAGTCCGCGCTTCCTTCTGGACGTACCGGCGCACGTTCTTCTCGGTCACGACCGTCACCGGAAGATGCTCGGTGCCGAGGAAGTAGATGGCGCCGGCAGCGCTGCTTTCGTAGCGGATGCGCGCAACACCGCCGTCGTCGCTCAAGATGACGACGTTGTCGGGGAACACGCCGAGAACCTGCACGGAGCGACCGCCGAACAGGTTGTGTGACTCCTCGCGGAGCGCCGAAGCGACCTTCGCAGAGATGTCTTGGAAAGACCCGGCCAAGAGCCCAGCCAGCTCGGCCGCAGGGACGAAGGGTAACTGTTGATGGGTCATCAGGGCGTTCACGCTATCCAGAGCAGAAGTTAGCGTCAAGGAAACCGCCGAACTCAACGACGGAACCCGGTCGACCGGAGGTCACGAAGCAACCCGCCCAGTTCCCGCAGTCTCAACTCCATACCACGGTCGTTCTTCAGGAGCATGTTCAACTTTTCGGTGGCCCGCTGCTCTGCGGCGGTGTTTTTCCCCTCGAAAAGCTCACGGTCGGAGATGCCATTCCTCGTCGACAAACCGCGTCGATGGGCGTCCATCCGACGCTGGTGGAGACGGCGCTCGACGAGGTTCATGTTCCGGGGGATGACCAGCCGGGAAGCCTCAGTCGGAGGTGGACCGAACTCGCCTTCTGGAGGGGTTTCCTCTGGGGGCGCCTCCTCCGGGGGTGCTTCACCGGGAACCCCGCCTTCCGGCATCGGCGGTTGAGCCGCAGCCATCGCGTCCCCTTGAGTCTTGGCATCAGCGATGGCCTCGCCGCGTCGCTGCTTCTGGATCTCTTTGATCTCGGTCTCGGACATGCCGAAGACGTTGGAGAGGATCCAGTGCAAGGAGACGAACTCCTTCATCCGGGCAGCGAGGTCGGCCTTGGCGGTGCGAACTTCCATCTGGGCAAGCTCGAAGATCGCCGATGGGACGGTCATGTTGATGTCGTACTCGACGGAGTACGGGTCGATGTTGAGTGCTGACAGGTGAACACGCACGATCTTCCGCAGACCGTTCTTCAACTCACGCTGGATGCGAAGAACCGTGCGAGCAAACCGGACGTCCTCCGACGAGAGAACTGCCCGCGCGACACCTTGCTCTTGCCCGAGATACGCCTTCGGAACCTTGATGGCGGCGAACAGCTTGTCCCGGAAGTATTCGATGTCGTCCATCGCCTGCCACTGGGGCGCACCCAGCGTTTCGATGCGTGTGGAGTCGACGCCTTTGCGGCTCGGAACGAAGAAGTCCTCGTCCTGCGCGAGGGACTCAAACTTCAGGTTGAGCTTCCCGGTTCCGGGGTCAACGAACCGCTTCTTGCGGAAGTTCTGGCGAACGCGGTTGACGAACGCGAGGGCTTCCTGCGGAGGCAGGTCTCCGACGTCGACGTAGAACGCGAACCGCTCCGGTGCCCGCTGGAGGCGGTACACGAGGGCCGCGTCCTCCAAGAGCATGAGCCGCTTCCAGATCCAACGGGCGGCTTCGAGGCTGGAGTGCCCGTAGACCGACCGGCGTTCCTTACCGCGAAGCCGGAAGTGCGCGACTTCCCACGGCTCGAAAGCAGAGATGGGCGCTTGGGTGAGGTCGCCGGGGCCGTTGGAGGGGGACGGGCCGGAAAACTTTGCAGCGAGGATGGACTGGTAGTCGTTCCCGGTGAAGTCGAACCGGCCCTTGAAGTCCTGTATGAACCCGAGGAGGTCACCCTTCGGGGTCTCCAGCCGACGTACCGTGGGGGCCGGCAGGTAGTTCAGACCGCGCACGCCATCTTCGTTGACGAGGATTTCCTCGAAGTCGTTGCCGTACTTGCAGAGCGTTCGGGCGACCTCCCAGATCTCCTCGTCCATCCGAAGGGTACGGTTGAACAAGTCGTCGATGACCTGCTGGACAGTCTTGTCCGGCGACGTGACCCATACGGTCCTGTGCATCACCGAGTCTGGCTGCGTGGCGTCGTCAGCGAGGATGTCGAGGGCGGTCGCGATCTCGCCGTAGTCGTCCATCTCCTCGTAGTCGGCGTACCGAAGCAACAGGTCTTGATCGAGCCGAAGGTACTCCGACAGCGCGTCGTACCCGACACCGGTCAGGACGTCGATGGCGCTACCGTCGATGCGGTCAGACGTCGAACCCTTTGCGATCTGGAGGTTCGCGCGGTCCTTGTCACGGGAGAAGGCGGCAGAGATCCGCTTGGCGACGTCACCTGCGAAACCCATCAGCCCCGTCCCTTCAGCGTCGCTTGAAACGCCGTCAGAAACTCGGGAGGAGCTTCCGACAGAGCCTTTCCGATGCGCTTGGCGAGCGTCTCGGGAGCCGCAGTCATACGCCAGTAGTCCGCAGGGCGCATCCCTTGTTGCTCGATAGCCTCCGCGAAGCGTTCAGCGATGACGATGGCAACCTCGCCGATGATCGGTTTGACGTCGACTTCGGATGCGGTTTCAGCAACAGCCGTGGACTGGGCTTTCGTCGGCTGGATGAGGACGGTGGCCGTGTCCGCCGCCTCGACGGTCAAAGCTCGTAGCTCTCGACGGATGCGTTCAGCGCGGTCAGTCATCGTCCCCACCCTGTCCCACTGCCACGGAAGAAGGGCAACGGCTCCCATCGTTCCAGATTGGTGTTTTCCGTCGCGCCGAGGCTTCCGGCGCCGACCGCTTGGTACTGCTCGGAGAGCCAAGTATCGCCTCCGGAGGCGGAGTGGCGCAAGATCGGGAGTGGCGTAGTCAACTGCTGCTGCGCGAGCGACCAGCACACGCCGGCAAGAGCGTCGGCACAGTCCTTCGACCCGCGCACAGGGTGGTCGATCTTGCGGCGCCGGTAGTCCCGTTGAAGCTGCCGGAGTTCCGTGAGGAGGAGAGGATGCTCATACATGAACACCCGGTCCTCGTAGAGCGCGGTCTTGAGGTTTTCGTACGGCTCGGTGCTCGTGTCGACGGAGAGGATCTTCGCGTTGAAGCCCTTCTGGTTGAGCTGCTGCACCATGTCAGTCGACTGGAAGGAGTCCGTCGTGACCGATGTGATGACGTAGCCGTGCTGGGAGATCTCGTAGATGAGTCGGCGAACGTCGCCGAGGATGATCTCGTCTCCGGGCGGAGGCACCACGCGGAGCATGAGGTCGACGACGTAGATCGGTGCGCGCTCCAGATGCTCGCCGTTCTCGCCGCGACGAACGACGTCCTTGAATCCGGCGACGTGGGCCATGCAGAAGCCCAGCGCGTCGTGTCTCAATCCGATGTCGATGTGGATGTGACGCATCGCGTTGGGCGTGATGCGCGGGCGCAGTACGTTCGCGTACGTGCGCGCGAGTGTTTGCTCTTGCACGGGAGCGACGGCCTTCTCCCATACGAACTGGCCGGGGCGTGAGGGGTCGTGCTCCAGCGACGAAAAGAAGTGCCGGTCGGGGCCGTACATCTTCTTGTCCTGCTCGACGGCGTCTTGGAGCTTCTCACGTCGTTGGATGAACGGGCTGATGCTGACGACGGAGCAGCCGGCGATGTCTTTGATCGACCCTTCGAGGTCACGCTCGAAGTCGTGGATGAAGTCCTCGGGGACGTCGATGATCAGCGTGCCCTCCGGCAGCGTCGGGCGGAGCTTTTCGGCTTCTCCGGGCTCCAAAATCTTCGACGGCGCGGTCTCGTTGCCGACGAGAACTTGGAACTTCTCGGCCGAGTAGTAGTCCTCGGGCTTGACCTCCCACAGCGCGTAGTCCCGCACGAAGATCGTGGGGTCCATGCGGGCCTCTTTGAGGCGCCGGGAAACGAAGTCCTCGTGGGTCGTCTTCGAGGAGGCGATGAACAAAATGCCCGGAAGTTTTCCGGCCCGCTCGAAGCGGGACTTCATACGTCGCTTCAACGAGGAGTAGATGACGTCGGCGTGGTCGACGATCCCCGCATCGGCGTTCTTCCCGCGCTTCGGGAGGAAGTTACCTTCGTCCATGAAAGCGCTGATGACGTTGAGACCGAGGGCCGAGGTGTCGGTCGTCGCGCGAGGAGCCACCCATACCGAGTGCGGGAATCGGAGTTCCTTCTTGGTGGCTTGGAAGGGGAAGTGTTCTTGGAAGTACGGGCTGGCCGTGATCTTTGTCTTGATGTTCTCGAACACAACCTTCGTCGCCAGTTCCTCGTTCACCGAGAAGCAGGCGAGCGTGATGTTCGTGTCCTTGGCGAGGCCGAAGCTCTTGTGGGGGTCTTTGAGGCAGGAGATCTCGTAGAGCACACGGCAGATGCCGATGGAGCAGACGAATGACTTGCCGATACCGATGGCCCCGGTCCAGATCGATTCGTTGTACCCACCCTCGAACAGTTCGATGAGGTCGTCGAGGTACTTCGGGTAGAGCGAGTCGCAGGTGTTGCCGAGGAAGTAGGGGTCTTTGATGAAGGTCTTGATGTCGACGGGTGGGCTCTTGTATTCGATGGACGTCAGGGCATCGAGCAGGCGCGGCGGTGCCTTCTTCGCCTGAAACTGCGTAGCGGCGGACCCGGTCTTCTTCTGATGAAACTCCGCGAGAACAACCCGCAGCGCCTCGCGTTCCTCCGAAGAGAGAGCTTCGAGGTCGTTCCGCAGCCCGGCATCGAGTTCCTCGACAGTGCGAACGCTGAACGTGCGGCCATTCTTCTCGACGAGCATGTTCAGTTCCCCTTGTCAGGGTCCGGGAGTTCGGGGGTGACGTCGAGAACAGCGGCGTCGGCTACATCTTCGGGCAGCGGGGCGAGACGTTCAAGCTGCGAGACCAGTTCGGGATGCCGTTCGGAGCGGTCGGCAATCGACAGCAGCCGTTCGGCTAGACCAAGCACCTTCCGGCGCGACTCTCCGCTATCCAGCACCCGAGCGACGGCCGGGCTGTCCGCGTAGCGTTCGGCGACGTCCGCCATGAGGGTCGTCTCGACGTCCACCTTGCCAAGTTGGCGCTGGTGGATGCCGAGGTCCATCTTCAGTTGGGACGCGGACGAGAGGATCTCGCGAGCGGTTCGGATCTCCTGCGTCATCGTCGGCAGCAGCTTCTTGATGTTCTTCTCGGTCTGGAAGTCGATCTCGATACGCTGCATCTGGATCTTGTAGAGCCGGTGCATCTCGTCGAGTTCGTCCAGCCCGTGCTTCACCTCTTCAACGGCGTTGGCGAAAACTTGGTTGAGCGGCCCGGCGCGCTGCGCGGCCGGGATCGACATCCGGTAGTCGTTGAGCAGGTTGACGAGCGATGGGATGGTCATGTTGGTCATCTCGTTGCGCTCGTTCTGCATCCACTCGGCCACGATGCGCGCAGAGACGCCGTCCTCGACCAGCCGCTTGTGCATGTCTTTGAAGCACTTGCATGATCGCAGGGAGGTGAAGTTGGTCGCCCGGCTGACCGGGCGCACCCGACCGCCTTTTTTTGGAAGCGTCGTCATTGTCAACACTCTAGCAGCGGTGGAGAGGTGGAGCCAACGCCTACTTCGCGGCCCATGAGCGTCCGCCGCCGACCTCTGCCTCGGTCGGGACGTGCTTCATCATTGGAGCCATTCCCTCGATCATGCACTCGTGCAGCAGCGCCTGCGTGGTCTTGGTGAGTTCGGGGTCGTCCCGGTGTTCGAGGATGATCTCGTCGTGAACCATGTGAACCATGCTGGCGTCGGCACCCTTGCCGAGCAGTGGAACGCGCCCGCCGTTGAGCTTCTTCAGACGGTCATAGACGAGCCGGATGGTGTTCTTGAGGCCGTCCGCGCCGGAGCCTTGAACCGGGCTGTTGAAGAACTCGTTGTGCGCCTTCTCGTCCTTGAGGATGCGGCGCCGGCCCCAGATCGTGCGGGTCTCGCGGTTGCGCTTGCCTGAGTCGAGGGCGAAGTTGTGCCACCCGGCGATGCCGCTGTACGCCTCGAAGAACCGTCGCCGGAACGTCTTGGCCTGCGCCTCGGTGAGCGTCACGCCGTAGCTGCCCTTCGCGTAGAGCACCAGCTTCGCGGCCTGCATCCCGTAGATGAAGCCGAAGTTGACTGGCTTGGCCTGTTGGCGCTCTGGCTTGGTGATGTCCTTCTCGGACTTCCCGGTGACGAGCGACGCGGTCGCGTAGTGCGCGTCGCGGCCGTCTTGGAAAACCTTGATGAGCGTCTTGTCCCCGGAGATCTCGGCGACGAGCCGCATCTCGATGTTCGACCAGTCGCAGATCGCAAGCGAGCGTCCTTCCGGCGCACGAAAGCAGTCACGGAAGTCCTTCCCGCGAGGAACCTGTTGAAGGTTCGGCGAGCGGCACGCGTAGCGACCAGCGTCGGTGTACGGGTAGTACGAGCAGTGGATGCGGTGCGTGTCTGGGTGGAGGTGTTCGAGATAGTCCAGCCCGAAGCTCTTGATGGCCTGCGCGTAGCCTCGGTACTCGATGAACTCTCGGAGGACGGGGTACTTCTCTGCGACCATCGCCAAGGACATCTCCTTGGTGTCTTGGATGGGCACGATGGTCGTCAGCCCGGTCTCTGGGTCTTTGATCTTTTGCTTGATGCCGAGCTTCTGGAAGGAGCGCAGCACCTGATCGGGGCTGTCGATGTTGAAGCCGACTGCGCCGAAGCCGGGCAGAGCAACCTGCGCCGACGGGTTCGGTAACTGCGCGAGAAGGCTCTCTCGCAGGCGGACCATATTGGCCCTGTCCGATTCCGTGCGCTTCTTCCACATCTCGACGTCGAGGCCGAAGCCGTTCAGCTCCATCACGGCTTCCGGGAGGATCGCTTGAAACTCCAGTTGAGCGATGCGCGTGAGCCCACCCGTCACGACCTTCGGTTTGAGCGCTTCGCGCAGACGGAGCAGCTTGTCGACGTCGTCAGCGGAGTAGTCGTACTGGCGTTGCGTGAGCGGTCCATCCCAGTCGGACGCTGCGAGGTCGTCGACCTCCGGCGCCTCCCCAAGTTCGCGCTTGTAGAGCGTCCACAAGTCGTGGTGCATCCCCGGAAGACCCGCGTACACGATGTTCGACGCGCGAAACGTGTCGAAGACGCGATTGAGTTCGAGGTCGTGGTGCCAGAGCAGCCACTTCTGGTCGAACTTGAGGTTCTGGCCGACGACGATGGCCTTGGTGCTGCGGAGCGCATCGACAACGGGGCCGAGAGTCCCGGTGCGGTAGAGGTCGATGACGTAGCGCCCCGCCCCGGTGTTGAGGGACATCAGCCGGATGCGCCCTGTCATCGGGTCGACGCTGCCGCCACCACCGATCTTCGCGGTTTCAAGGTCGAGCGCGATGGCGTCGGCCTGTGCAATCTCGCGGGCAATGCCAGCGAGCGGAGCCTCGTCGGTGACGAGCGTGTACGGGCGCACTATGTCCTCCCATGAAAGGGCACTGCGCGCTGTGTAACACGACTTCCAAAGCTGCGGTCACTCTGACTTTGCCGCTCGCGTCTTGTGGTTCTCGACCCAGCTTTCGTAGTCGTCGTCGATGTTGAGGTCTTTCAGGTACATGTAGAAATCCGCATCGGTTCCGGTTACGGCATCGCGCACTTGGTCTGACGACAGCCCATAGTCTTCAGCGTGCTCTCGGACGTACTCGCGCGTGAGTGGGATGAACCGCAGGCGTACAAACGTGTCCACCGCAGATTCCTCCAGCGCTTCGATGACCCCGTCCTCCCGTTGGACGAGCTGGGTCAGGAGCATGGTCTTCACCGACCCATCTCCTTGTCGGAAAGGATCGGCCTCGGCCCAGAACCGCCATACGTCTTTTTCAGAGTTGTAGGCGCCGGTGACGAGGGGGATCGGAGGGAGACCGCCAACGAGGCGTTCTACACGATACACTTGGTCATAGCTAAACATAATCAGTATCCAGCCGGTTTTAGCTGCTTGGCGTGAAAGGTCGACATACTACCCTTCACAGTAACAAGCTCTTCAGGGGTCATGCCGTTGAGCGTGGTCACACCTTTGGCTTTCAGGGCAGCGATCAACTTTGCCGCAAACGCGGCATCATCTACGCCTATTTTCAGCAGCTTACGCGAACTTATACCTTTTCGGAACATTATCTCTAGGTGGTTAGGGATCCCATCGTCTATAACAGGGCGGAATGTCCATCCCTTCCCTTTGCTGTAATCTTCTTCAAAACAGCACCCGTATCCGTCCACGACTTTTTTATTGTCGATCATAAAAGAGTCGAGCCGTTCGAGTTCAGAAGGATCGTAGATAAGAGTTACAGGTCCAGAGTAGCTCGGTGGCTGGTGGGAGCCGTCTTGCGTGGTCACGCGTGCAAAAAGGTACTCTCCACCGCCGGAGCTGAGATCGGCAGATGCGGACGTCCCTGACGGAGGAAGACCGATGAGGCTTCGCTGGATGATGCCAATGCTCCCTCCGAGAACCTGACTCACCAAAGCATCGGTATCGGCCCTGCACCCGACGGCAATGTGGCTGACGGGCGAGTTCTTCTTGATCCTCGCCAAGCGGCCGGGGAGCGCTGGAGCGGACTGTCCGAGAGCCGTCTGCTCAAGGCGAACACTGTCGACGTCCGCTTCCGTGAAGCCCTTTTTCTTCAGGTCCGCCATCAGTTTTCCAAACGTGCGGGCGTTCTTGTCCCCGGCTTTCTCTTGTTTCGAGATCGCGTCCGCTTCCTTCGGGAGGTACGACCAGTGCAACGCAGACGCTTTGAGCATCCGAACATCGTCGGCAGACGGAGTCTTCAGCAAGCGTTCCGCGAAGGACGGATCAACCGCAGCCATCGTTCGTGCGAACGCAGCGTGAACGGTCTCTCCGGGTTTCGGCTGTACGTCGGCGATGACGAGGCCGCGATAGGCCCGCTTGGAATCGTTGTCCGTCCCGATGTGTACGGTCGAGCCGTCGGCGTCTACTCGCCGGGCAGAGAATGTTCCTAGACTTCCTTGCGAGACGCCAGTCGGCGTCCACGCGTCGGTCTGCCCGTCGTACTTTACGACTGGGAACTCATACGACGACGACTTGCCCTTGGTCGCCAGACTGTTCCACACAGCTTCGCGGAGCTTGAAGCTGAAGCGATAGGTCGGGCCTGCCGGTGTTGTCAGGCGTTGAACCTGAATCGACATGTGCTCGACGAGATCGCCATCAGTCATAAACCCCGCGCCGTACCCGATCTGCTTGTTGTCCGCGAGCGTGTGCAGGATGTCCGCGCCGATGTTCGCTGGGAGGTTACCGAGCTGTCCGCTCTCGGGGATTGATGAAAACTTGTCGGACGTCGTGGTCGGGACCGGCGCCGGGATGTCTACCAAGTTCGACTGCTGGGCCTTCGCCGCGTTCGCAGCATCCCACTGCGCTTTCGACACAAGCGCGATGGTGTAGCCGCCCTTCGCAAAGACGGGAGGATTCCCGAGGTCCGAGAACGCCTGCACCCCGTTTTTACTGAGGAACGTCTGGGCATCGGAAACGGAGAGGTTCTTCAGCTTCAGGAGAACCTTGTCCGAAGACGCGATCTCATTTCCATTGGCGTCCTTCGGCTTTTTCTCCTTGTGGATGTACGTCGACTTCCACTCGTCGAAGGTCTTCACATCCCACATCTTCCCGGCCGGTGGGTCGGGAAGTCCGGGCGGAGTCACCGGCTTCGTTACCGCGAGTGTTGGCGCAGGGGCGGTCACCATCTTCGGGTCGATGGCACCGACGGCCCCAACCTTCGCCGGAGACGCGAACTCCGCAAGATTGACACCCGTCGTCGACTTCTTCGGACCCACGAACGGGTTACCACCGGACGCAGGAGCCGGGGCCGCTACAGGCGTCGGGGCTGTCGCAACCGCAGGAGCAATCGTCGTCGCAACGGATGGGGCAGTGGACGGCGCAGCGGTGCTACCGGTGGTGGAGGACCACCCACCTGCGAACGAGAACGTGCCGTTCACGTCCTTCTTGCGCTTGCGGTAGAGGTCGGTGACGAACGCCTCGAAGTCCTTGCGGATGTTCTTCTTCCGCTGGATCCCGGCCGAGATGAACTCCGCGACCTTCTTCGTGTCGTTGGCGAACGGCGCCGCGCTGGCGTAGGTGGACAGGAGCTTCGTGTAGTCAGCGTCGCTGATTGATTCAGCACGCTCGATAGCCCCCTTCATCACCGTCGGATCGAAGTCCATCGATCCGTCGGCAAACGCCCGCCAGAACTTGTTGTAGTACGGCTCCGGCCCGACACCTTGGTTCGGCCAGTAGTCCGCCGACAGCTTGTCCCCGACGGTGCCGCTGGGCGTCTGGAAAAACTTGAAACCCTGCTCCTTGTCGATGCCGACGATGGACCCGTCCGGCCGACGCAGCAGGTTGTCGCCGTGCGTGTCGTGCTGGGACGTCATCCAGTCGACGACGTGCTCCGACGCGATGTCGGCCTTCTCGGAGTCCTTGAGCTTCGACGGGCTGGTTCCGCCAATCACCGAGGCGTTGTCGATCCACGGCTGGTAGGTGGCCTCGTACCCGCCCACCTTCACAGGCGTAGGCGCGATGGGAACGACTTTTCCGAGACGAACCAGATTGCCTACCTGCGCGGCGATCATCTGGGACGCCACGCGGAACGGCTGCGGCAGCCTCGGACCTGAACGCGTCACGGCCTGCTTGACGACGTACTTGTTCCCACTCGCATCGTTGTAGAAGTACGTCGACCCTGTCGACCCCGGTACCTTCGTATTCGTTGCGGACAACGACGCGAAGTCGGGGAGACTCGGAAGCGGCGGGATGGTCGCCGTCGAAACCGGAGCTGCGGTGGCGACGGGTGCGACGGGTGTGGCTACTGCACCGACCACCTTCTTCTTCGGCTCGAACTCGAACGAGTCGGTCATGCCGATGTCACCTCGATACTGAAGCATCGAAGTGATGAACCCCTCCAAGTCTTTGCGGAGGTTCTTCTTGCGCTTGAGGATCTCGTCCTTCAGCGACTTTTGCTCGCTCGGAGTCTGGGCGCGAGCCGCGATGTACGGCGCGAACGTAGCGAGCCAGTCATCGTCAGCGATGACCTCGATGTTCTTGATGGTCGGGAGCATCGCGCCGACGTTGAGGTTGAGCTTCTTCTTCTTCTTGAAGCCGTCGAAGATGGCCGCGTAGATTTGCGGCGTCGGGTTCGGCTTGTAGGACGGGTCGAGCGAGTCCTGTCCGATGAACTTGAGCGCTTGGTCTTTGTCGACGCCAACGATGAGCCCGTTCTTGGTCATCAGGAAGTTGGCGGCCTTCGTGTCGTGGCTCGCAAGCGCCCAGTCGAGCACGCGCTCGCGCATGAGGGCGTCCATCTGGGCTGAGGTCAGGTCAGACAGGTCGACCTTCGAGAGGTCGGTCTTCACGTCCGGGATCATCGGCTGAACAGTCCCGAACCCGATGGAGGGGATGTTCCCGGCGACAACCGGGACGTGCCCGCCAACTCCGTACACCTTCGCCGCGATGTTGGAGTACGCCTGCGCTGCGTAGGCGGTGAGTTGGTCCGAGGGCTTGGCGAGGAACAGGTTCCCTTGCCCGTCGGAAGCGAAATACTTGTCGTGATAGCCGCCCAGCGCGCCCTTGGCGTTCGCAAAGTTTTTCAGGGATGCGAGGGGAGGGATCGGCGGAAGGTCGAGCCCGGAGCTGGGCGGAGCGCTCGGAACAGTCCCAACGGTCTGAACCGTCGGCGCGAGGGCGAAGGGGGGCGTGGGAGTCTTCGGAGGCGCATAGACCGAAGCAGGTGTTCCGGGCGGGAACACCTTGAACGGACCTGCGGCAGAGTTTGCCAAAGTCCCGTTCATCACCCACTTGTTCGTGTCGTTGATCGTCCACGACGTCCCGGTGGGCTTCTTCTTGTAGATGTCGCCGTTTGCTGCCACCAGCACCGTGCCGGTTGCGGCGTCCTTCAGCCAATCAGAAGTCGGGTTGTCGATAGTCGCTGGAAGCGGTGCAGGTGCTGCTACCGGCGCAGGAACGGGAGGCGCCGTGACAACCGGCGCTGGGGGCGGGGCAGGAGGCGGCGGCACCGGTGGAGGGGGCGCAGGTGCGGCAACCGGGGCGGGAGGCGGAGGAGCCGGCGGGGGCGGCGGGGGC
>Ga0068872_10002549_pt1 | contig 14249 bp, 19 predicted proteins | sample NOAtaG_7_FD_66441 | JGI IMG/M metagenome (GOLD analysis project Ga0068872, IMG submission 66441) | Freshwater lake microbial communities from Lake Erie, under a cyanobacterial bloom - NOAA_Erie_Diel1S_2200h metaG | ecosystem: Environmental > Aquatic > Freshwater > Lake | place: USA: Ohio, Lake...
GAAAAACAACGAAAAAAAAGAGGAAAAAATCTCTGGAAAAACGTTTTTGCTCCTCGAGAAAAATCTTAACCCAGTTTAAAGAGCAACCCAATATAGCATGCTTTTTGTTTATTTTAAGATAAATTTCATGTTTTTCATACGAACATTTGAAAAAAAAGGAAAAACATGAGATTTTCTGAAAACTTGAACTTTATAATCGTTTTCACAACATTCGATCAGTTTCACAGAGGATTTTCATCTTAAAAGGTAAAAAGTTATAAAATTTTGTTTATTAGTAATTAATAACGTTTTGTATGAAAGTTATTTGCAAGAAAATAGAAAAAACATTAATTTTTATTTTAGAATGGCAGGACATGGTCAATTGTTTGGACGATATTTGGCGACTAAACTATATTTTTCATGTTTGGAACGTCATTGGAATGACTATGAACAAAGAAAACATAAATTGACTAATGATGAAATTCACGAAATTAACCAAAAAATTCATCTGATTAATGACATACTAGATGATGAAGATTTCGATTGTGCTTTCTTTTTCATGACATTTGAACAATTATTAACGTTAATAGGACATGCAGAAATAAAAATGTCTTCTTAACAAGCAAAAAACAAGACAAATCTTTTCATTTATCATCTTGAACTCAAAATTATATTGAACTTTATGTTTTTCATCTAAAAATTGCGTTTTTTCTGTTAAAACAAAAAACTTGTGTAAACATTCACAATTTTCATGTTTCTCATGTTTTTGATCAGTTTCATTGTGAATTTCATCTGAAAAGTGTGATTTTTTGTAAAAACCTTTGTTTTTCTACAAAATTTAGAAAAAGTTGAAAATTTTTTTGGTAAGTAACTTTATGACAAAAAAATAATTTAATAATTTATCCCACTGAGAATCGAACTCAGATCTCTCGCTCCACAGGCGAGTGTGTTAACCATTACACTATAGGATATTAACTATAAATGTGAATAAAATAATTATAACTATTTGAAAAATTTATGCTTCTTATAAGTATTACAATGAATTTCATTTTTTTCCAAGAAACTAAGATATTCATAAAAATACACTTTTTACAAAAGTTTGAATACCACAATGATAATCTCATCGCCCAACTCAGACTTGGTGTATCTGCTACTACTGAAGACACACGTCAGCATTTCTCCGGTCATGTAGATAATACATTCCGAGAGAAAGACCGACATGTATCCTCAGCACCAGCAGATACACCCAATGAGTATCGAACGCACGTCCGTATAATCAAGTCTGAGTTGATCGATGACGTTACCACTGCGCTATCCAAACTTCGGTAATTTAACACTTTTGCAAAATTCATATTATTCAAATTTTAATTTTATTAAAATATGTTGCAAAAACGATAGATGTCAGCAGTGTTTGTTTTTTATTCATATTTATGAGTTTTATTTAAATATTTTCAGAAGAATGCCTGTTATGCCGGATGTTGTCGTACTTTTCCGCATGGCTTTAAGATCATGGAATGAAGAGGAAAGGAAATATCTCTTGTCACTACAAGAGATCAAAGAGATTGATGATCTTATGTCAGAAATGATTCATATGATTGAAAGAAATCGTTTCACGCGATGCTTTTGGGACAATTTTGATAGAAAATTCAGAAATTTATCATTTTTGATTCATTCAGCTGAAACAAAAATGGGTTACATTTCATTCGCACCAATTTTGAATTAACATTGAAATAAAATCTTTTATAGTCTTTTTATTGATGATATTGTAGTCTTTTTAGATTGATAAATAAATTTTAAATATAAAAAGTATCATTTAATGAATATTTGCATCATTAATAATTAGTCATCGAAACTGAAAACATGTGTCAATTCTTTTGGTATTTTTGTTACTGTTGTAACAGATATATTGAAACTTTTAAAGATTCAGTGTGGTGTGGTGATGTGGATTGTTCTCGAAACCAGATAAATACAGAATATGACTTTCAAATGTGTGAATTTTGTATTGAAACGGGTTGCTATAAGAAAAAACAGTTTTGTGACGTCACTATTTTACCGAACATAATAGAAAGAAGTAAGCCCTCTAGTTTCATCCTATAAATTAAATGAAACTATTAAATTTTCAATTAGTTCTTTCACATCGTTTATCGAGTAAAGTCTAATAAAATGTGTTGTTATCCAGAGATTTATATTAAGTGTGAAAAGAAAATTCTTGAACTTCTTCAAAATCAACAATTTGAAGAATGTCTAGAAAATATACATATACGATTTAAGAATGAAGAGAATTTGGAACTTGATTTTGAGTCAATTGAGGAAATAAAGAAAAAAACAACACAGAATTTTACAGAATTTCTAAAGGAGTTATATCTTTATCAAGTTGATCATCCTGATGTTGTTTTTCCTACAACTATCGTGTATCCGAATAATGTGCATAAATTTGCGGAAAGGCCTGTAACAACATTAGATACTATAATTCGTTCTGGACTTATTGCTCATAAGAATCTACGTATAATTGTCTATAATTATATGTTTGAGTTACAGAAAATTAAAGAAAAGAAACGTCAGAGGAGGTTGCGTTATAAGAAGAATAGGAAAGAAAAAAAATTCATTCAAAATTTATAATTTAATTTATAATGACTCATAGCTTTACTGTGCAAACTCACATCAAAAGAACTTTTCTAGAAACTTCCTAACTTTTTATTTTTTATATAAATTCAGTTATATTCAATATTTAATTTAGTCTTTAGTTGAATGTCGAGATTTAAACATGGATATTGGAGGTAACAATTTTTATCCAAAAGAAAGAGATTGGTACCTTCCACCTCGAATCCATCGACTTCGTGCACAAGATTTTTCAAGATACGGAAAGTTTGCTCATGCAAGACTACCGTATGTCATACCTATTCCTAAATATATTTCGGAGCATATTTTTGGTGAAAATCACGAACGTCTTGGTGGCAAGGCTGAACTAAAACTTCTACAACAACTACACGAACTCGCAGGCGCATATGACGTTGAAATTTGTCCGGATTGTGAATCACATCTAATCAATCCACCATTTAAGAATGAATATTATAGTGATCCACAAATGGAATGTGCAGCTAAATTGTCGGCCAGTTTCTAGATGAAAATCTAGATAAATACTTTTATAATTACTTTTCTATTTTAATTTTACATTATTATCATTCGGTTGATAATGATAATAATGTGTTTTTTGTTTTCTTAGCGTCACACAATTGTATCCATTATTATTATTATAATTCTTACAATTGTGTGACGCTAAATATGTAATCTAAAAATGTCCATATTTCTTTTTAATTTTTTAATTAATTTGATGAATATTTATATTTATTTAAAACATTTATGAAATTTGAATAATAAAACATTTATTTTTCGTATATTTTCGATTATTATATTAATTCCATTCATCATAATCATCGGGACGCATTTTATTAGGTCTTGGTGTATACTTTAGCTTAGCTGCCCCAGAGTCTCTTTTATGTCTTTGCAGTGGAATATTTGGTTCTTGCCAAGTATTAAATTGACTTTGACTTGTACCAGGTTGAGGTACAAAAGGTTGTTGAACAGGTGCGTTTTCAATGTTTTTTTGACTTTTCAAAGCAACTAGATCTTTATGACGTGCGTTTTCATGCCTTTTCAAATGATAGGTACTCTTGAAAGGTTTTGCGGGTGTGCAATAATTACATATGAAATTTCTTGTAACATTTTTTTTCGGTGTTGTTCTATTTGGGTTTTGTTTAATTGTTTTAGGATTATTTAAAATACTTTTTTGTTGAAGTCTCTTAGGAATTTTTGGATGAACAACACTTCTTCTTTTAAAACCATGTAAAACTTGAGGAATAAATTGGTCTTGAACATCAGGTTGTGCACAATCATTTTTTAATGGATTACTATTTTCACCGGGTGGTTGAATATTACCTTGATCATTCTGATCATCAAGTTCCTGATCATCAACTTCGATATTTGTGTTATCATTTTGATCAGAACCAAAGGTTTGTTCGGCTATGTTATATGGCGGATCTATAAATTCTGATGATTGGTTTGCATCACTTTGAGCGCTTTCATTTAATTCATTTGAAGCAACGTCTTCAAAGTATTTTTCAGATGCTCTACTACCATCCATGTTATCATCTTTTTGAATATTCAATTGGTCTAGAACCTTTTGATCTTTTTCATCAATGCATTTTAATACTTTATCATAAATAGATGGTAATACTAGAAACATTTTAGAATATGATGAGTTCTTCATTTTCTATGAATTTAATGGGTAGTTTTTTATTTTTGCTTTAAATAGAGTTGAGTTATTCTTTTTTAAATAAAAGTTTAGTGAATAAATTTATAAAAGTTTCGTGTTTGTCTTGAATTTTTTAGTTTCAAAAATTGTTTATAGATTTAAAGAAAATATTACTTTAATCATAATAATTGAAGTTGGCTGTGAGCCACACTTGTATAATCCAATCCAAGATGCATCCCAAGCATTTTTAGACGGTTTACCATTTTTAGTGTAAACCAATATTCTCATTGTAATCTCTATTTAAAGTTATTATAATAAATATTTTGATTAAACTAAAATGCCGTTCGATACAAGATTAAAAACAAGTTTTAACTGTTTGGTAAGTGGTCCTACCGGATCCGGCAAAACAACTTTTGTGAAAAATTTACTTTCTATTGGTGATCAGATTTTTACACAAAAGCCAAAACATGTATTCCTATTTTATAAAGCAATGCAAGACATGTATTTGGAAATGGAAAAGGATGGCTTGATTGATGAAATGATTGATGTTCAAAATGGAATGCCAAGTTTAGATGAAATTCATGAGATGGTTGCACCATTTAAAAATGATGGTGGATCAATGATAATTTTTGATGACAGTATGACATCTGTTAATTCAGATTTTGAATTATTGTTCTGCAATTTGAGTCATCACGATCAATGCAGTATAATATTTATGACACAGAATTTATTTTTTAAAGATAAATCATTTCGAACGATGAGTTTAAATTCTCACTACATAGTTCTAATGAAAAACGATCGTGATAAGCAACAAATCAGTATATTAAGCAAACAAATAAGTCCGAATAATTCAAAATATATTCTTGAAGCTTACAAGGATGCGACAGTAAAACCATATGACTATTTGCTTTTAGATTTTTCACCTGAAACTAATAATATTATTAGACTAAGATCAAAAATATTTCCACATCAATTTCCTATGGTCACATACTTAGAAAAGAAATGATTTCAACTAAAGATTTACCTCTTATTCGAGTATTGTCTAAATTAAAACCTGAGGATATTCCACCTCTTATTGATGTATTACCGGATGAAGCAACAGAAATTATCTGTGAATGTGTTTATAATGTTTTACACACAGATATCAAACTGTCACCAAAAAAGAAATCACACTTGAAAAAATTTATAAAAAATAATTGTAATATTCATAGACTTGAGAAAATATCAAAAAAGTCAATTCATGTTTCTAAAAGAAGAAAAGCATTGAAACAAGAGGGAAAGGGTTTACCACTTCTTCTAGGGGCTGCAATTCCTTTCTTAATGGATTTATTTATGGGACGAAAATAAAATAGAAAAAAAATCATTTTTTATTTATTTATTATTCATTATAAACTACGTAATACTTGATTAGAAATATATGTTGATCTTCAAAATATATTTCTAACCAATATTTGACATTTTTATATATAAAGAAAAGTATATACATATCAAAAGTGTATGCTAGTAAAATTAATATTAAAAATAAAATGTAGTGAAATAAAATAAATCCACGCAACTTGTAAAGAGAATTAATCATTTTCAATAGAAAAATCACAATTTTTAATTATAATGTCAATCATAATTTCTTTTTCTTCACATGTATAGTGTTGACCAAGAACACAAGAAATTATTTTTTTGTAGAATTTCAAACTGTTTTCCCTGTCGAATGTTGTTGACATTATTAACCAAAATTGATTTGGAGTTGTCGCTGTTAAGATTGCCAAAGAATCCTCTTTGTTTGATATATAGTTCAGTCCATGCAAATTTTTACTGTCTTTTAAATCTTTTAGAGATTCTCTTGACATCACAGGATGATTGAAGTAAGTAATAGCTGAAATATGCAAATAGCAACGCATTCTGTAAATAAGTCGTTTGTGTTCGAGAACTTCTTGTGCAGCAATTTTAGTCCATCCATCAACACACTCTGAAAACTTTTGCAGCTCGATTTGTTTGTGCCTCAAAACCTCATCAACTCTAATAATTTCGGATGGATGTGATAAAAGATTAGTCCAGTTGAACTGTTGCATTTTCAATAGATTTGTGTTGTATAACCTCAATGCTTCCTCCATTGTGAATCTGTTTTTCAGCAATTAATATTTCTTCAAAGACGTTAAGAGTTTTCAAATGAAATTGACAAGATTTGATAAGTAAATCAAAATGTACTAAATGATTGCTTGGAAATAAATTTGAAAAAATATTTTCAAAAGTTTCACAAACTGATGTTATTGTTGAAATATATTTTTCCACTGGAACATTCAATGTTGAAAAAGATAGTTTGATTGGCTTCAAAGATTTTTTCTTTATTGCAACTTCACGTAGCTTTCGAAGTGTATTTTGATGACTTCTATAGGAAGATTGAAGTATTGAAATATTAGTATTACTTTTACCATAACACTTTTTTATTCCAATTAAATCATTGCTCTTATGAAGAACTAAATTCATGAGATATTGAATAATATATCTTTTTTTGTTCACAACATAATCCAAGCTATTTGCTGTTTGAAGATTTGATAAATTTGGATTAAAACACTGACATCCAACACCAATATTCTCTCTGAAAATTGTCTCTTCACCTTTTGATGCCATACTAAAAACTGATAAAATTATTTTAGTTTTACAAAAATGCATCATCGTGAATTTTTAAGATAATTTCACAATGTTTTCCATTTCTTGTTTTCATATTTATGACATCATTGTTTATATTAAAAAGTTTTGGCGATTATTTATATTTTGTAAATTCCAAATTTAAAATTATTTCTTTATTAGTAGCAAAATTGACATAAGTTCCATCATGAGCTCTTAATGCAATTTCTATTTCACTAATCTCTGTATTTTCTATTTCTATATATTCCTTATGAATAAATTCTTTAATCACATAATCTTCTTCACTTTTATATATTGGTATAATTCTCAAAATTTTATTATAAGAACCACCAATTATAGTGCTTGAGACAATATTTGAATATGCAATCATGTAATCAGGTTTTAACATATCTGTATTGATGTCAGATTTAAATTCTAATTCATAATTATTATTTATTTTTTTCACATAAACATTTGCATCATCGATAACAATTCTAGAACCTGCTGAAAGGTTATTTATTGGTCCTGTATAACCAATAACTTTTAAAACATAATTAGAAACAACCATTATCGCTCTACTATTGAAAGTTATCTTTAATCTTTGATTATTAATTAAAGATGCACTTCCAGCATTTACTTTTGTGAAAAATTTGTTCAATTCATTAACAATATCTTCTTTTGTGTATATAATTTTGTCACTAAAACTAAATTTATAATGTTGGTTGTTGTTCCCTTCTTTTATAAAAAGAAGTTTTCTCGTATTTTCATTTTCATGAAATGTTGTAAATGTATTTGGATGGTTTATGTATGTTAAACATACACGCCAACTTCTATCAAGTTGTAAAGTATTAGGTAATTTCACCTTAAAATAAGAATTTTTATTTGATCTATTTGTTTTTGATACTGTTGATGTTAGACGAACATTGAAACTTTCTTCCCACATTCTTTTAATAGATAATTTAATAATTGACGGTACACCACTTTTCAATTGAAGTGGTATGTTTTCTTCATCCAATAGACTTATTTCAAAATCTGATAAAATACTGTTTGCTATTCTAACATATTGTTTATTTTCAAATTCATGAAAATAGTATCGATCGACTTTATCAAAATCAGGACAAAAAACCATTAAATCTTGTGAGTATGTTGAGTTAAAAATTTGTGGTTTAATATTATCACATACTATTCTGACTAATTTTGGAAATCTTTTATCAGGCAGTGTAAAAACACTTTTTGAACTCGATCTAAGAACTCCAATCTGTTTTTTTTCATTAAGATAATATGCATAGTATTTTTCATTTTTGTAATATGTTATGTATGGTACATAAACATTTAAACTTAATGTATTAGGCCCGTCTTTATCAATTTCCACCAACCTCCTATAATTATCTTTAATATAATATTTTCCATCGATGATTATTGGTTTTGTTGGAATATTAAAAGTTTTAATCATTGAAGGGTGGATAACTAACCATGAATGTTCATGCATAGAAGTGGCACCAAAAATGCCGGTATCTTCAGTATAATCCATACGACATAAAATCGATTCTTTATCAATTATATTGTCAAAGAAAAAGTCACGCATCTCTTTGGGTGTGTAATTTTTTTCTTCAAATCTAAAGCTTTTCCAAACACAATTCTTTCCATCTTCATTGTCTTGGAAATCAAAATATATAACATTATTACAACTATCTGCGTCTTCACAAAAATTACCTTTTTCAGGTATGTTTTTGTAACATTCACTTATAAAAAAACTTGGAAGAGTATCATCATCAGGTAAGTATACACTTCTAAAGTTACATGAGAACCCAATGCTTTCAACTGTAGCTACCCAATTTTCATTTTCAGGTAATTCTAAAACTTCTGGTAATCTATTTTTAAAATGTGTCAATGTGTTATCAGCATAAATATTATTTGAACCGTTCGAAATAATAAAGAATGTTTTTTCAGCCATTTTAAATTAAAATCAATTTATTTCGGAAAACTTTTACATAGTGATTAGAATTTTTGAGTTACATCATTTGCATTAATCCAAGAATTATAAGAATCATCAAATCCTTTCCACTTTACAAAATGTTGAATTACATTACCTCTTTTTCTGCTTTTTAGTATTCGTTCAATTCGAAATATTCCATCTTTTACTTTTGTAAGTTCAAAATCGTAAAATGCACCTTTAATCTTTTCCATTCCATTATAAGTCTCTAAAAGGTACATCGGAATTTTTGATTTTTCTTTGATTTCATAGATTTTGAATATTTCCTGATTTGATTGTTCTTTATAACCTCGAGCAAATTTTCCTTTATGTTTAGATATTCTAACAGTATCACCGATATTAAAAATTCTTTTTTTAGGCTTAATTTTCTCATAATATTCCGACAATTTAAGGCGTATGTTTAAATGTGAATCCGGATTATTTTCTGCATTTATTGGTGAAGTACCGATCATTCTATGTTTTCTTTTATTGTAAGTTTGCATAAGTTGTGTGAAAACATTTGTCAAACTTCCGTCTGGATTTCTTTTGTCGATAAATCTATGTGTCTCGTTTTCTGTCATAAACTTGTAAATTAAACTTTGCAATGTTCTATTAAATCGTTCAATATAAGCAGCATGAACTGAACTATCAGGTGTGTAAAGAAAAATTTTATTTTCTGTGCAAAATCTTTTAAATTTTTCATTATGAAATTCTGTTCCTCTATCACATGTTATACTCTTGGGTTTTCCAGCGATGGCTGTAATGGATTTAAAAGCTTCTAAAACTGTTTCACCTTTTTTATCTTTTAGTAATCGAGCCCATGCGAAGCGTGTAAATGTATCAATAACAGTTAGTAAATATCGAATATTGTCATTATCTTTGGCTAATTCTTGAATATCGACAAGATCCATTTGCCATTGGTTACGTTTAAAATGTGAAAATGATGGATTCCTCTGTCCACGTTTAAATTCTCTATGTAATGTGTAATTTTCAATTCCTGATAAAATATCCTTTATCTTATCATTACTAAGTTTTCCCTTGTAGAAATTATATATATTATTTATACCGCTAAATGCTATTGGATGTCCTGGTGTTATGTAATTATTTTTTAAATCACTTTCGTAATCAAAATTTTTATCCTTTTCATCAATTGCATAGTCTTTATCTTTTTCTAAGATTTCAAACATGTTTTTTAATCAAGTAGATTATACTTTAGTTTCTTGGGTGATAAATCAAAAACAAGTTTTTTCTTTTTTCTTTTCTTTGCACAACCTCCTCCTTTTAATGTTGTAGCAATTTGTTTTTTAGCTTCTTCTAATTGTTCTTGAGCTGAATCTTTTAAATTTTTACCTTCTAGTACATCAACTGCAATATTCGTTGCTGCTTGTTTTCCAACATCAAGTGCTGTATTACCTAATTTTTTTACAAAATCACTTTTTATAAACCTTTTCCCAGCATTTAAACCCATTTTAGCTATAGGCTTAAGCCCGCGAAGAATTGATCCAAAGAAGGAACCAAATCCACGACCCTGTTGAAAACGTAATCCGGAATGATATGTTAACATTGTTTTAGAAATCTCTGTATTGATACAGAACTAATACCAACAATTGAAGAAATATATTTCATAGAATACTTTAATTTTTTTTCTTTACAATATTTGTAAATAGTTGATGCAATAACTGTTAAAGGATTATGCCCTGTGTTTAAAACCGGAAGCAACTCCTTAATTACTGAATAAGTTTTATAATCAAATCCTAATATAGTGCAATATTTTTCTAACAATTTAAAATGATCTATTATAATAGCATCCTCATTATTTTGCATGTCATAAATATAATTTTCAGAAATTCCGCTTACTGATGCAATGTCTTTAATTGATATAGAATATCCAATATTATTTAAAGTTTGATAAATTATAAAAGGAATCAAATATTTTTTATATTTATCTGATTTTAAAGATTTTTTCAAATTATCAAATATTTCATATGCCAAAGAGGTTGGGAAATTTAGTCTCTCGAGTACTTCTTTTATTTCTTCTACTTCGTGGCAAGATGAATATTTAACTTCAAAAGTATTTTCAATATAAACATTCTCAGATAATACAAGACCACACATTGTGCATACATTCGTACCTTCATGAAAATCCGTTATAATATTTAAATGAAGGCAATTATTTTCAAGATAAGACATTTTATAATTTCTTCTGATTTAGAACCAACAATAACAATTTTTCCAGAATGAAATAGAATTACAGTTGCTTTATCAAACTTTAAAAAAAGTCCAGGAAACTTTTCATTGTTATATTTAATTCTTGCGAAATTCTTATCTTGAACAATTTTATTTAAATTTAAATTTCGATTAACTGAAGTTGTTGCTATTATGTTATCAATTGTATTAGATTTCACAAAACATGAAGTTAATTGTATTATAATTTCTATTGCCTCTTTTATATCACTTAAGTTTGGAATTTTTGTAATATTAATATGATTTTCTCCTTTTGAATTTGTTTTAAATATAATAAATGTATATTTCGTTTTAATGACTAAAAAGTTTGGATATTTTTTGCACTTATAATCTTTTTGAGATAAATTATTGAAAACAATATCTAAGGATATCGGTGTAGTCTTTAAACTAACTTTCACATTAGCAATCTTGTAAGACATACTTTATAAAACTGATATAAAATAAATTATATTTTTCTTTATATACAAAAAATGTCAAATATTGGTATAGGAACCTATGTTGAAGATCAGCATGAACAAACAACTGATCCATTTGATTTGTTTACTTCACCTAATGTTATAACAGATTTGATTCATGGAAAAACTTTGACAGTTTTTCCTCAAGGTCCTATTACAGATATGGGACCGTATGATTTTGTTATTCCTGCAGATCCGAGCGATTTCACTTTAATGCCTTTTACGCGATTAGAAGGTGAATTGGAAATTGTTAAAGCAGCCGGTGGAAGAGTTACAGACACGGAATTAAATGCATATGTCAGTCTTCTCCCTCAGTCAATTTTTCGTCAAGTCGAATGTTCTGTAAATGGCACACAAGTCTGCGACCTATCAACACCTAGCTATGCATATAAATCTTTTCTTGAAACACATTTGGGTTTCACAAAGGAACAAAAAGAAATAATGTTTGAAGATCTAGAATATTATACAAAAGATACATTAGGCAAAGAGAATACATTTTCTATTACAGCCGGTGATGGTGCGACCTCATTTATTGAGCGTCATAAAAAGGTTAAAATTGGTAAATTCCCATTTTCAATGCTATTGCATATTGATTTTATGAATTGTCATAGACCTTTGATTCCAAATATTGAATTAAAACTACGATTCATAAGAAATGAAGATAGCTTTTCTTTGATTGGAGCTGAAAAGCAAGTCAAGATCAAAGTTAATAAATTAAATTTGACTATTAGACGTATTACTGTTGATCCATCACTTGCAGACAGAATTGAGCACAAACTTTCAACAACACCGGCTATTTATCCTGTAACTAAAAGCCAAATAAAAACTTACATTATATCACAAGGAAGACAAACAGAACGTGTATCTCAAACTTTTAGAGGCAAATTACCACGAAATATTATAATTGGTTTTGTCGATTCGAGAGGTTTTGACGGGAACATTGCAAAAAATCCTTATAAATTTGAAAATTTTGGACTTAACTATGTTCAAGCTTATATCAACGGTGAACCAATAAGACCGCAAGCATTGCAACCAGACTTTGAAAATAAATCTTACATGACAGAATATCGATGGTTGCTTGATAATTTGGGTTGTTATGAAAGTAAGAATGCATTAGATATAACTTATAAAGAGTTTGGAACAAATTCATTTTTCTTGGCATATGATTTATCTCCTGAATTGTGTAATCTTTACCATCAACACGGTAATCAAAGCGGTGTGTTTGATTTTGATGTAGGATTTAAAGAAGCTTTAACTGCAAATGTAACAGCTATTATTTATGGAAGCTTCCATGATGTTGTAATGGTTGATAAAAATCGTAATGTCACAATTGTAGAATAATATTTTTCAAAAATGACTGGCTTAACAAATGAATACGTAGAAAATCTTGGAAAGAAAATATGCGGCAAACATTTTTTAGGAACATTTCCTTGTGATATCTTACCCGATGTACATAAAAAATCATGTTTTTCTCTTATTATTAATCTATCAAAACATAATACGCTCGGAAGTCATTTTATTTGTATTTTTGCTGACAAAACAAATATTTTATATTTCGATCCGTTAGGAAATAAATGTACAAATAAATATATTTTAAAATTTATTCATGAAAATAGAAAAAAAAGGAAACTAAAACTTAAATTTAAAAAAATACAAAGTGATAAAAGCATATATTGTGGGTTTTTTTGCTTAGCATTTTTATTATCTAAACACTTAAATATTACCCATAAAATTTTTTTCAGTAGATTTGATAACAAAAACTATGAATCAAATGACGACTATGTTATTAGCTTTATTAATAATCACATTTAATTTTTTACTGATGACCAAAAATCTATATCTTGTGAATTGAAGTGCATAGAAAAATCTGAAAAATAAATAAGACATTATTCCAATTATTTTTTATTTACCAATCTGAATTATATAGTACAATAACAATTTATAAAGTAATTGAATTTAAAAATAGCAAAATTTACAATGAGGAATTGATAATTCATCAGGACAATCCCTAATCCATGCTTCATCAGAATATATTTTTTCCCCAAATTTTTCGATTTCATTACAATAGTGACATGCAAAATGGACACATTTACATTTTTTCATATTATCTTTTTGAGTTTCAAATTTTTTAATAATTACATTTAGTGATTTAAAAAGTTCTTCTTTTTTCGTAATTTTGAGAGGTTGATTATAAACTGCAAAAATTAAAAATAATATTTTTAATTTTGTAGTTTTGTGCTACAATGCATACATATATAAACCTCACATTTACATTTGCTGTTTGTTTTTGCCTGTTCAAGCAAAATATTTTTTAGGATTCGGATTTTTTCGTGGGTGTTGATGAATTCTCGTACGACTGAAAAAATTTAGGATTTTCTTTAATAATGATGTTCAAAGCAGTGACAAGTTTTGGGGCAAGATTTAAAGGTAAATTGTACTCGAAAGCTTTTTCAGTTTTACCTTTTCGAGCAAATACAATTGCTGCATAGTCAAACCCGTTAGCTTGCTTTTGATTGACACTTATCATTTTGCATGAGACAACAACGTTCTCAGAAACTTTTATCCGCTTCAAAGTTACTGTATTTGGGTCGTCATTGTATAGATTAACATCTACGTTTTTATCTGAAAAATCAGGCAGTTCCTTCTTTTTCTCACCTGCTGTTGTTTCCTCTTTTTTTTCGACCTTTTCCTTTCCTTTTGCATTTTTCTTATCGTTTTTTCCTTT
>Ga0068872_10002550_pt1 | contig 14246 bp, 10 predicted proteins | sample NOAtaG_7_FD_66441 | JGI IMG/M metagenome (GOLD analysis project Ga0068872, IMG submission 66441) | Freshwater lake microbial communities from Lake Erie, under a cyanobacterial bloom - NOAA_Erie_Diel1S_2200h metaG | ecosystem: Environmental > Aquatic > Freshwater > Lake | place: USA: Ohio, Lake...
ACAAGACGTATGCAGCGATGCACGGGAAATGAGTTCTTGCCCCCCCCCCACCTTTTTGCCGGGAGCATGAAAATCAAGAGGGCTTAAATTTCTGCGCGAACGATTAAAAAAGTACTTTCTGCGCGTTGTAGAAAAGTAAATCTGGGACTTTTTAGAAAAAATCTTACCTTCACTATGACTTTATTGAACGAGGATTCCCGGAAAATTGGTAAATTAACGGATATCCTCCGGCCCGGAATTTCAAATAAAATCATATTGACATGGGTAATATTAACACCTACGCCGCCCCTTTGACAGGCGAAGAAACCTTTATCACGACCGCCGACGGCACACGTATCAAAGCTGTACAACAGGGTGAAGGCACACCGATCGTGCTGGCGCACGGCTATGCGGTGGATCGCCACGAGTGGAATATCATCGCCGGGGAATTGGTGAAACGCAATTTCAGGGTCATCGCCTTTGACCAGCGTGGGCACGGCGAGAGCAGCATCGGTAAAGATGGGGTGGGGTCGCGGCAGATGTCGGAAGACTATCTCGCCGTACTGCGGGCTTTCGATGTAAAGGATGGAATATTAGTCGGACACAGTATGGGCGGCTTTCTGGCTATCCGTACCCTGGTCTCCTCGCCTGATACCGTCTCCAAACATTTACGTGCTTGTATGCTTATGGCCACCTTCGCAGGTGATGTCAACCGGGACAACCCCCAGAACAGGTTTCAAATCCCTTTGATCCGGATGGGGCTGATGGGCTTGCTGATCCGGAACAGGACCGTCGCACGGGGATTTGCAAAGACACTCCTCGGGGAACACAAAAACCCGGAAATGCTGGAGGCTTTTGTGGATGGCTTTGGCAAAACCAGCCTAAAGCCCCTGCTGCCCATCCTAAACGCCATGGTAGCAGAAAATTATTACGACCGGCTGGGGCAGATTGCCCTCCCTTGTACGATCGTTGTCGGTACCCACGACAAGACTACGCCGCCTTTTCACACCGACCAACTCCACTCCGGGATCAAGGACTCCCGTCTGGTCAAGCTGCCCGGGAAAGGGCATATCCTCAACTGGGAAGCGCCGGAAACACTGGTCGAAGAAATCGTCAGGCTTGCCGGGCAATAGCCGGGACAAAAACGCTATGGGGGAGAACAGTACACCAAAAGTCATCTGGCGGCCCGACCCGCAGGAAACCGGGTCAACGCAACTCTGCCATTATCAGCGCTGGCTCGAAAAACGCTGTTGCCGCACTTTTGAAAACTACCACGCACTATGGGAATGGTCGGTGGAAGAACCAGCCAGGTTCTGGGAAAGTATCTGGGAGTACTTTGCCATTAAAACGCATACGCCTTTTACCGCTGTTCTTGAAACTGAAAAAATGCCCGGGGCACGCTGGTTTGTAGGAAGTACGCTCAATTATGCAGAACATATTTTTCGGGCTGCATCGCCCGACCGCCCGGCAATATTGTTCCGCTCGGAACAGATGGCGACTCCGGAGGCGATTTCCTGGGCGACCCTGGAGCATAAAACCGCAGCTTTTGCCCATTGGCTCCGTACCCAGGGGGTAGGGGCGGGCGATCGGGTGGCCGCTTTTCTGCCGAATATCCCCGAAGCTAATATCGCTTTCCTGGCGACTTGTAGCCTGGGGGCTGTTTGGTCTGCCTGCTCGCCGGACTTTGGCGTGGAAAGTGTCCTCGACCGCTTCGCACAAATCGCCCCAAAAATTTTGATCGCGGCAGATGCTTACCGCTATGGGGGTAAAAAATTTGTAAAAACCGATGCGGTCGCCAGTCTTTGCAAAGGCTTGCCTTCGCTGGAGCATATCGTGCTGGTCTCGCCGGAAGGTAAGGAGGAAGACCTCCCCGATGGCGCCGCGGTTCCGGTAACGCCCTGGATCAAGGCGACGGCGGCCAGCGCAAGCCTGCATTTCCACCCGGTTCCTTTCGATCATCCGATATGGATACTCTTTTCCTCCGGTACCACGGGGCTGCCTAAAGCAATCGTACACGGACACGGCGGGGTGTTGCTGGAACACTATAAATATTTGGTTTTACACAACGATGTACGCCCTGGAGAGCGTTTTTTCTGGTTTACGACCACAGGCTGGATGATGTGGAACTTTCTTCAGGCTTCCTGGCTGGCAGGGGCTACCATCGTCCTGTACGACGGAAATCCTGCCTGGCCGGACCTCGGGGTATTGTGGGAGCTGACGGAGCAGGCGGGTATCCACCACTTTGGGACCAGCGCCCCTTACCTGATGGCCTGCGAAAAGGCGGGTTTTTCCCCCCGCACCCGCTATGATTGTACTTCCCTGCGGTCTGTCGGCTCGACAGGCTCGCCGCTACCCCCCGGGTCTTTTAGCTATGTAGAACGGGAAATCCGGGAGAATGTATGGCTCTGTTCGATGAGCGGCGGCACGGATGTTTGTACCGCCTTTGTCGGTGGCTGCCCAACCGAACCCGTTTACGAAGGGGAAATCCAGTGCCGCACCCTGGGGTGTGCTTTACAGGCTTTTGACGATTATGGCAATATACTGAAAGATGAGGTAGGGGAGATGGTGATTCTAAAGCCCATGCCTTCGATGCCGGTATTTTTCTGGAACGATCCGGGCGGACAGAAGTACTACGACAGCTATTTCGACCATTTTCCGGGGATCTGGCGGCATGGTGACTGGGTGAAAATCACCGCACGGCATACCCTGCTCATCCTCGGGCGCTCGGATGCCACCCTCAACCGGCAGGGTATCCGGATTGGAACGGCAGAGGTTTATAACGCGGTCGGAAAAATACCCGAAGTGCGCGACTGCCTTATCGTTGGGATTGAACTGCCAGAGGGCAGATACTATATGCCGCTTTTTGTGGTGCTGGCAGAAGGTGCGGTACTGGATGGGGACCTGCGGCAAAAAATCGCGGATCAACTACGCGGCGACTATACCGCGCGGCATGTGCCTGACGCTATCCTGGAAGCACCCGAAATCCCTTACACCATCAGTGGAAAGAAGATGGAAATGCCGGTCAAAAAGATACTCCTGGGCATACCCCCCGAAAAGGCCGCCAATACCGGCACTATGCGCAATCCCGGCGCCCTGGCGTTTTTTGTCGCACAGCGTGTGCAAACCGCCTGATTTAATGCAGGGATTGTTCAGTGGGTTGTATAAATATTCCCTTAGCGGGAAGTATTATTTCCTGGTTTCGAGTAAAAAATTCCGACTCAATACGTCTAATAAGTTTTTGTATATCTTTACAGGAAAAGGGATAAAGCTTTTATTTATTATTAAAAATCAAATTGTCGAAATGAGGAAGTTTCTCTTTGCCCTCGCCGTAAGTGGAGTTGCCGCCTGTGCCCACGCACAGGTTCTGGAAGAAGTTAAACCGGAAGCAGTTAATATGAGTAGTGAGCGGCTGAGTCGTATTGACCGGGCCATCCAGGAGTACGTGGACAGCAGCTTTATTCCGGGTGGGGCGGCACTGATTGTACGCAACGGTAAAATCGCTTATTACAATGCATTTGGATATGCAGATGTGGAAAGCCGTAAACCACTGCAGCGGGATGCGATATTCCGTATCGCATCCCAGACGAAGGCCATCACCAGCGTTGCAGTGATGATGTTATATGAAGAAGGACGTTTTTTACTCGATGACCCGGTATCAAAATACCTGCCTGAATTTAAAAAACCGAATGTAATCGATCAATATAATGCCAAAGATACCACGTTTACGACCGTTCCTGCAAACCGCGAGATTACTATCCGGGATTTGCTCACCCATACTTCCGGTATAGGTTACGCAGGGATAGGCTCAGCAGAGGCAAAAGCCATTTATGCGAAGTATCGGATCCCGTCCGGTATAGCCACGCCGGAAGACCGGTTATCCGAGGTGATGGGTCGGCTCGGATCCCTGCCGCTGTTCCACCAGCCTGGGGAGCGCTGGACGTATGGGCTGAACACCGATGTCCTGGGCTATCTGGTAGAGGTGGTTTCGGGAATGAGTCTCGATATATTTTTCCAAAAGCGGATATTCGGGCCGCTGGGCATGAAGGATACCTGGTTTTACCTGCCCGCGTCCACGCACGGGCGCCTGACCCGGCTCCATACCGAAAATGCAGCCAGGAAGTCCGTCCCCTTCCCCAAGGTTAACACCCTGGACCCTGATTTTCCGAAGCTGGACGGAAGGTTCTATTCCGGTGGGGCAGGGCTCTCTTCTACCCTGTATGACTACGCCATCTTCCTGCAGATGCTGCTGCAGGGCGGCGAATATAATGGCCAGCGGCTGCTGAGTCCCACGTCCGTACGCCTGATGACCAGCAATCAGATCGGGGACCTGAGCATTGGCGGGGGGAGGAAATTCGGCCTGGGCTTTGGCCTGACCAATGAAGCAGACGCGGCGCGGCTACCACTTTCCGTGGGCACATTCGACTGGGGTGGTGCATTTGCTACTACTTACTGGGTGGACCCCAGGGAGGGAATCGTGGGCCTTTTCTTTACCCAGAAATACCCCCATTCTCACGGCGAGCTGGCCACTAAATTCCGCGTACTGGCTTATCAGGCGATTACCCGCCTCAATGACGGCGCTGAAGATTGATTCGTTTTGAACGAATACTGTTTTTATTGATTTTGCGAAGTAAAATCAATAAAAACAGTGCTCGTTCAAAATATTATTTGGAAGCGTAAGCTGCATACGGGGGCAAAAGCGGCTGTTTCACAAGTCCTTTGGCGGCGAAGGCGGCAGAATGCCTATGAGACAGCCTCTTTTAAAAAATTTGGTTCTGCCGCCAAAGACGTGTGAAGTAACATCGGGTCTTCCCCCCTTTTCCCCGAACCTTAACAACCTAATAAGCAATATGAAAAAAATCCACTTCCTTTTCATTTTACTGTTGTTGGCCCTTTGCGGTCGTGCCCAGCATACGCCGATCACCAAAGCCAATTATGACCTGGCGGCACGCTTTTCCCCGGAAAACCTCAAGCGGATGGTTTTTTCTACGGCAGTGGATCCGCATTGGCTGAAGCAAAGCGAGCGCTTTTGGTATGCCTATGAGACCAGTACAGGGAGAACCTATTATCTGGTTGATCCGGTCAAAAAGACTAAAAAACCGCTTTTTGACAACGCTAAAATGGCAGCGGATATGTCCCGCTTGTCTAAAGATCCTTTCGATGCCCAGCATCTGGATATTGTGAACCTGCGTTTTATCAAAAATGAAACGGCGCTTCAGTTTGAGGTGAAAAGCAAGCTGGCCGATGAAGTGCCCAAAAAAGACGGTGAAGAGGACGATATGAAGGAAAATAAAACCGCCGCATCCAAAAAACCGGAGAAGCGGACTTTTCACTTTGAGTACGACCTGAATTCCGGAGCCCTCCGCCTGCTCGAAGATTATGAAAAACCAAAAGAAAAGCCTTCCTGGGCGACCATTGCGCCGGACTCCTCCTACGTCCTGTTTGCCAAAGAACATAACTTGTATTGGATGGACAAGGAAAACTTCCTCAAGGCCGTCAAAGATGAAAAAGATTCTACCATCGTAGAAAACCAATGGACTACGGATGGGGTAGAGCACTATGGCTACAGCAGCGGTAATTTTGGCCAGACCAATACCGATTTGGAAAAAAATAAAGGCAAACGGCAGTCTGTTGGTGTCCTTTTTTCCCCGGACGCGCGTAAATTTGCCATGGTGCGCACCGACAGCCGACAGGTAAAAGACTTATGGGTAATCAACTCGGTCGCAGAACCACGCCCGACGTTGGAAACCTATAAATACCACATGCCCGGGGAAAAAGACGCTCCGCAGCCGGAAATGCTGGTATTTGATTTTCCCGCTAAAAAAATGATAAAAATCGCCGCAGATACGTTTAAAGACCCTACCTACGGGATGCTTCGGGCCCCACGTCCGGCCAAAAATCGCGACGACCTTTTCCAGCCCTCCCTATGGCTTGCCAATACCTCCGGGGAACTCTACTTCACCCGTACCAGCCGGGACCTCAAACGCATTGACGTATGCGTGGCCGATACCGAAACGGGCGTAGTGAGGACCCTGATCGAAGAAAGGCTGAACACGTATGCCGAAACCCGCGACCTCGGTCTGGTGAACAACGGCGAAGAATATATTCATTGGTCTGAACGCGATGGCTGGGCGCATTTTTATCTTTATGACAAGAAAGGCAACCTGAAAAACCAAATCACTTCAGGCCCCTGGCACTGCGAAAGCATCGAAGCCATTGATAGCAAGAACCGCGTGCTTTACTTTACCGCAAACGGGCGCGAACCCGGTGAAGACCCCTACTATACCCACCTCTATCGGATCAATTTCGACGGGACGGGGTTGAAGCTCCTCAACAAAGGGGATTTCAATCATGCTACCGCCAATAACGATGCCGCATCTTTCTTTATCAATAATTTCTCAAGGGTCAATACGACTCCCAAATCAGAGCTGCTCGATAACCTGGGCAATAAAATCATGGACCTGGAAACGGCTGACCTCGGCAACCTTTTCGCTACAGGATATCAATTTCCCGAACCTTTCGTCGTCAAGGCGGGCGATGGGATTACCGATCTGTACGGTGTTATGTACAAACCTTTCGATTTCGACTCAACGAAGAAATACCCTATTATCGCTTACGTTTATCCCGGTCCGCAGACCGAATCGGTCAACAAATCGTTCTCTGCCAATATGGACCGCACCGACCGGCAGGCACAACTCGGCTTTATCCTCATCACCATCGGCAACCGTGGGGGGCATCCAAGCCGTTCGAAGTGGTATCACAACTATGGCTATGGCAACCTACGGGATTATGGCCTGGAAGACAAAAAGGTCGCGATTGAACAGCTTGCCGATCGTCATGCGTTCATTGATATCCACAAAGTGGGGATTTTTGGGCATTCGGGCGGCGGCTTTATGTCCACCGCAGCTATGCTGGTTTATCCCGATTTCTTCAAAGTCGCGGTCTCTTCTGCCGGTAATCATGAAAATAACATCTATAACCGTTGGTGGAGCGAAAAACACGATGGGGTGAAAGAGATCAAAGATGCCAAGGGCAATATCACCTTCGAATACGATATTGACAAAAACTCTGAACTCGCCAAAAACCTGAAAGGAAAACTGCTGATCTGTACCGGCGATATTGACAATAACGTCCACCCCGCCAATACTATCCGTATGGCCAATGCCCTGATCAAAGCGAACAAACGCTTCGATTTTTTCGTTTTTCCAGGCCAGCGGCATGGGTTCGGCGATATGAATGAATACTTCTTCTGGTTGCGTTCGGATTATTTCGCCCGCCACCTGATCGGAGATTATCAGGACAGTACGGATATCATCCCGCTGAATAATGAAAGGCCGATGAACCGGAAATAAAATCTGACTGCTATAAATTACCCCTTGCCCCTAAGTGCTTTTATACCTGCGATGATTTGGGGCAAGGGATAATTTTTTTCTGCAAAAAAGAAAAACCGGCCATTAGCAGTTTTGATGACGAGGATGCGGTTGTTGCGCGTAGGCACATTGAGGGCATTTTTTTCCTGGGACTGTTCGATGCGGATTTCGGCGATCTCTGCCCATTTCACCTGTTGTTTGCGGATCGAAAAGCCTTTCGTATCGAGTTTGAGCGGTTGCAGCCGGATAAGCTGTACTCCGCTGAAGATCGCTGCCCCGGCACCGGAGAGCGCGATAAAAAAGGATAGCATTGCGACAATGTTCAGACTGGATTTTTTGTAAGCAGCGATTATACGGGGATGTGCCATCAGGGCGACAGCAGTGCTGCCTGCGGCGATTGAGGTCAATAAACCGCCCCAAAACCAGGACAGTTCTTCCAGTTTCTGGGGTTCGAAAACGAAAGTCAGATCTTGCATGGATTAAAGCTTAACGGATTGCTGGATGATAGAATCGAGGGCAATGAAAATCTGTTTAAAGATACCGTTGGAATCGCAGGCGAAATAGTCCCCTGGCCGCTGGCTGGAATGTACAAAATAAGGGTGGGGGGGGTGGTTCCTTGAAAACCCTTCCAATACGAGCAAAGGGCGTCCCTTAGCCCAGAAAGTGAGTTTTTTATCAGCTTGACGCGCCTCCTGGACTTCGTCGAATTCCGGGGATGGGTCTGGAGCCGTAAACCGGCCAAGTTGGGTCCACCATTTGATAAAGGTAAGTGAATCCGGGCTCAAAGTGTCGGTACGAAATAAATGCCATGCCGATTTTGTAGGAAAAAAGAGGTATTGCAGGGAATCACCGTCAGAATGATAGGTGAGGCTGTCTACTTTTTCGCGTAAAGGGAGAAAAGCGAACGTACGGTCCTGATAATAGGTAAATGGGCGAAAGCAAAACGCCACGGTTTCGAATGGTACGGAAAACACTTCTTCCTGTCCGTCAATTTGCAGATTTGCCCGCCCGTCTGTTGTATTCGTCCTTTCTACCCAGAACGTTTCCGGGGGGTGGTTTTCGAAGAGCAGCCTTATCTTTACCACCTGCCGGTTTTGAATATTCATGGGCATAGATGGCCTAACCCGGCCCGTCCACATCCCCCTGGGGCTAAGGCTGCTCAAGCGTTCCAGGATACTGTTGATTTCAGCACCGGGGATGAAAAAGCCTTCCCGTTTGCCATCGCTGACCGTCCAGCCTTGATCGCCGTTTGCAAAAATGAGTTCCGTTTGTGCTGTCGAAATGGAGAGCGCAGTGACCTTGTTTTTTTCGAAGTGGAACAATGGGGGGCGGAAAACCATCTTCCCGCTGTAAAGAATCCACAGATAAGCGGCCAGGGCGACAAGTACGGACAGCAGCACGATTGAACCGGCGATTGTTTTTCCTTTCATTTTTCTGTATTTAAAAAATCAAAGGTATTTTTGTGGCCGAAAGATACGCCCACAATTCAAAATTAGGGAAAATGAATAAACTATTGTATTTGATGATGCTCGTCTCGCTCGCTGCCTGCCAGGGCGGCAGCAGTTCTGATGTCGCGCCCGCATCCACGAACAGCGGGCTCGCAGGTTTCACCCTGACGCAGTTGAAAGGAACCAATATCTCCTACGCCCGGAAAAATGCGGTGGATGGAAAGATTCTCGAAGAGGGTTATGTCAAAGACAACAAACGGGAAGGTACATGGACGATCAACCGTCCGGGATCGGACTTTCCGAAAACTCAGGCTTCTTATGTAAATGGCATACTCAATGGTCCGTATATTGAATTCGATCAGGAAAACAAAATCCTGCTGCTCGCGTATTACCGGAATAACCTGCTCGAAGGCAAGTGGTTCCGCTATCAATTTGGCAGGCTGGCTTTCTCTGCAGAATACCGCGGGGGGAAGTTGCACGGTCCGTACAGGGAATACCGTGGGGAGGGCGAAGTCTCTAAATTAGCTAAGGAAATAACCTATGTGGATGGTCAGTTGGACGGCCCGTATCGGTTTTTTGACGATGACGGAAATGTCGTTTTGGAATATACCTATCGCAATGGTAAAAAAATAGGGGAATAAGTCAGTCAGTGCTTTGCGCTGTTGAGGTCTTTCGGATGAGGTTCTTTATGGTCCGTGAGCTGTTTTAATTTTTGGTTCTGACCTTGTACGCGGGCATTCATGGTTTTCCCCTTCGGTTTGAAGACCTTCTCCAGGACACTGTCTTTGCGGTCGTTCATGAAAAATAGAAGGCCCATGAGATCTTTGATTTTGGACATAGAAATATGCTTTGCGAAATTTCGTTCAAGTTGTCCAAAAAAGGGGAAGGCGTCAAGTTTAGGGCGTTCTGGTTGGTATGATTTCCCAAATATTCGTTTGAGGCGGGATATGCAGGGCGCGGATGCCCCCGGCCCATGCAACGGTGGGCTGTATTGAGGCAGGAACGGGTGTTTAAGCAGGAACGGGATGCACTGTGCCTGTCCGTCCCGGGGCTTTTATTTGCTGAGGATAAATTCCCTCGGGGTTACCTGGGTTGTTTCCTTAAAGACTTTATAAAAGGTGGATTTGTTCTTGAAGCCACACTGGAGGGCAATCCCGTAGAGGGTGAGGTGCTTAAAGGACTGGTCGGTGATTTTGGATTTGGCCTCTTCCACGCGGTATTTATTGATAAACTGCTGGAAGTTGAGGCCAGTCTGATGGTTGATGACCTGCGAGAGGTATTTGGTGTTGGTGGCGAGTTTATCCGCCATTTTTTTCAGGGTGAGATCTGGATTGAGGAAGAGGCGTTCGGATTCGAGGAGGTGGCACAGTTTTTCGTAGAGGAGGGTTTCTTCTATTCCCCGCAGCGAGCTGGTGCGGTACCTTTCCGGGAATTCGAGTAGCGGGATTTGTAAGTCTTCCGGGGCATGCGTCGCGTCAATTTCAAAAGCGATAAAGTTGGTCAATTGATGTTTAGCATCGAAAATCGGGTGGATGACCAGTCGGCAGAGATAGGGTTCGCCGTTTTTGCGGTAGTTGGTCAACTGCTCCCGAAGCGAAACCTTCTGATGCAGCCCTTTGCGGATGCGGTTGATGGCATCAGGTTCCGTTTTCGGGCCCTGCAGGAGTGCTCCGGGTACTTTGCCGATAGCTTCTGCAGGGGCATAGCCTGTGATATGACAGAAGTCTTCATTTACCCAAAGGATGCGCCTTGCCGGGTCAGTGAGGATAACAGCAATACTTGGAATCATAGTTTTGATTTTGAAACCCGAGCCAGGTTCAGGATTTTAGGTGTCTAAAATAAAAAATGCACGTTTTCAAACTCTAAAATAAAATTTTTTTGGCTAAATAGTATATATCATTTTAAAAATTTCGAAAGGGTACACATTTTCTGGTGACACAAGCGGAGAAAGTGCTTAGAAATCCGAGAAGCAGAAACGAATGTTTACCCAACACCTCATTAATCGCGGTAATTTCAGTATCATCCCGTAAAGTTCAGACGATTCTCCGGCATTCACGCCCCCCGTCCCCTTCAACCGTCATGCGCTACTCCATACTGAGGCGGATCATCCTTTAGCGTTGGACGCTGGCGGGCGCGGGGCTTCGCAGTGGTGTGCATTCAGGATGACGGCATTGGAACGGAAAGCCGCGAAGGCATAGCGGGTCGAAAGGTCCACGTATTGCATGACGACCCACACTTCGTAAGTACCGGACCAGGGCAGAGGGATCCATCGTCCGGGCATTGTTGTGTGCCAGATTTTCGTACCTTTTTCATGCCGGGCATACCAGGTGTAAACAACGGTGGTGTTGCTTCCGTCCTGGAGGGGGGGCGTTTTGGTAATCATTACACACGCGAGATTGTCCTTCCCATAGCCACAACACAGTTGCGGGCCGTTTGTCAGCTTAATTTCCAGGAACTGTCCATTTGCGATTTGCGCAAGCAGGAGCATTACGGTGGCCCCAAAGAGTATTTTTTTCATAGCAGGTCGTTTAATGGCAGGCAGAGGGGCACCAGCCGGTTCATGGGTAATGGATTTGCAAACTGTACCGAAACGCTGGATGGGGGGATACCTGCAGGAAAAACTTTCCCATTAGATAAAGGCAGCTCGGTATCGGTTTGCCAGTGGGCTGGGGCAACTGCCCCCAGCCCTTAATGGGTTTTGGGATAGGTTTCTCAACTCAAATATGCACAATAAAATTCACTTTTGCAAGGAAAGCGGCGTTTTTTTTTATTTAACGGCATATTTTGCAGAGTTAGTGGAAAATCAGGTGGCGGGTAATATTTTTCCTTTCGCACTTGCTTTTAGCAAAAAATCTACTACCAATTATTAGATTTGTACGTTTTAACTTTTATATCCGGGTGGTGGCAAAAGTTATTTGGGGTTATATGAAAAAACAATGCTACACTCTGGGCCATCAGAAACCTTATTTACTAAATAACGCTCACAAAAACAGCTGTTTATGAAGAACCAATGTAAAATGTTCAGTTGGTCGCTCCTGTTTTTCCTCATCCCGCTTGCCGGGGCAATCGGTCAGACCCGTACAATCAGCGGCACGATTACCGATACCCAGGATGGTACGCCGCTGATCGGCGCTACGGTACTGGTGGTGGGGACTACAACGGGTACTGTGACTGATCTGGACGGGAAGTACAGCATTTCGGCCGCTACCGGCCAGGTGCTGCGTTTTTCCTACACCGGATATTCCTCTAAGGATATTACGGTCGGTACGTCGAATGTGATTGATATGCAATTAGAAAGCGAGGCTACGACATTTGATGAAATCGTGGTCACCGCACTGGGGATCAAAGAGGACAAAAAGAAACTGAGCTACTCGGTTCAGGAAGTCAAAGGCGACCAGATTTACGATACAGGCCGCGACAACTTCCTCGTCTCCCTCCAGGGCCGGGTCGCCGGCCTGAATATGACGCCCTCGAGCGGCCAGGCAGGTGCCTCGGTGAGCGTACAGCTCCGGGGGCCAAGCTCTATTGACGGCAATAACCAGCCGCTCTTCGTCGTGGACGGCCTCCCAATTGATAACCGCACCTTCAGCCAGGGCGCCCTGGTGTCCGATCAGCCCAACCGTTCAGCGGATTACCTCAACCGGGCCGGGGATATCAACCCCGCGGATATCGAGTCCATCACCGTCCTGAAAGGGCCTGAAGCCGCAGCACTTTATGGGATTGATGCCTCCTCCGGGGCAATCATCATCACTACGCGCAAAGGGGCTGCCGGGAAAGGAAGGATCAACTACGATAACCTCTTCCGGGTAGAAAACCTCTATCGGTTCCCGAAATATACTACCGATTATGCCACCGGCTTTAATGGTGCAGCCGACCCCACGACGCGCTCGTTCTTCGGCCCTGTACTGCCGGCTTCTACCCAGCGCTTCGACAACGTGGACGCGTTCTTTCGCAATGGTTTCACCCAAACCCACAACCTCGGCTTCGAAGGGGGTACGGAGAATGTCAGCTACCGCCTTTCTTCCAGCTACACCGACCAGGCCGGTACTATTCCGACCAACGAATTCAGCCGGATTTCTATCCGCCTGAGCAGCACCGCAAAAATCCGCCCCAACCTGGAAGCTACGACTACCTTCAACTACGTCCAGAGTGATGTCAGGGCTCCCGAGCGCGGGGTCAATGGCTACCTCATCGCACTGCTCTCCTGGCCTTCCTATGATGATGCTTCGGCATATCTCAATACGGATGGAACCCGCCGCCTCCTCACTGGGATCACTACAGAGGCCGATAACCCCTTCTTCAACGTTTATAAAAATGCAAACCAGACCAGGACAAAACGCTCTATCGGCAACTTTTCCCTGGCTTACAACCCGTTCAAATGGTTTACGGTGACCGGCAGATTTGGTATTGACAACTATTCCACCATCGGCAATCAATTCCGCCACCCACAATCCGCACTGGGGATCGCCGGTGCCGGCTCCGTGGAAAGCTACAACGAGGTCTCCCTGCTTTTGAACGGTAACCTCCTCGCGACGGCCCGGAAAAATTTCGGCAACTTCAACACGACCCTCACGTTTGGCGGCTCGGTGGATGACCGCAACTACGAAGTGACTTCCGTCCGCGGGGAAAGGCTTTTCGAACCTGAATACAATAGTATCAACAATAGCGAGCCGACTACCCAGCGCAACAAGCTGACGATTACGCGCCAGCGCCTCGTGAGCCTGCTCGGAAGTTTCGATATCGGCTACAAAAGTCTGCTTTATCTTTCCGTCAGAGGCCGGAACGACTGGTCGTCCACCCTGCCCGTGGCAAACCGCTCCTTCTTCTATCCCTCTTACGGGTTGAGCTTCGTGTTCACCGAGCTGCCGATGTTCGCCAACTCCCAGTTGCTGTCCTACGGCAAGCTGCGCGGTACAATTTCCCAAACAGGCAAGGATGCACCGCCCTATCGCATCAACCCCGTCCTCACCGCTCAGCAAACGACCGGTGGCGGATTTGCCTATGGCTTCTTCGGCGGAAATCCCAGCCTGAAGCCCGAGCGTACAGAAGGGTATGAATTTGGCGCCGAACTGAAATTCTTCAAAAACCGTATCGGGGTGGACTTTGCCTACTTCAACAATACCCGCTACGACCAGATCGTCTCCCAGCGCCTGAGCTACGGTACCGGGTTTATTTTCGGCCTTGTCAACGGCGGTACGTTCAGCAACTACGGCTACGAAATCCAGTTGAACGCCACACCGGTGAAGGCCAAAAAATTCAACTGGGATATCATCGCCAACTTCACGACCTTCGAAACTTCTGTGGACAACCTGCCGGCGGATCAGGCAGAATTTTACAACTCCGATACCTGGCTCTATGGCAATGCGCGCTCCAGTGCGTTCGTCTCCGACCTGCAACGCTTTTACCCGACGTTCAACCTCTCCGGCAACCAGCGGGGGATGGGTTCTGCTAC
>Ga0068872_10002553_pt1 | contig 14241 bp, 12 predicted proteins | sample NOAtaG_7_FD_66441 | JGI IMG/M metagenome (GOLD analysis project Ga0068872, IMG submission 66441) | Freshwater lake microbial communities from Lake Erie, under a cyanobacterial bloom - NOAA_Erie_Diel1S_2200h metaG | ecosystem: Environmental > Aquatic > Freshwater > Lake | place: USA: Ohio, Lake...
CGCTCCCGCTGCCGGCCCTCCTGGAATCCCTCAACGCGCTCCTGGGTCCCCCCGGCGAGGGCCCCACGCCCGCGGCTCGCACGCTACACTCCGCCGCTCCGGAGCCTCCATGATCCTCGCCCTGCTGGGCGCCGCCCTCGCGGCCCCCCAAGACCTCACCCTCCGGGCCACCGACGGCACCTCCGTGCATGTGGTGGCCGAGCTGGTGCCCAAGGCCACCAAGGGCGCCGTGCTCGTTCACATGGTCGGCCGAGACGCCTCCGACTGGCAGTTTTTCGCCGAAAAGCTTGTTCGCAGCGGCTTCTCCACCGCCGCCCCGGACCTCCGCGGCCACGGCCGCACCGCCGCCCCCGGGCCGGAGATCACGGAGGCAGACTGGAAGGCCTCCGAAAACGACGTCCGCGCCGCCATCGACGCGCTGCGCGCCAAGGGCGTGACGGACATCTCCTGCATTGGCGCCAGCATCGGCGCCAACCTCTGCTTGCGCGTCGCCGCGGCAGACCCCGGCATCGTCAACCTCGTCCTCCTGAGCCCCGGCCTCAACTACAAGGGCGTCACGGCGGTCGACGCGCTGCCCGGCTACGGGGACCGCCCGCTGCTCATCGTCGTCTCGGAGGAAGACCAGTTCTCCCTGCGGACCGCCAATGTCCTCGAACAAAAAGCCGCGGGCCAGCACCACGTCATGCTGCTGAAGGACGCCGGGCACGGCACGAAGATGCTCAACCGGGACGCCAAGGTCGAGGGCGAGCTGCTGGCGTGGCTCCTCGGCAGCTTCAAGCTGGCCTCCGGCGAGGTCGTCGTGCCCCGCCCGGCGACCGGCCAAGCAGACCTCAAAAAGGTCGAGACGACCGGCGAAAAGCTCGACTCCCACAAGTAGTCCGCCCGCTCAGCCCCAGCCCGCTGGCCCGACGCCCAACGCCGCCAGGCGCCCCGCCAGCAGCTCGGGGAAGCGCCGATACCACCGGACGTTCAGCGGAGAGGGGTGCGGGAGCGGATGCACCCGGATCGCGCGCCCGCGGACGGACAGCGAGAGGCTCGCGGTGTAGCGGTCCTCCCGCGCCTGGAAGTCCGCCACCGCCCCCGCCAAGGACGGATCCGCGAGGCCAAACCACGCCAGCGCGTCTGCGCCGAGCACCAGCAGCTCCGTGCCCTGCCAGACGTCTCCCAGCCACTCGGCGATGAGCGGCGCGAACGCCCGCTTCACCGGCACGGACCACGCCTTGTTGCCCACCGGCTTGTACGGCACCGTGTTGGCCCAACAGACCTCGCGCCCAATCGCCTGGCGCGCGGCGTCGTCCCGCGGTGCCCCCGGGCGACGGGCCGCCAGCAGTCCGTCCCGCACCAGCAGCCCGCCCGCGCCGACAAACGGCTCTCCCCGCAGGATCTCGTGGCGCCCCGGGTCCCGCCCGAAGACCCCCACCCGCGCCGACACGCTGCCCGAGCCGCCGAGAACGGGCTCCAGCGGGTCCCGCCCCGCCTCGGCGTACACTGGGCGATCGACCGCGAGCCCAAGCTGACCGGCGACCGCACGCAGCCGACCATGCAGGTTGCTGTTGTCCGTCATCTTCCGCAATCTCCGCTTCAGGCACCGCCGCCCGGAACCGATGGGCCCCAACGGAGGCGCCATGCCACCCCCAATGTCCCGTATCCTCCTCGCCGACGACTCGGCGATAGCGCGCCACCTCGTGCGGACCGCCCTCGCCGCCGAACCCGACATGTCCTTCCTGCCCGATGCGCGCAACGGCCGCGAGGCCCTGCGCCTCGTCTCCGTGCAGCCTCCAGACCTCCTGGTGGCAGATCTCGACATGCCAGAAATGGACGGCTTCGCCCTGCTCTCCGCCGTCCGCGCGTCGTACCCTCAAGTGCCGGTCATCGTCTTCAGCGCGAGCGCCGTGCCGGGCTCGGCCCAGGAGTCGGAAGCCCTCAAGCGCGGCGCCGCCGCCGTCATCGCCAAGCCCTCCCGCACCACCGACCCGATGGCGGACATCCGCTCCCGCCTCCTGCCCGCCATCCGCCGCGCGGCCGGCGTCCCCACGCCCGCGCCCTCCCCCGCCGCCGCCCGTCCGGCACCGAGCCCCCTCCCCGCCGCACCCCGCGCGCCGTCCGCCGCCGCCGCCCCGCCGCCCGCACGCACCAGCGGCACCGGCCCGAGCCCCCACTTCGACCTCCTCGTCATCGGCAGCAGCACCGGCGGCCCCGGGGCCCTCGAGACGCTGCTCGCCGGCCTGCCTGGGCCCCTCGGCATCCCGGTCGTCATCGTCCAGCACATGCCCGCCGGCTTCACCGCCCGCCTCGCCGACCACCTCTCCACCTCCACCGGCCACACCGTGCGCGAGGCCAGCTACGGCGTCGCCGTCGAGCCCGGCGTCATCTGGATCGCCCCCGGCAACCTCCATCTCGTGGTTCGCAAGCGCAGCAACGGCCTCCAGGCGCTCACCGTGGACGGCCCGAAGCTGCACGCGTGCCGCCCCGCGGTCGACGTGCTCTTCACCTCCGCGGCCGAGGCCACCGGCCCACGCACCCTCGCCGCCGTGCTCACCGGCATGGGCCGGGACGGCGAAGACGGCGCCCGCGCCATCCGGCTCGCCGGCGGCACCATCCTCGCCCAGGACGAGGCGAGCTCGGTCGTCTACGGGATGCCCCGCGCCGTCGTCGAGGCGCGGCTCGCCCATCAGGTGGTCTCCATCGACCACATGGCCGCCGTGATGCTCAACAGGCTGCAGCTCTCAAGTGTCGCCGCCGGCCGGCCGTAGAGGCCCTCCCTTCTCTGAGGTCCCCATGAAGATCCTCATCGTCGACGACAGCAGCGCCATGCGGATGATCGTCCGCCGCACCCTCCGTCAAGCCGGCTTCGACGGGCACGACATCGTCGAGGCCGGCAACGGCCGCGAGGCGCTCCTCCGGATGCGCGAGGGCATGCCCGACATCATCCTCTCCGACTGGAACATGCCCGACATCGACGGCATGGCCCTCCTCACCGCCGTCCGCACCGCCAAGCTGCGCATCCCCTTCGGCTTCATCACCGCCCAGGGCAGCCCCGAGATGCGCGAGCGCGCCCGCGCGGCCGGCGCCAACTTCCTCATCAGCAAGCCCTTCACCGACGAGGTCTTCCGCGACATCGTCGGCCCCTACCTTCAGCCCTCCCGCTGACCTCCCCCGGGAGCCCCCATGGCACGCGTCTTTGTCGCGCCCGACAGCAAAGAAGTCGCCCACATGCTCACCTGGCTCTTCGGCCGCGAGGTCAAGGTCGGCACGGGCAGCCGTCTCTCCACCGGCGCACGCGACCGCTACACCCTCTCCACCTACGTCGACGAAAAGGGCCGCGCCGTCGCCCTCGCCGCGATGGACTTGCCCCTCACCGCCGGCCTCGGCGGCGCCCTCTCCCTGTTCCCGCCCCACCAGCTCAAGCCCATGATCGAAGCCGGGAAGTTCGACGCAGGGGTGTGGGCCAACACCCGCGAGGTCTACAACGTCCTCAGCAAGTACTTCCACGAGGCCTACGAGGGCATGGTCCAAGTGGGCGAAACCTACGAAGATCCCGAGTCCATCCCCCTCGACGTCAAGCGCATGATCCGCGCCGTCAACAAGCGCGCCGACTTCCGCATCGAGGTCCCCGGCTACCCGCCCGGCATCGTCGCCCTGCTCGCCACCTGAGCCGCCGGGCCTTGGGCGCCTGCCGGGCGCCGCCCGGCACCGCGTGCGGCCGGGGGTCGCGGCTCCGCCGCTCCGTGCGGCGCACCGTCCCGGCGCGCCACACCGGCCCTGCGGGCCGCCCCTCTGCCCGCTGGCGCGGTGGCCCCGCTGCGGGCGCCCCGCCGCCGCTCAGCCGACGACGCGCAGGCCCTCCACCAGCACGCCCGGCGCCTCCACCGCCCGCACGCTGCGGCCCAGGTAGGTGTCGGTGCGCGGCAAGACCACGGCCGTGCGCCCCGCTCCCAAAAACCCGGCGCCGAACACCTGCTCCAGCGTGTCGTCCACACGCAGCACGGGCGCCGGCCCCACCACGCGCCCGCCGCGCACGACGAAGGCCGCCGCCCGCGTGAGCCCGGTGAAGCGCCCCTGCGCCCGGCCAGACCAGTTGAGGTACCACAGGTGGTGGATGAGCAGGCCGTCGCCCACGAGCCGCGGCAGATCCCCGTCGTCCAGCGCGCCCGCGGCCATCGACAACCCCACCGGCAGCGCGTCTTCGTCGGTGCCGGTGCCGGGCAGGCCATGCTCCACCCCCGCCCGCGCCGGCACGAGCACCCCCGCCGGCCGCCCCGCCACGACCAGCGGCACCACCGCCGGGCGCGCGTGCCCCTCGGCCGAGAAGGGCGGCGCGCCCAGGCGGGCCGGCGCCTCCTCCCAGCACACCGCGGGATCGAAGGCCTGCGTTCCCTGGTGGAGCCCGTGCAGCGCGCTGGTGCCCGCGCGCACGGCCCCCGCTCCGAAGCCGGGCCCGATGAGCGCCAACAGATCCGCCACCGCCGCGGGGGCCAGCCACGCCCGAACGGGGCCCGGCCCGACCGGCACCAAGGGCGCCTGGAGGGCCGCACGGCGCGCCCGGCTGGCGTCCAGGGCGGCGTCCAGCGCGCGCGCATCGAAGGCGCCCCCCCGCAGCGACACGCGCGCCGCGCGTTCGTCCTCGGCGACGAGGCTGAGGTCCAGGGACCAGCTGTGGCGGGACCACGCGCGGCGGGTACCGCCCGAGTCGGCCACCGCGCGCACCTGCCGGCCGCTGGCCCAGGCCCCCACGGCGTCCTCGCCGGCGACCCGACCGCACAGCGCCGCCACGGCGTCTGCGGGCGCGAAGTCCAGCGGAGGACCGTGGTCTTCCGTGGCCGACGGCGCCGGCGCGGGCGGCAGCAGCGGGTCGCCCGGCAGCACCGCGAGCCGCTCCCGCAGCGCGCCGAGCAGCGCCGCCGCCGTCTCGGCGTCCGCCTCGCCGCCGGCCGGGAAGGTGGCCGCCGCCTCGCGGGCCGGGCTGCCGCCCCGAAGGGCCATCGTCACGCGGTGATGGGACACGGCGCCGGCTTGGCGCACCCGCCCCTCGTTGAAGCGCACGAAGTCGCTGTCTTCGCCTGCCAGCGAGAGGCGCAGCGACTCGTCCCCGCGCAAGCGCGCGGCCACCGCGTCGAACAACGCAAAGAACCGGTCGATCACCGCCGCACCCCGCCCCCGAAGACCTCCACCCCCCGGAACAGCGCCGGCGGGCAGGCGTGCCCCACCCGGATGAGCTGCGCCGGCTCTCCCTTGCCGCAGAAGGGCGTGCCGAGCACCTGCCGCTCGTCGGCCGTGCCCACCGCCACCAACGCGCGCCAGAAGGACGACGAGACGCCGCGGTAGCCGGGGTTTTTCACCACGCCCACCCGCCGCCCGTCCCGGACGCGCTCGCCCCACTCGCACACGAACTGGAACTTGTTGCGGCTGTCGTCGATGGACCAGCTGCGGTTGGTCGCCATGAAGACGCCGTCCTCCACCTGGGCCACCAGCCCGGCGAAGGGGGTTTCGCCCGGCTCCACGTTGACGTTGGCCATGCGGTCGATGGGCGCCCGCCACCAGGCCGCCGCCCGCGCGCAGGCCACCCCCGGGAACCCGCCGCGCACCTGGCTCGTCCGCCCGGCGAGCAGCCGCACCAGCCGCCCCTTGTCGATGAGCAGCTCCCGGGTGGCGGGGGTGCCCTCGTCGTCCACCGCGTAGGACGCCAGCTCCGCGGGCACCCCCGGGTCGAAGGACACCGTCAGGGCCGGGCTCCCGTACTGCAGCACGCCGACGTCTTGCGGGCGCACGAAGCTCCGCCCCGCGAAGTTGCGCTCATCGCCGAGCACGCGGTCCCCCTCGAGCGGGTGGCCGATGCTCTCGTGGACCTGGAGCATGAGCTGCTCCGGGTCCAGCACGAGGTCCTGCACGCCGTCCGGGCACTCCGGCGCGTCCAGGAGCTGCTGGACCTCGGCGCCGAGCCGCGCCGCCCGCGCGTCCAGACCGAGCGCGTCCAGCCGCTCCCAGCCGCCCTGCTGCGTCAGCCCGGCGAGGCCCAGGCTGCGGGACTGCACGTCCGCCCCGCGCGCGGCGACCACCCGCAGGTCCGGCGCGATGAAGCGCAGCTCCTGGTGGACCTCTCCGCCGCCCACCTCCACCAGCGCCGACCGCACGTGCCCCGTCCACACCGCGGCCTCGCGGTCCACCCGCTCCGGCCCGCCCCCCAGCGCGTCCGACCACGCGTGCAGGCGCGCCAGGCGGTCCTCCAGCGGCACGGACTCGGGCGGCTGCGCCACGGGCCCCACCCAGCGCACGTCCGGCAGGGAGGCCGCCGGCGCCGGAGGCACCAAGGAAAAAGGTGCGCTGGCCCGCGCCCAGGCGGCCGCCGCCTCCGCCGCCGCCCGCAGCCCGGAGCGCGAGAGGTCCGCCGTCGCCGCGAAGCCCTGGCCCCGCCCGACCCAGACCGTCACCATCGCCCCGCGGTCCACCGCGAGGGTGGGCGGCTGCACGCGCCCGCGCAGCACCGACAAGCCCTCGTGGCGCTCGTCGAGGATGCGAACCCGCATCCCGTCGATGCCGGCCGGGGCCGCCGCCCGGGCCCGCGTGCAGATCTCCTCCATCTCGCCCTCCGCCGGGCCGATGGTTACCCCGGGAAACACCGGATCGGCAGCCCGGGCCTTCCCGGAGGCGCGGCAGAGGAGGCAGGGATGTCCGGAGCGATGGGGCTGTGGCTGGTCGGCGGGGCCCTCGCAGGTCCGGGCCGGCCCTTCGTGGGCGACTTCGAGCCCCGGACCGTGGATGACCTCGTCGCCTTCTGCGCCGCGCACGACACCCTCACCGGGGACCTGCGCATCGGCCCCGCCTTCCCCGACGCGGACCTCCACGCCCTCTCCTGCCTGCGCCGGCTGGACGGCGCGCTGTGGGTGGAGGGGGCGCCGCTGCTGCGCGCGCTCGATGGCCTGAGCGGCCTGGACCCGTCGCTGCCGCTGCGGCGCCTCGTGGTGCGAGACAACCCGCAGCTGCGCAGCGTGGCCCTGCCCGGGCCGTCCGGCGTCGTCGACGTCGAGATCCACGGCAACCCGCAGCTCGAGGCGGTGGCCGGTCTGCCGCCGCAGCTCACGGGCGGGCGCTTTGTCGTCACGGCCAACCCGCAGCTCACGCGGCTCGACGGTCCGCGGGCCCGCCGCCCCCACACGGCGATCGACACCCTCACCGTCGCCGACAACGCGCGCTTGCAGGTCATCAGCGGCTTTCCGCAGGTCGAGTCGGTCCGGGCGCTCACGCTCGACGCCCTGCCCGCCCTGTCCGCGTGGTCCGGCCCGCCGCGCCTTCGCCGCGCGCACACGGTCGTGATCACCGGCCTGCCGCAGCTCGCCACGCTGGCGCCCCTCGCCTTCCTGGAGGCGGCCGACCACGTCTCCCTCGGTGGCCTGGACGCCCTGCGCGCGCTGCCCCCGCTGCCCTCCCTCGGCACGCTCGGCACGCTCACCCTCCGCGGCTTGCCCGCCCTCGAAGACACCGAGGGCCTGTTCGCCAACCGCACGGCCACGCCCCTGGTCGGCGCCCTGGCCGTGGACGCCTGCCCGGGGCTGCGATCCCCGGCGCCGCTGGCCCGGCGCCTCGGCGGTGTCGTCGTGGCCCCGCAGGTGCCGCCGGAGGCCGGGCGCGCTACACCGGCCCCGTGACGGACGCCCCGCTCGCCGCCGCGGTGGACCTCGGGTCCAACAGCTTTCATCTGGTGGTGGCCCGCCTCGACGGCGCGGGCACGCCCCAGGTGCTCGATCGCGTGAAGCGCACGGTCCGCCTGGCGGCCGGCCTCAACGCCGACGGCCATCTCTCCACCGAGGCCCAGGAGCGCGCGCTCGACTGCTTGCGGCTCTTCGGCCAGCGCCTCCGCGACGTCCCCCCCGAGCGCGTGCGCGCCGTCGGCACCAACACGCTGCGCAAGGCCCGCAACGCGCTCGACTTCCTGGCCCGCGCCCGCCGCGCGCTCGGTCACCGCGTGGACATCATCGCCGGTCGCGAAGAGGCGCGCCTCATCTACCGGGGCGTCGCCCAAGACCTCGAGTCCACCGGGCGGCGCCTCGTGGTGGACATCGGCGGCGGCAGCACCGAGGTCATCGTCGGTGAGGGCCTGGAGCCGCGGGTGCTGGACAGCCTGCACATGGGCTGCGTCGGCTACTCGCTGCGTTTCTTCCCCGAGGGCGACCTCACCCGCGAGGCCTTCCGGCGCGCCGTCACCGCGGCCCGCCTGGAGCTGGAGACGGTCGAGGGGCAGTTCAAGGCCGAGGGCTGGTCCACCGCCGTCGGGAGCTCGGGGACCATCACGTCCATCGAGAAGATCCTCCAAGAAACCGGTCTCTCACCAGACGGCATCACGCCCCGCGGCCTGCGCCGCCTGCGCGCCGCGTGCCTGGAGGCCGGGCAGCTCGGCCGCCTCCAGCTCTCCGGCCTCACCGAGAGTCGCCGCGAGGTCCTGCCGGGCGGCCTCGCCATCCTCCTCGCCGTGCTGGACGCCTTGGAGGTGCCGCACCTCGCCACCAGCGAGAGCGCGCTCCGCGAGGGCGTGCTTTACGAGCTGCTCGGCCGCATGCGCCACCAGGACACCCGCGAAGAGACGGTCGCCCGCGTGGCCGCCACCCGCCGGGTGGACACCGCCCAGGCCGCCCGCGTGGAGTCCACCGCCCTGCGCCTCTTCGACAGCGTCGCCACCGCGTGGTCCCTCGAGCCCGGCCGCCACCGCGCCTGGCTGTCCTGGGCGGCCCGTCTGCACGAAGTCGGCATCGATCTCAACTTCTCCTCGTACCACAAGCACGGCGCCTATCTCCTGGAGCACGGGGACTTCCCCGGCTTCACCCGCGCCGAGCAGGTCGCCGTCGCCGCGCTGGTGCTCGGCCACCGCGGCCGGCTGGACCCTGAGAAGCTCGCCACCCTCTACAAGGGGCGCATCACGCCGCTGCTGCGCCTCGCCGTGCTGCTGCGCCTCGCGCACCGCCTGCACCGCTCGCGCGCGGCCGACGCCCTGCCCGCGTTCGCGCTGTCGGCCCGGTCCCGCCGCCTCACGCTCACGCTGCCGGAGGCGTGGCTGAGCGCCCACCCCCTCACCGCCGCCGACCTCGACGAGGAGGCCGCCGCGATCGCCCCGGCCGGACTGCGCCTCCGCGTCCGCCGAAAGGGATGATCCGCGTGCTCCCCTGATCCCCGTCAGGTGTCGCGCCCTCCCCTTCAGAGCGGCCGCGGGCGGCCGTAGACGGGCACGGAGGCGCCGATGAACGCCGTCGCACCCGAAGCCACGCTCCCCGATGCGCCCGTCCTCGTCACCGCCGAGGACGACGCCGCCGTCGTCCGCCGCCTCGTGCTCAACGTCCGCGGTGCCTTTCACGCCCTGCAGCCGGTGCTGGTGGACACCCGGCGCCTCGGGCTGAACGTCGAGGCGGTGACCGCCCGCCTCGGCGGGGCCGGCCGCGCCTTCAACACGGCCTGCCGAGAGCTCCGCCCGATCGCGGACACCCTCCAGCAGCTCCTCACCGAGCTGAGCACCATCTTCGCGGCCCTCACGCGGCAGATCGGCGCCTCGGTCACCGCCGAGGGCACCCGGCGCTTGTGGGAGCGCTGCATCGACGACGCGCTGCAGATCCGCGGCCAGCCGCCGGTGGGCGCGTGGCCGGATCCGATGTCCGACGGCGAGGCCCTGCAGCTCCGGCTCCAGGAGGTGCTGCCCGTGGGCCTCGGCGCGCTCGTGCAGCGGTGGAAGGAGGAGCGCAACCGCGAGCGGGCGGCCCTCGAGGAGGTGCTGGACCTCGTGCGCCGCCTGCAGGTCCTCGTGGACCGCATGCAGTGGGTGGCGGTGCGCCAGGCGCAGTACCTCGTCGTCGTCGCCAACGTCGAAGCGGTGCGCATCGAGCGCGGGAGCGAGGAGGCCACGGCCGTCGCCGGCCAGATCCGCGAGCTCATGGAGAACGTCGCGCGGGTCGAAGGCCGCGCGCGGGACCGCCTGACCGACATCCGCAACCGCGCCGCGCGCCTCAGCCGCCGCATGCGCCCGTGGGAGACCCAAGCATGAACGCCCCGAAGTCCGCGCCCGCGATGGCGCACAAGGTCCTCTTCGACGACGGCACCCGCCGCTGGACGGTCTTCGGCCGGGACCCGGCGAAGCCGACGGCCGTCATCGACACGAACCAGTACCTCGTGCAGCACGCCGGGCGCGCGCTTCTCCTGGATCCCGGCGGCACCGAGATCTTCCCGTCCTACCTCGCGTCGCTCACCGAAGTGATGGACATCGGCACGCTCGATGTCCTGTTCGCCTCCCACCAGGACCCGGACATCATCAGCTCCCTGCCCTACTGGCAAGCGCTGCGCCCGGGGATCGAGGTCTATGCGAGCTGGCTGTGGACGGGCTTCATCGCGCACTTCGGCGGCAAGCCCCCGAGCGGCGTCCCGGACGAAGGCGGCACCCTGCCCCTCGGCGGCAGCCGAGACCTGCGGATGATCCCCGCGCACTACTGCCACTCCTCGGGCAACTTCTCGGTCTACGACCCGGTCGCCCGCATCCTGTTCTCGGGAGACATCGGCGCCGCCCTGCTGCCCGCCGACGCCCCGCTGTTCGTGGCCGACTTCGCGCGGCACATCCAGCACATGGAGGGCTTCCACCGCCGCTGGATGCCGTCCAATGCGGCCAAGGACGCCTGGATCGCCCGCGTCCGCAACCTGCCCATCGACATGGTCTGCCCGCAGCACGGCGCGATCTTCCGCGGGGCGGACGTCGGCCGCTTCTTTGACTGGCTCAGCGGTCTGGAGGTGGGATCGGCGCAGGGGTCGGCCGCGCAAGCGCATTGAGCAGCGCGGCCTGGCCGGAGCGGGCGCCGCGGGGCGGGGCCCAGGCGCCGTCCGGGCCGAGCAGCCAGGCGTTCGCGTCGTCGGTGAGGCAGGCGTCCAGGCCCTCGGCGAGCACGCGGGCCTTCAGCGCCGGGTCCAGCACGGGGAAGGCCGTCTCCACGCGGCGGTGCATGTTGCGGCTCATCCAGTCCGCCGAGCCGAGCCAGACGTGGTCTGCCCCGCCGGCGTGGAAGCGGTAGATGCGCGAATGCTCCAAAAAGCGCCCGATGATCGAGCGCACCTCGATGGACTCGCTCACGCCGGGCACGCCGGGCCGCAGCCGGCATGCGCCCCGCACGATGAGGCGAATGGGCACGCCGGCCTGGCTCGCCCGGTAGAGCGCCGCGATGAGGGCCGGCTCGGTCAGCGCGTTCATTTTGGCCATGATGCCGGCGGGCTGCCCGGCCTGCGCCGCCGCGGCCTCGGCGTCGATGGCGGCCACCAGCGCCGGCAGCAACGTGAAGGGCGCGTGCTCGACGTGGCGGGTGGGCCGCAGGGTGCCGAGCCCGGTGAGCTGGTTGAAGAGCTGGTGGATGTCCTCGCCCAGCGCCGCCCGCCCCGACAGCAGGCTGAAGTCCGTGTAGGCCTTGCTCGTGCCCGTGTGGTAGTTGCCGGTGCCGAGGTGGACGTAGCGGCGCAGCTCCGCGCCCTCGCGCCGCACGATGAGCAGCATCTTCGCGTGGGTCTTGTAGCCCACCACGCCATAGACCACGTTGGCGCCCACCGACTGCAAACGCGTGGCGAGCCGGATGTTCGCCGCCTCGTCGAAGCGCGCCCGCAGCTCCACCACCGCCGTCACCTCCTTGCCGTTGCGCGCCGCCTCGTAGAGCGCGTCCACCACCGGGCTGTCCGGGCCGGTGCGGTACAAGGTCTGCTTGATGGCGAGCACCGCCGGGTCTTCGGCGGCCTGGCGCACGATGTCCACGACCGGCCGGAAGGACTGGTACGGGTGGTGGAGAAGGAGGTCGTGGTCCCGGATGAGCTCGAAGAGGTCTGTCTTGTCGTCGATGGGCTCGGGCAGGCCGGGGGAGAACGGGCGGAACTTCAGATCCGGGCGATCGACCAGCTCGTGCAGGGCCGAGAGCCGGTACAGGTTGACCGGGCCGTTGACTTGGTAGAGGTCTTGCTCGGTGAGGGCGAAGTGCTTGAGCAGGAAGGCCCGCAGCGGCGCGGAGCAGTTGTCGGCCACCTCCAGGCGCACCGCCTCACCGTACTGCCGGCTGTGCAGCTCGCTTTTGAGCGCGCGAAGGAGGTCGTCCACCTCGTCTTCGTCCACCCAGAGGTTGCTGTTGCGCGTGAGCCGGAACTGGTGGCAGCCCGTCACCTTCATGCCCGGGAACAGCCGCCCGATGTGCGCGTGGATGACCGAGCTGATCATCAAGAACTCGTGCGGGGCGGTGCTCAGGTGCGCGGGGACCGGGAGCAGGCGCGGCAAGGAGCGCGGCACCTGCACGATGGCGATCTCGCCGAGTCGGCCGAAGGCGTCGGCGCCTTGCAGGCTCACGATGAAGTTGAGCCCTTTGTTTTGCACGTTGGGAAAGGGGTGGGACGGGTCCAGCCCCAACGGGGTGAGGACCGGGAGGATCTGCGTGGTGAAGAAGTCCTCCACCCACTGCCCGAGGCGCTTGGACAGCCCGACGCGCTTGAGGATGCGGATGCCCTCCAGCTCCAGGGCGGGCAGCAGCTCGTGGTTGAGCAGCGTGTACTGCTCGTCGACGAGGGCGTGCACCTCCTCGCCGATGCGGCGCAGCACCTCGCGGGCCTCCAGGCCGTCGGGGCCGCGGGGGCCGACGTCGAGCCCGAGCCCCTGGCGCAGCCCCGCGACGCGCACCTCGAAGAACTCGTCGAGCAGGTTGGACACGATGGAGACGAAGCGCACCCGCTCCAGCAGCGGCAAGGACGCGTCCCGCGCCTGGGCGAGCACCCGCCGCTGCAACGCGACCAGAGACAGCTCGCGGTTGAGGTAGAGCGACGGGTCCGAAGGGTCGACCGGCGGCAGGGCGAGCGGGCTGGACATGGGAGCCTCGGCAGCCCTCGGGCTAACCCGCACCGGCGACAGCGGGCCGTCCGAACGATAGACCGCCGCATGTTCCGGCGCGCCTCCCTCGCGGCCCTGCTCCTCGCCGCCGGCCTCGCGCGCGCCGCCGGGCCGCCCGCGTCCCCCGCCGGCCCGCCCGCGCCCCCCGCCCCCACGCCGGACCCGCTCGCCGCCGCCCGCGCCGCCGAGCGCGCCGGGGATCCCGCCGCCGAAGCCGCCGCCTGCACCACCGTCGTCGCCGCCGGCGGCCCCGGCGCCCCCGCGTGCGCCGCCCGCCTCGCCCACCTGCGCGCCCGCCAAGGCACCGACGGCGGCTGGGACGGCCTCGCCGCCCTCGAGGCCGCCCGCCGCCAGCCCGCCGGCACCCCCGGCCGGCCCGCCGCCGGCGCCGCCGTCGCCGCCGCCCCCACGAGCCCCCCCGCCCTCCAAGACGACGCCCGCCTCTGGCTCGCCCGGGACGCCCTCGCCGCCGGCGATCCCGACGCCGCCATCGCCGCCGCCGCGCCGGTCTGGGAGGCCCACCGGCCGCCCGCCGGCCAGCCCGCCACCGGCCCGGGGGCCGACGCCGCGGCGCTGCTCTCCACCGCCCACGCCCGCGCCGGCCGCCCGGAGGCCGCCGCCGCCATCGACGCCGCCGCCCGCCCGCCCCGCGGCACCCTCACCCGCGAAGGCGCGCCCGCCATCGCCGCCGCCGCCCGCCGCGCCGCCGGCCAGCGCCTCGGCCTCGCCGTGCTCGCCGCGTGGGCCCTGCTCGCCGCCGCCGCCGCGCTCACCCGGCCCCGCGCCGCCCCCGCCGGCCGCCCCCAAGGCGCCCTCGCCCTCGCCCTGCTCACCGCCGGGGGCGCCCTGCTCGCCGCCGCCGAAGGCGCCGCCGGGTCCGCGCCCGTGCTCGCGCTCGGCGCCGGTCTGCTCGCCCTCCATCTGCTCTCGCGCGCCGCTTTGCGCCGCGCCGCCGCCTGGCCCGCCGCCCCCCGCGCCGCCTTGCGCCTCGGCAGCGCGCTCGCCGCCCCCGCCCTCGCGTGGGTCGGCCTGGAGGCCGCCGGCCTGCTCGAGGGCCTCGGATGGTGAGCCCCCCCGCCCACCGGGGCATCCGCCGCGTCCACCGCGGCCACGCCCCCAATTGCTCCAGCGCCGGCAGCGTGGTCGGCGCCGCTCTGCTCTCCCTCACCGCCGCCGCCGCCGTCCTCAACGCCTTCGCCGACCGGCTGGACGCCTGGCTGGCCGGCGGCCCGCCCCCCGGCGGCCGCCCCCCGCGCGCCCGCCCCGAGCCCGGCGGCGAGGCCCTGCTCGCCTGGGCCGACCCTCCCGCCCTCCTCCACCTCGACGCCCCCACCGCCGCCGCCGCCTTCGCCCGCGGCGTGGACGCCGCC
>Ga0068872_10002557_pt1 | contig 14229 bp, 7 predicted proteins | sample NOAtaG_7_FD_66441 | JGI IMG/M metagenome (GOLD analysis project Ga0068872, IMG submission 66441) | Freshwater lake microbial communities from Lake Erie, under a cyanobacterial bloom - NOAA_Erie_Diel1S_2200h metaG | ecosystem: Environmental > Aquatic > Freshwater > Lake | place: USA: Ohio, Lake...
TATGTGTGCTGCTGCTATTGCTGTTAAACGCAAAGGAGGTTGTCCATGTAGGGCCGGCAAAACTTGGTGTATATGTAAAGCTGTAATGCCCTGCCGGTGGCGGATTTTTTATTTTAGTGCCTTTCCCAAGGGAAAATGATGTTTTTTTTGGTATGGTTTGGCGAGTTTGCAAAACGGATTGCTTTACTCAAATATAGGGGATTATTTTGGGAGATGTAGTGAAGAGAATTTACGAGGGCGCTAAATCTACAACACGTTGCAGTTTATCATTTAGAAGAACGGAAACAAAGCGATTCTTGATTTTTTAGGCGCAGAGCAGTTCTATAAATGCGTTCCTCTGTTATCTAAAGCCTCTTTCATTTTCTTGTAATTTACCTGGCACTCCCAATTGCCCATGTCTGCACACTTCTTTAAATCTGCTAAGGATTCCTCATACAATCCTAAATTTGACTTGGCCGCGGCTCTAATACCAATAGCCTCAGCTAAACTTGGATCTATAAAAAGTGCTCTATTGGCAAACTCGATTGCCTTATTAGGCTCTTTTAAGAAAAGATATGAGTAAGCAATGGCATTATAAACATACGGATCATTTACTTTATCCATAGGAATATTCTTTAAATCTCTAAGTCCTCCCGCGTAATCTCCAGTGAAATTTCTATACTTACCCCTAAAAAGCACGAAATCACTATCATTTGGTCTTTGCTTAATAACTTCATTAATATCTGAAAGCGCTTTGTCGTATAAACTATCGGATTCAAAATGTCTTGCACGCCAATAATAGTAATACCAATTGGCATTCTTACCTATCGCCTTAGAAAAATAAATGTATCCGCTATCCCTCTTTTCTAAAAACATGTAGCATAACCCTTTATTCCAGTATCCTTGGCTATAGTTGGTGTCTTTGGCAATGACTCTATTGCAAATTTCTAGAGCTGGTTCAACTTTTAGATTTGCCAATAAACAACTTACGTACTGCATTGCGAAGTCGTTGTTGTTGGTGTCAGCAATATATAATTTTCTTGACAACTCACCTATGTTAACTTTACCCTCCTTATCATACTTCTTTTGATAAAGCGCTACAATACTATCTGCATCTAAATTCGTGCTTGGTTCTTTCGACTCATTATAAATCATCCTTTCATCCGTTGTGTCGCATGCAATAAATAAAAATCCGAGTGATAAAATTTTAAATGCTTTATTTAAATTTTTCATATTAATTACTTCGTTGGAAATGTAAACCCTCCGCCAAATGCTCCGCCACCACCTATTGTTTGATTTTTCACAACAGTGTCTTTAGATTTATATTGCTGTCCTGAAACAGTACCGTATGGCGTATTAGGATATGAATCAATACGATATTGCGTAATATGCATTACCTGCCTGCCGCCTGCATTTACTTGATCGTAAACGGTTGCAATACTGACTACTTTAAAAGGCGCAAAAAATTTAAAACCATATCCAAGATCAATTAGTTTATTGTAATTAGCACTAGCAAAATAGACTTTGTAAGATAATACATCAACTTCGGTTCCATAGCCAGCAAAACCTAAATCTACATTCTTTGCACCAAATGCGCCACCAGAGGTTCCAAAAGAAAAGTTAACATCATGCTTTTTGTTTAACGTTTTTGTACCTGATGCGCTTATAGAGCCATCCTCAAAATTATACGTGAGACCAACGCCCTTAAAGCCAACACCTAGACTAGTTAAACCAGTGCTAGGAAATTTAATAGTGCTCAATACGCTTGGCTCTTTAGTACTCCATACATAAGGTTGATTCTGAGTATTAAGTGTTGAGGCAGCTTGTAGATTTGGACTATAACTTATTAACCAAATATCTGTATCAGTATAATTGCCCATCGGTGCCTGCTTAGTGCCGCCACTTGATTCTTTCGGTATGTTGTGAGGTTGTTTAACCGCGGTTGCGTCAGCTGCCGTATTGGCTCCTTCTTTTGAACCACCTTTATGTCCACCTACTTCCTTGTAGCCGTGACTGGTCAACTTATAATTCTTTCCATCTTTTGTTGTGTGTTTAACATCGTTATCCTTTTTAGAGCTAGGTTCTCCTTTTAACCCTAAAGGATCAGCAAATAAGATTGGATTATTGTTACATGCCGCATATGGACTTAAAGATTCATCTACTATGGGATCCCTCTCCCATCTCCTTCCAATCCTACTATCATACATCCAATACTCTGCGCTTTGAGCTCCCTTAAATAATGCATCTTCTTTTTCGTGGGAGTTGTGTGAGTAGCGGTAACCTTCAGCAGTACCTTGCCAGGTTCTTCCGGGTTGTTGCTGCCCAAACGCATAATAATCGGTATGCATTAATATATCAGCACTATAACTTGTAATTGGTTGTACCGCATTTATTGGGCACATGCTTATATTATCAATTAAAAATGTGTGGGTGCTGCTGCTATTGCTGTTAAACGCAAAGGAGGTTGTCCATGTAGGGCCGGCAAAACTTGGTGTATATGTAAAGCTGTAATGCCCTGCCGGTGGCAGGCTATAAAAACATAATGTTTTCTTAGTCAAAAACATATCTGGAAGCATTGATTCTACTATGTTCTTCGCAGATTTGTACATCTTATTATTTCTTCCTTGATTTTTACCTTAAAACAGCTAAGTTAAACGAATTTTGGTATAAAAAACTGACAGTTTATCATGTTTTTTCTAAGTGAGGCATTACTTATTAAGATCTTGCAATTTATCATGAAACATATTAATTTCTTTATCAATGTATGTTTGCGCAAATGCAACATATCTATAAAACTCTTTACTATTGGCTGAGTGCCCGCTTATTTTTCTAACAACTTGCTCGCTCATACCAAGACAAAGCATGGTGGTTATGGCGGTTCTACGCATAGTATGTGTGGTTGCTAGATCACAAAATCTATACATTGCTTTTTGGTCTGAATTTTTATAGATCAAAATCGGAACTCCTCTTTTTTGTCTGTATTTTGGAAACTCTTCTATAAATCCATAAGTTTCTAAGAGTAGTTTAATATTAAGATTCATTGTGTTAAGATTAAAATGAGGAATAATTCGTTTGGAATATTTGCCTGAATACTTATCGATAATACTTACAACATAATCAGGGAGCTTTACTCGTGTATACGTTTGAGTTTTTTTTGATCTCACCTTAAGATACGTTCGATCGCCTACTAATTCAATATTATCTTTCTTGAGGAGCATTAGATCAGAAAAGCGTAAAGCCACCGTGCAACCAAAAATGAAAATATCTTTGGTTTGTTTTAAAGTTTCAGAAAGTAAGTGGTCTTTGTCTTTTGTATGAATTAAAATATTTAATCTTTCCGGAGTAAGTGCTAAAATCTCTACCTCTTCTGATGGTGCGTAGAATTTAGCGTGAAACGAACCAATGTTTAACCCTTTCTCACTATTTAAGTATGAAAAAAAGCATCTCAGCAACTTAATGGTTCTACCTACGTGGTTGTCATAATTATTTCTGTCTTGATATAAAAAATCAGTGAACTTTAAATAAAAATGCTTCCAGTATTTTTGTTCTCTTTCAATAACAGATTTACTGGCATTTCTCAACGGACAAGCACGCAATAAAAAATTTTCTTTATTGCAAAACTTCATTAAATTAATATGCAAATTTGCGTAGTTTTCAATGCTGCTTGGTCGTAGGCGTTTTCCGTTTTTTTGAAGATGTTTCCCTCTTTTCATCTCACTTTGATACGTATGTAGCAAAGGCAATAGTTTTACTTCTGTTTTAAGTTTTGGCATAATAAACAAGTTTGATTCTTAAAAAGGTCGTATTTTCAATCATGTTGGAAAAATGCCTAAAACATTTTGATTTCTTTTTGGGTTCTATAAACTCTGCAAACTTTGGAGGAATTATTATGACAGGCCCGGCAAAGGGGAAGAAAACTCAATTATATGGCCCTGCACAGACAGTAATTTTTATACAAAACCGCAGTAAATCTTTGATATTTCAAAGAAGCACTCGTGAAAGGCTTTTTTGACGTGTTTCTGAACTTAGTTTGGTCCCCTAAATTTAGTGCGAATCAAAATAGGGGTAGCTGTATTTATGCGCTTTTTTTAATCGATTAACTAACGGCTATCCTATTGCAAGTAAAGTGCCCACTGGCTAGATTAAATAATCCCTATCTATAGGCATAGTAGTGTGTTCTTTTTCTGAAAATTTGTTATCTTTAATTTATGCTTCGGAGAAAATATTTACTATGTAGTTTTATTTTAGTTTTCTTTTTGAGTTTTTCTCAAAAAAAAACAACATCATTTGTAGCGGGGAAGAATAAAGATGGTATCTCTTTTATTGAAAATAAGGGCCAGGTATGTGATCAGAATTATAATTCCAATCCAAATGTGTTATTCAGCGGCTCTGATGGCAAATTGGTTTTTCATATTAAGAACAATGGAATTTCGTACCAGTTAAATAAAACCGAGAAGCTAGAAAATAATTTTGTTGCAAAAGATAGCATTGCTTTGTTTTCAAAAACAAAACAACATATTTACCGTGTTGATGTAAATTGGTTAAATTCGAACACCACATTTAAATTAATGACTGAGGGACAACAATCAAGCTACTCCAATTATTATTTTCCCTGGTGTGGTGTAAGCGGCGCTATTGATGTAAAAAGTTATAAGGGTATTATTCTAAAAGATATTTATGCGGGTATTAATTTGCACTACTATCATACTAATGGTAATTTAAAATACGATTATATCGTGGCACCTGGCGCCAATTATAAGTGCATACAGCTGGAAATAAAAGGAGCAGAGATAATACAAAAACAAGATGGGGGTTTGATATTAATTACGCCTTTAGGTAAAATAGAGGAAGGTGCGCCTGTTGTTTACCAGAACGGAAAAAAGTTAAAAGCAAAATGGATCGTTCAAAATAACATCCTTAGTTTTGAAGTGAAAAATTACGATCCTAAGCATGAACTTATCATTGATCCTCTCACTCGCTTTTGGGGTACGTTTTACGGCGATATTGATTATGAGATTGGGAATTCAGTAAGTAGCGATCCATCTGCAAATGTATATATGACAGGGAGTACACTTAATTCATCAGGAATAACGATGGCAACAGTGGGTAGCCACCAAGCTATAATAGGTGGGCAGTATGATGCTTACCTTGTAAAGTTTGATCCTCAAGGAAGCAGGCTATGGGCTACCTATTATGGTGGCATAGGTGATGAAGCTGGCTATAGCTGTCCTACTTTTTCAAATAATGTTGTTTACCTAGCCGGGGTATCTAACTCTACGGCTGGAATTTCAACTATAGCCTGCTACCAACCATTATGCGCAGGTGCAAGAGATGCCATGCTTGTAAAATTCAATGCATCAGGTATTAGGCAATGGGCAACTTATTTTGGAGGGCCTTCAGGTGATATGGTTAGATGTGCTTGTGTTGATGGAGCAGGAAATATATTTATGGGAGGCGAAACTTTTTCTACAGCAGGTATTTCTTCTTTTGGTTGTCATCAACAAACTTTTGGATGGGGTTTTACAGATGCCTGTTTTGTTAAATTTGATCAGAATGGAAATAAATTATGGAGTACTTATTATGGCGGCCCTGGTGATGACGTGTGTTATTCCTGTGATGTAGATCAAACCGGAAACGCGTATTTTGCAGGTAAAACTTCGAGTTCAACATCATCGGTGATATGCACAGCTGCTGGTCATCAAGTTGTGTATAGCGGGAGTACTGATGCCTTTCTTGTTAAATTTAATTCAAATGGCGTGCGGCAATGGGGAACTTATTATGGTGGTACAGGATCTGATGCAAGTGCCGCATGCAAAGTTGATGCCTCAAAAAATGTATACCTATCCGGCTCTACCAATAGTGGTTTACCCTTAAATTGCATAGCAACACCAGGAAGTTACCAGCCAAACTATGTGTTTAATAATGATGGGTTTTTGGCTAAGTTTGACTCTACCGGTCTAAGAAAATGGGCTACCTACTATGGCGATGTTAGTGGAGATGATCCTACTTGTATAGATATTGATGCATCAAAAAATATTCTTTTAGTTGGTAATGTTACAAGTGGCGCAACTACCCTTTCAACTCCCGGGAGTTATCAGCCCAACTACGGTGGCGGTTTCGCTGATGGTTTTATGGCGTTATTTGATTCAGTTGGAACACGCCTGTGGGGATCTTATTATGGAGACAATTCTAATCAAAACATATTTAGTTGTGATATTTCGAATTTTGGAGATATTTATATTGCCGGATTTACAGCTACTTCAACTGTGAACAACGTTTTAGCAAGCTCTAATGCTCATCAAACAACCCATGGTGGTTCCTGGGACGCCTTTTTAGCAAGGTTCAGAGATTGTCCTATTATAGGATTAAATGCAAATTCAAATTCTCCAATTTGTAGTTTTAGTAATTTAAATCTTAATAGCAATGTTACCACAACACTTCCTATAACGTATAATTGGGAAGGGCCAAATTCCTTCACATCTACAGCACAAAATCCAAATATATTTACCGCACAAACTGCTAATTCCGGTATTTATACAATAACATGTAATTACAATGGTTGTAATGAAATTGTAACAATTAACGCCATAGTTAATCCACTTCCAAATTTAAATCCCGTATCAAGTTCATCTGTGATGTGTATTGGTTCAAGCGCCACACTTTCCGCTTCAGGTGCCGCTAGTTATAGCTGGAACGCCATAGCAGGAAGTTCGTCTATAGTTGTATCTCCAACAGCTACTTCGAATTACACGGTAACCGGTATCACTTCAAACTCTTGTATTAATTCGGCCATTATAACGCAGTCTGTTGTTTCTTGTACTTCTTTAAACGAATTTGATTTAAGCACTAACTATATACTATTTCCGAATCCATGCAAAGATAAGTTGTGGATACAATTAGATAGCAAAACAACTATAACAATAAGTGATCTTTTAGGTAGAAAAATGTATATGATGGAATTATACAAAGGAATGAATGAAATTAATGTGTCCGAATTTCCAAAAGGATTATATTTAGTAGGAATTTTGAACCATAGTGAGCAGGTAATTTATAAGATCATAAAAGAGTAATGCAAAAATTTATATTTTTATTTATTTTCTTTTTCGCAAGTGTATTCATTTGCTTTTCTCAAGCTGTATCAACATTTGCCGGTTCAGGAGCAATCGGTTCAAACGATGCTGCTGCGCAATTTGCTTCATTCCACTATCCAAGTGGTAATTGTGTAGATGCTAGTGGAAATGTTTATGTTGCCGATCAATACAACAACAAAATAAGAAAAATTTCTCCAGCGGGCGTTGTAACAACTTTGGCTGGCTCAGGAATAGCTGGTGCTGCAGATGGTGTTGGAAATTCGGCTACTTTTAATTGGCCATATGCTATTTGCATTGATCTTTCTGGGAATCTTTTTGTTTGTGATAGGGGTAATAGCAAGATAAGGAAAGTTAACCCTAGTGGAGTTGTTACAACAATTGCCGGTTCTGGCTCACCCGGATCTGCTGATGGTGTTGGCTCTGCCGCAAGTTTTGCTAATCCCTCTGGAATATGCATCAACTCTGTTGGCGATTTGTTTATTGCCGATTTCTCAAATCATAAAATTAGAAAAGTAACACAATCAGGTGTGGTAACTTCATTTGCTGGTTCAGGCGCGCCTGGAGCAACAGACGCTGTAAGCCTTACAGCAACGTTTAACGGACCAACGGGCATCTGTGTTGACCCTTCCGATAATTTTTATGTTACCGAACATTTCAATAACAAAGTAAGAAAAGTAACTTCAACCGCGGTTGTTACAACTTTTGCAGGTTCGGGTTCGGCTGGTGCAACAGATGGAGTTGGCATAACAGCCAGCTTTAATGGAATAACCGGAATTTGTATCGACAATTCCTTAGATCTTTATTTAACCGAGCAATACAATCAGAAAATTAGAAGAATACAAACGGCATCTACTTTAGTAAGTACTTTTGCGGGTTCGGGATTAACAGGTGCAGTTGACGCCTTAAATTTAAATGCCAGTTTCTCTACTCCTAACGGAATTAGTACTGATAATCTAGGCAACTTGTTTGTTTGCGACTTATATAATCAAAAAATAAGAAGAATTGGAAGCTGCTCGGCGCCATGGGCACCATTAGATATTACCGGAAGTCCACAAGTGTGTGCAGGGAGTTCTACCACGCTTAGCGCTACTTGTACAGGAACAACATCATGGTTCAATGTACCAACGGGAGGAAGCGCCATTGCAACAGGTACCAACTTTATAACAAGCAATACACTTACAGCAGGAATCTATACGTTTTATGCTGAGGCTTTGACCTGTACAACAAGTAATACCAGAACGCCAATTGTATTAACTGTAGACCCATCACCAACTTTAACGGTTAATAGTGGTACTATTTGTTCAGGACAAACGTTTACGATCGTTCCCAACGGTGCATCTTCATACACGTATTCGTCGGCATCACCATTTGTTACTCCAATTAATAATTCAACTTACACGGTCACCGGATCAACTAATGGGTGTCAGAGTTCTGTTGTATGTTCAGTTAATGTTAATGCTTTACCAAATGTAAGCGTTAATAGTGGAAGCATTTGTGTTGGGAATTCGTTCACCTTAAATCCAACAGGAGCTTCAAGTTTTACTTTCCCATTAGGCGGTCCTGTAGTTAGTCCGGTAAACACAACCACATTCCCTGTTGTTGGAACAGATGCAGCAACGGGTTGCACTAATTCAGTGGTTTCAACCATTACGGTGAATGTGCCAGGTATAACTGTTAACAGTGGATCCATTTGTATTGGAAACTCATTTACTATGAATCCAACAGGTGGTGTTAGCTATACGTTCTCTTCAGCAAGTGCTGTAGTTACTCCAAGTGCTAATGCTACTTATACTGTTAGTGGTACAAATAGTTTTGGCTGTATTGGTTCAGCTACAAACAGTGTATCAATAATGCCGTTGCCAACCATTACGGTTAATAGCGGAACGGTTTGTGCCGGCAAATCATTTACCATGAATCCTAATGGCGCACAGACATATTCTTATTCATCGTTCACTTCCGTTGTCAATCCTACCCTTAATAGTACCTATACCATTACAGGTTATAGTAGTTTTGGGTGCAGTGCAAATGCTATTAGCACCGTGAGTGTATTAGCTAATCCTGTTGTTGCTGTAAATAGTGGTTCTATTTGCGCAGGTAATTCATTTACCATGAATCCAACAGGAGCATTAAGTTACTCGTATTCATCGGCCTCGGCAATTGTTACACCCATTGTAAATTCAAATTATACAGTTACAGGCTCTGATCAATATGGATGCATCGGAATAGCTGTAAGTCATATAACAGTTCAAAGTTTACCTAACATTATTGTAAATAGTGGAAGCATTTGTGCCGGTCAAGTTTTTACCATGAATCCAAACGGCGCTTTAAGTTATACATATTCTTCCGGCTCTTCTACTGTTAACCCAACTGCTAATTCAGTTTATATAATTACAGGCATAAACGGAAACGGTTGTGTGAATACTGCTACAAGTTCAGTTACAGTTAATCCTTTACCTTCAGTTTCTATATCTGCTAGTCAAAGTCTAATCTGTGGACCGCAAACTGTTACTTTTAGCGCTTTTGGAGCCAATACGTATAGTTGGAATGTATTTCAAACAACACAACCCATAACGTTTATTCCAGTGTCAACAACTACCATCATAGTATGGGGAAATGACATGAATGGTTGCGTCAATTCAGCATCGTTTACAATTGTGGTTTCTAATTGTACAAACCTTAATGAATTTGAAAATCAACTAAATCTCAATTTATATCCAAATCCAACAAATGGCAAATTATTTATAAGTACATCTGATAATGAGCCGTTATATTTGGAAATATCAGATCTTGCAGGTAAAATCATTGTTAGTGGTTTATTAGATGATACCGAAAAAGAATTAGATCTCACAAGGTATGATAGTGGTATTTATCTGATCAAGTTTAAAGGCACTAAGTTTACAAGGATCTTTAAAATTATAAAGGAATAGATATTATACGAATGGATATTGAAGCTTCTAAGTCAAAGCTGAAAATCTAATTTTGACGCCACATATCTATATAGTTCCCGAAAATTCTGTGGCTCCACAAGAAGTTCAATTTGGCATCAACTTCAAAACATAATTATTCAACACATTGAGCTCTTTGGAAGACGTCACAAGATTTTCGGCCTTTGCTTTGATCAATATGGGCGCCTTAATCTTTACTTTCTTTATTTAGAATTCTTTTGTAGCTTTTTTTCTACAAAATATATGTTCAAACACATATGTGATTTTTAAATACTGAGGGTAAATTGGGGCAAATTCCATTAATTTGTAAATAAATTAGATTATGTTTAATATCACTTAATGTTAATGTAACATATGGCCTTATTAAAAATTCTTACTTCATATATACTTTTCTCAAAATTGGTTCTTATTAAAAGATGAATAAAAAAGCCTCTCAGTTAATTTTATTAAATAAAGGTATGAAAACTAAAATTGAAATTATTGTAGTAGACGATCAACCAATTTTTAGAAAAGCTATGGTCGCATACTTAAACACGTTTGATCATATGGAAGTAGTAGCTGATGTTACCAATGGTAAAGAGTTGATCGACTTACTTAAAAAACAATTACCTGATATTATTATTCTTGATCTAAAAATGCCGGTAATGGATGGATGGCAAGCATTTGATATTATTAAACAACGATTGCCAGACACAAAAGTAGTCGTGCTCAGTAATACGGATAATGATGAAGTTGTATTCGATCTTTATGATAAAGGAATAAATAGTTTTATATCAAAACACGATAAACCCGAAACAATTGATGAAACAATACGGGAGGTGTATTTGAATGGCTTTTATATGGATGAAATTAGATGGAAGAAAAGAGAAGAATATACCCTGATTACGAAGACAAAGAACAGCTTGTTCTCTGAAAGAGAAACTCAAATATTAAAAGAAGTTTGTAATGGGTCGTCAAATAAAAAAATAGCTAAAAAATTTTATATAAGTACGCCAACCGTTAATTTTCATAAGCAAAATATTTATAGAAAAGCAAACGTTAACAATGCTATAGGACTAATAACATTTGCTACCAAAAACAGCCTATTGAGTTTGGATTAAGTATCCTATGTGTTCATGTAAAACCACCTGTGTGATCATACAGGTTTTTAACTCAATTTTAAAGCAACCAATTGTTTTGTAAATATTTACAAGAATATTACTTTTTTCTATGCGTTTGCATAGGCAAACACCCTGTATATATTAGGTAAATTAGGGCTAAGCGCAAAAAGCTGTATTCTTCTAATGGAAACAAACGCTATAAGTATTGATCTTAAGAATCAGATCAGCATGGATCAGGCTTGGTATTATAAAGTTGTTCCCTCCAAACTAGAGCATGGAATTTTGCATTTATGTTGCGAAAAAAGCAAGCTTACTCCTGAGTTAAAAGTTGAATTAGAGATCATGTTAGGAAGATCAGTGAATTTGATAGCCCTTGAGCAGTTGGAGGTAGAACAGTTATTACTCACTTCATATCCGAGAAATGCAGATATAGGTTTAAATTCGGCTAGTACCGAAACATACAGATTGAATGTGACTGATAGCGGTTTTTTAGAAACGCTGGTAAAAGAAGCCAAGAGTCTTAATAGTTCTGATATTCACATTGAAACTTATGGCGAAAAATGCAGGATTCGTTTTAGAGTAGATGGCGTTTTAATTGACAGACACAAACTTAATAAAGGTGAGTACCCAACTTTGATCAATAAAATAAAAATTGCAGCAAGCTGCGACATTGCTGAAAAACGTATGCCTCAGGATGGTCGTATTCGTTTCAAGTTCAATAATTCAAATTTGGATATTCGCGTTTCTATTTTGCCTACACTCTACGGTGAAAAGATCGTATTGCGTTTGTTAGGTAGCGATGCCTCACATATACAAATTGAAAAACTTGGATTTACCAAGGAAGAATTAGAGCGATACGAGTTAGCTGTGAAAAAGCCAAATGGTATAATTTTGATTAGCGGTCCTACAGGTTCCGGAAAAACAACCACACTTTACGCGACTCTTAAAGTATTAAATAAGCCAACCAATAATATTGTTACCATTGAAGATCCAATTGAATACACCTTGGATGGAGTAAATCAAGTTCAATTAAAAGAAGAAATAGGATTAACGTATACAGAAGCGCTGCGAACTTTTTTGCGTCAAGATCCTGACATCATTATGCTTGGCGAGATTCGCGATGCACAAACCGCGCAAATGGCGATTCGCGCTGCACTTACGGGGCATTTAGTTCTTTCAACCATACATACCAATTCGGCTTGGGGAACGGTTAGTCGTTTAGTTGACATGGAGATCCCGCCTTATTTATTATCTAATACATTTAATTTATCTGTTGCACAGCGTTTAGTTAGAATTCTGTGTGCTCAATGCAAAAAGCAAATACCCTTTAATAAAAATGAATTACCGTTAAATTACCGTCATCATAACCTGTTAGTTCATTACACGGCTCAAGGTTGCCAACATTGTCATTTTACAGGATTCAAAGGGCGTAAAGCGATCTATGAAGTAATTCATATTACAAAAGAACTTTCTGAAGAAATAAAAAATAACGCCACTTCAGTTGACGATTACTTAAAAAAAAACAATATTGATAAGCTTTCCGACAATGCACTTAAGCTGTTTATGGTTGGAGAAACTACGCTTGAGGAAATTTACCCTTACCTTATAAACGATAATTAACATGATATTTAAAAGAATAGTAATCATAATTCTGTTAACAATTAGTTCAGTATTGAACGCACAAGATCGTTTGGATGTTATCGACGAAAAATTGAATCAACTGAGCAAAGACTATCCAGGAATAAATGAGAAAGTTGAACTTTCAATGAATGGTGCCACCGTTCAAGAATATGTAAGAGCAATAGGACTCAATAATAATCTAAATGTTAACGTAGATCCTGGCTTGGATATTAAGCTTACAAATACTTTCAGTAAGGTAACAGCAAAGGAAGTATTCTTGTTCCTCTGCAAGCGTTATGATCTCGATATACAATTTGTTGGCCCTATTATCACTTTTGTAAAGTATGTTCAACCATTAGTTGAAAAAAAGATCCAGCTGAAAAAACTTAAGATCGATTATATGAAATCCGCCGATCTTTTGAGCTACGATCTTGCAAACGATACTCTAGGAAATGTAGCTAAGGAGATCACTAAACAAAGTGGAAGGAATATCATTTTTTCACCGGATTTAAGTAACAAAACTGTTAGTGGCTTTATGCAAAACGCAAGTTTAAACGCTGCCCTTGAAAAACTAGCATTTGCCAATGATATGAAGGTGAGTAAAACTGAAGATGATTTTTATGTTTTCGAAAAAAGGCAAGTATTTGCTGATCCAAAAAGTAGTAATACAGCTTCTTCGTTCGGAAACCTTGGAAATGAGGGAAGTAACTCAAAGAATGGCAAGAGTATCATTGTAAAGGATGGATTAATAACAATGGATGTAACTAATATACCAATGTCTGAAATTGTGAGTGTAGTTTCAAAAGAACTAGGGAAAAATTATTTTCTATTCAACGAACTTAGGGGGAATTCAACCTTAAAAGTTGTTGATGCTCCTTATGATGAATTCTTAAAACTATTGTTTAATGGAACAGATATTACATTTAAACAAGATGGAAGCGTGTATCTATTTGGTGATCGTAATTTGGAAGGATTAAGACAGAGTAAGCTAATTACATTACAAAACAGAACCATTGAAAAATTATTGGATTTTATTCCAGCTGATTTAAAAAAGGGGATTGAGTTAAAAGTGTTTGAAGATTTAAATGGTGTAATCGTTTCTGGTTCTCAACCGCGAATAAATGAGTTGGAAAATTTTTTACGACAATTGGATGTAGTTGTTCCTATGGTTCATATAGAAGTGATCATTGCTGATGTACGAAAAAGTAATTCGTTATCAGCTGGAATTTCAATGGGTTTGGGAACTGCGGGTACAGGAACAACCGGAGGTACTCTTCTTCCTGATTATAATGTGAGCTTAAACTCTAAATCCATTAATAATTTGATTAGCGGGATCAACGGATTTGGTATTGTGAATTTAGGAAATGTTACACCAAATTTTTATTTGAACCTAAAAGCGATGGAGTCTAATGGAATTCTTAAGCTACGTTCAACTCCACAGATAGCAACTTTAAACGGACATGAAGCAAAATTAAGCGTTGGTCAAACTCAATA
>Ga0068872_10002558_pt1 | contig 14228 bp, 10 predicted proteins | sample NOAtaG_7_FD_66441 | JGI IMG/M metagenome (GOLD analysis project Ga0068872, IMG submission 66441) | Freshwater lake microbial communities from Lake Erie, under a cyanobacterial bloom - NOAA_Erie_Diel1S_2200h metaG | ecosystem: Environmental > Aquatic > Freshwater > Lake | place: USA: Ohio, Lake...
CCGGCTCGGCAAAGTCGCGGCCGATGGTGGCGATCTCGCTGCTCACGACCAGCACCCGCCGCGCCGCGCCGGTGTGAAGGAGCCCGGCGGCGACCTGCGCGCCGACCAGAAAGCTGAGGCACGTCGCGTGCACGCTGAACGCGGGGACGCCCGAGAGACCGAGCGCCTGGGCGACGAAGACGCCGGTGTCCGGCACGAGCTGAGCGGGCGTCAGGCTCGCGTTGACGACCGCATCGGGCGGCGGGCCTTCGCCCAGGGCGGCGCGGGCGGCGCGGGCGGCCATCTCGGCCACCGGGAGGTCGGCGATGCGACGCTCGGCGACCCCGGCGACCTCCCGGATCCAGGCGGCGTCCTTGCCCACGCGCGGCGCGAGGTCTTCCGCCGTCTCGACGGTGGCGGGCAGGTAGAGGCCGGTTCCGGCGACATGGAGCGGGATCACGGGCGGGGCTCGACGAGCACGAAGGCGAGCGGCACCGGCGACAGGCAGGTGCTGCAGGAGAGGGTGAGCGCCCAGGTCGCCCCGGGCGTGAACCCTGGGAACGCCGTACCATCGAGGGTGGGCGCGTCGAGGGCGATGGACTGGGTGCCGGCGATGTCCCAGGTCCATCGGGCATCGACGAGGGACTCGACCTGCCCGAACCGGGCCGCGAGGTCTGCGCGAGACAGGCCATCGAAGCGGCCAACCTCCAGGCGGTCCATCAGGCGGGCCTCGATGGGGCGCCCGCGAACGTCGGTTCGGAGGGCCGCCCAGTCGACCGTGAGGGCCGCGGCGCCGCTGCGGGCGGGCAGCGCGGGGCGGGCGTCGAGGTCGGTCTGCACGCGGAGGGTGGCGTCGTCGGAGCGCAGCGCGAGCGTGCCCACGGCGGCGGCCGGGTCGTGCTCCACGACGACGGTGTGGCGAAAGCGCAGCGTGCCGTTGGGGCGGCGGCTGGCGAGCACGAGCAGCCACGGCCCGGTGAAGGAGGCGAAGTAGCTGGGCACACCGATGTCGTTGCCGAAGACGGTGAAGTCCCCCATGCTGCAGCGGGCGGCGGCGGGCGTGCAGACGGTGTACAGCGCGATCTCGTCCTGGGGGAGCGTGTCGGAGGCCAGGGCGGCGGCGATCTGCTCCGGGCTGAGGTCTGGCAGGCTCGCGAAGGCAGCCAGCGCTCCCTCGGCCACCGGGTCGATGGGCACACCGAGGAAATCGGTGGTGAGGGCCGACCAGTCGAAGACGGGCGGCGGGTCGGCGGGCGCGCGCAGGGTGCGAAGCGTGAGGCTGGCGTCGAGACGAAGGTTCTCGGCATCGGACACCGCGAGCGTGTCGCCGAGCGGCGGCGCGCCGGTGTCGGGCCCGACGGGCGTTGGACCGGGCCCGCCGCCCCCCCGGCAGGCGACGAGCGCGGCGAGGAGGAGCAGGGCTTCAGCGCAGCGCATGAACGCCAGGAACCCACGCGCCATACCCGAGGATGGAGCCGAAGGGCACGTGCAGCTCCCAGGGGACGCTGCCGTCCGGGGTGTGGCGGTCGATCTCGCCGCCGGTCGCGTAGGTGGCGAGCAGGCCGTCTGGGGTGTCCAGGACGCCGCCGTAGACGAAACTGCGGGAGCAAGCCGGGTCCCGCACCACCATCTCCCCGACGGCGGGGCCGGCCGCGAAGTCCCATTCGACGCGCAGGATGCCGGCGCAGGTGGTGCCGGTGGTCTCGTTGACGAACCAGTAGAAGCCGTCGCCGTGCGGGACGATCTCGTGGGCAAAAGACGGCTGTTCGACGCCGATGTAGCCGCCGCCGACGCGGCCACGGAGGTCCACCACGCCGCGCAGCGCGCCGGTTTGGCGGTCCACCGCGACGACGGCGGGCAGGCTGGTCAGGCTGATGAGGTAGAGGTCGCGGTCCGCGACGTAGGCCAGCGCGTTGGCGTGGGTGAGGTCCAGCCCTTGCCGGCGCGGCTCGCCCGGAACGAGCGCGAGCGCGTCGAGGTGCTCGGCCACCGAGAACACGACGCGCTCCCGCCCGTCGGCGGTGCGCTCGACCAGCCGGTCGGTCGTGTCGATGACGGCGCCCGCACCATCCAAGATGGGCTCCTGCACGAGCACCGCGTAGACGCCCGGCTCCGGCTCGACGAAGTCGTGGTGGGCCGCGCCGGGGACGACGCCGCGCCGGCCGTCGGTGGCGATGGTCTCGATGACGTTGCCGAGCAGGACGACGCCATCGCCATCCGCGGCGAGGCGCACCCGAGACGGAAGCTGCTGCGCCGTGCGCGCCGCCCAGCGCACCGTGCCGGCGCCGTCGACCAACAGGACATGGCCGGGCGCCGGCTCCGCGCCGCCGGGACCCGGGGCCATCACCGAGAGCAGCAAGGCGCCGTCCAGCGGCAGCTCCCCGGCCGCCGGCCCGCCGACGGGGAGCGGGAACTGCGCGGTGACGGCGGGGATCTCCGCCTCCAGCCCGGCCACCAGGCGCTGGCCGCCGGCGCCGGTGGCGAGCACCTCGACGTCGACGAGGGTCTCTGGCGGAAAGCCCCAGGCGAAGACCTCGGCCACGCCATCGCCGGTGGCGCGGAACGGGCCCGCGGCGGTGCCGCCGGCGCGCAGCCAGACCTCGGCCGCGCGCAGCCCGGCGGCCTCCACGGTGAAGACGAGGGTCAGCGGAAGCTCGGCGCCGTACGGACGGACATCGACGCGCAGCCCATCGGTGCCTTCGCCGGCGGTGTCGAGGGGGCCGGGCCGGTCGCCCGTGTCGGCGGCGGGCCCGCGGTGGTGCACGAGCTCGGCCGCGCCCGTCTGGCCCAGCGGGGCGCAGGCGGCCATCGGCGCGGCGACGAGGGCGAGGGCGAGGGCGCGGGGCGCGACCCGCGCGCGGCGAGAGGCCGGCCTCAGGGCGACACCGGGAGCGACGGCGCCCAGTCGGCGTAGCCCAACCCGTTGCCGAAGGGCGCGACCGCGGCCCAGGTGGCCGACTCGTCCGCCTCGTAGAACACCGACTTGCCCGAGGTGGACCACGTCGCGAGCAGGCCATCGCCCACGGCCATCCCCCCGCCGAGCATGAAGGTGTGCTCGCACGAGCGCGGCCGGAGCTGCACCCGCGCGCTGGCGGGGCCTCCGGCAAAGTCCCAGTCCACCCGGAGGATGCCGGCGCAGTCCACCGCCTCCGTGTCGTTGAAGAACCAGGTGAACCCGCCGTCGACCAGGGATATCTCGTGGGTGAGCGTGAGCTGCTCGTCGAACTGGAGCGGGCTGCCGGTGCGCCGGCGGGCGTCCACCATGCCGCGCAGCGTGCCGTCGAAGCGATTGACGGCGATGACGGCGGGGAGGCTCGCGAGACCGACCACGTAGGTGCCCGAGGGCTCGTCGTAGGCGATGGTGTTGGCGTGGGTGAGGTCGAAGCCCTCCCGGCGCGGCTCGCCGGGGATGAGGCCCAGCGCGTCCAGGTGCTGGGAGAGCGAGTAGACCTCGCGCCGGCGGCCGTCGGGCAGAATCTCGGTGATGGCGTCCGTCACGTCGATGACGTTGCCGGCGCTGTCGAGCACCGGCTCCTGGCTCAGGGTGGCCAGGATGCCTTCGGGCGTCTCGATGACGTCGTGGTGGGCCGGGATGTCCCACTCCTGGCGGCTGCCGTCGAAGCCGATGGACTCCACGCGCGAGCCGATCACGAGCACGCCGCGGCCGTCCCGGCGGAACCGCGCGCGCGTGGGCATCTCGTTGGCCGTCGTCGCGCCCCACACGAGCGCGCCCCGCTCGTCCACCAGGACGACCGCGCCCGTGGGGGTGGAGAGGCCGCCCGGCGGGCTCAGCACGGGGTAGACCGCGTAGCCGCGGAATGAGCTCCCGCCGTTGGAGACCTCGCCGCGCACCACGGGAAATTCCGCGTCCGGCAGGGGGACGGCCGCGGTGGCCGACGCCGACGCGAGCGTGGCGTCCGCGGTGGTGAGCGAGGCCTCCAGGCTGAGGGAGGTGCCCGCGGGAAAGCCCCAGACCACCACCTCCGGCTCCCCCTCGCCGGACCACACGAAGGGCCCGCGGGTGATGCCGCCGCCCGTGGCCGTGACGGCGAAGGAGAGGGCGCCCGGCTCGGCAGGCGCGACGCGCAGCGAGAGCGGGAACGAGGCGCCAACGGGGGCCACCGACAACGCCCCGTCACCGGGCACGGAGTCTCCCGTATCCGGCAGGGCGCCGCTGTCGCCCCGGCCGTTGCTGCCGCCGCCTCCCGTGGCGGGGCCGGCCGCCGTACAGGCCGAGAGCGTAAGGCCGAGGGCGATCAGGGAGGAGTGGCGCGCGCGCTGAGGCATCGAAGTCCCGGGTGGCGCTCCGGGAATGCCCGAGCCCCCCCCCGTGGATCGTCACCGATTGTCACAAGCGGGAAGACACCGGCAGCGGCGCAGAATCCAGCGCCGCGCGCAGCAGGCCCACCTGGCGCTGCACCTCCGACCACGCGGTGCCCCCGCGGGAGCGCCGCCGCTCGACCGCCGCCTCCGGGTCCAGCCAGCGCAGCGCATCGGCGTCAAATGCCGGGTGCGCCGCCTGCAAGTCGGCCAGCGTCAGCGCGTCGAGCCGCACTCCCCGCGCCTCGCACTCCTTCACGAGCCCGCCGGCGACGTGGTGCGCCTCGCGAAAGGGCACCCCGCGCGAGGCGAGGAAGTCCGCCAGCTCGGTGGTCAGCAGGAAGTCGCCGCGCAGGTCGGGACCCGGGAGGAAGCGCAGGCTCTCCATCACCCCGGCCGCCACCGACACCGAGGCGACCGCCGTCGCCAGCGCGTCGAACAGCGCCGGGCGGTCTTCTTGGAGATCGCGGTTGTACGCCAGCGGCAGGCCCTTCACGAGCACGAGCAGATGCGTCAGCGCGCCGACGAGGCGGGCGCTCTTGCCGCGCAGCAGCTCGGCGGCGTCCGGGTTGCGCTTTTGCGGCATGATGGAGCTGCCCGTGCTCCAGGCATCGGAGAGCCGCACGCGCTGGAACTCCGGGGTGGACCACAGCACCAGCTCCTCGGCGAGCCGCGAGAGGTGCGTGCCGAGGATGGCCGCGACGGCGGCCAGCTCGATCGCGTGGTCCCGGGCGGAGACGGCGTCCATCGCGTTCTCGACCAGCCCATCGAAACCGAGCAGCGACGCCGTCATCTCGCGGTCGATCGGGTGGGGCGAGCCCGCCATCGCCGCCGCGCCGAGGGGCGAACGGTTGAGGCGGCGGCGGGCGTCCGCGAGGCGCTCGCGGTCCCGCTGGAACGACCACGCGTGGGCGAGCAGGTGGTGGCCGAGCCAGATGGGCTGGCCGCGCTGCAGGTGCGTGGGCCCCGGCACGAGCTGACGGCCATCCACCTCGGCCCGCGCGACGAGCGCCTCGACCAGCCGCCGAAGCTGGACGTCCAGCGCGTCCACCCGCGCGCGGGCCCACAAGCGCACGTCCGTCGCGACCTGGTCGTTGCGGGAGCGGGCCGTGTGCAGCTTGCCGGCCACCGCGCCAACCTTCTCGTGCAAGCGGGCCTCGACGGCCATGTGGATGTCTTCGTCCGAGACGGCCGGCACCCAGCCGCCGCGGAGATCGCCCTCCACGGCGTCGAGCCCGCGCAGCAACGCGTCGCGCTCGTCGGCCGTGAGCAGGCCCACCGCCGCGAGCATGGTCGCGTGCGCCCGGCTGCCCGCGATGTCCTCGGCGGCCATCGCGAGATCCGTGCCGAGCGACTCGCTGAAGGCGAGCATCTCGGCGGCAGGACCGCCTGAAAAGCGGCCGTCCCAGAGCGCCATCGCTCAGCCCTCCGTCGCGCGGCGCACCGCGCCGACCGTGCGGTAGCCGAGGCTGTACAGCTTGAGGAAGCCCACCGCGGCCGTGCGGTCGAAGGTGTCGCCGTGGGAGTAGGTGGCGAGGCCTTCGTCGTACAGCGAGAAGGGCGAGCGGCGGCCCGTCACCTGCACGCAGCCGGCCGACAGCCGGAGGCGCACGACCCCGGTGACGCGCTCCTGCGTGCGCTCGACGAAGGCCTGGAGCGCCTCGCGCAGCGGGCCGAACCACACGCCGTCGTAGATGATGTTCGCGAAGTCCTGCGCCACCTTGCGCTTGTAGGTGAAGGTGGGGCGGTCCAAGGTGACGCGCTCCAGCTCGGTGTGCGCGACGTGGATGAGCGTGGCGCCGGGGGCCTCGTAGATCTCGCGGCTCTTGAGGCCGACCACCCGGTTTTCGACCATGTCGATGCGGCCGATGCCGTAGGCGCCGGCGATCTCGTTGAGGTGGCGGATCAGCGCCACGCCGCCCATGGCCACGCCGTCCACCGACACCGGCACGCCGCGCTCGAAGCCGATGACCACCTCGACCGAGCCCGCCGGGGCCTTCGTCGGGTCCGAGGTCATCACCCAGGCGTCGGCCGGCGGCTCGTTCCAGAGGTTCTCGAGCTCGCCGCACTCGATGGCGCAGCCCCAGAGGTTGTGGTCGATCGAGTAGGGCTTCTCGCGGGTGATGGGCACCGGGATGCCGCGGGCCGTCGCGTAGTCCACCTCCTCCTCGCGGGTGAGCAGGTCCCACTCGCGCAGCGGGGCGACGACGTGGAGCTGGGGCGCGAGCGCCGCCGCAGTGACCTCGAAGCGCACCTGGTCGTTGCCCTTGCCGGTGCAGCCGTGGGCGATGGCGTCCGCGCCGACCTCCAGCGCCACCTCGACGAGCCGCTGGGCGAGCAGCGGGCGGCCGAGCGCGGTGTGCAGCGGGTACTGGCCCTCGTAGAGCGCGCCGGCCTTCACGGCCGGCCAGATGAACTCGTCCACGAAGCGCTGCTGCAGGTCGTCCACGAAGGCGAGGCTCGCGCCGGTGCGCAGCGCCTTGGCCTTGATGGCGGGGAGGTCGTCGCCCTGGCCGAGATCCCCGGTGTACGTCACGATCTCGGCGCCGTAGTGCTCCTTGAGCCAGGGGATCATGACGGAGGTGTCGAGGCCGCCGGAGTAGGCGCAGACGATCTTGCGAATGGACGAGCGGGACATTCGGGGCTCCAGCCGCGGAGGCGGCAGGCGAGGGACAGACAAAGACGGAGAGCGAAGCGTGGGCGGGGCGGCCTCAGCCTGCGTCGGAGAAGCCGCCGCCATCCCCAAACGCGCGGATGGCCGCTGCGAGATCCCCGCAGAGGGAGGTGTCGGTGGGGGCGACGAAGACGGTGTCGTCGCCGGCGACCGTGCCGAGGATGGGGAGGTGTTTCTGGTCGTCGAGGAAGCCGGCCACCCCTTCGGCCCGCCCCGTGAGGGTGCGGACGACGACGAGGCTGCCGTTGTGGCGCACGTCGAGGATCTCCATGCCGACGACCTGGCGAAGCGCCGTCATGTAGCGGGCGCGGGCGTCGAGGCGGTACCGGAAGCCGTGGGGGCCGCGCTCGCGGGCGACGCCCATGTCCGCGAGGTCCCGGGACAAGGTGGCCTGGGTGGTGGCCAGGCCTTCGCGCGCGAGCATGTCGGCCAGCTCGTCTTGGCTGGCGACCTCGCTCTCTTGCAGGATGCGGCGAATCGCCGCGCGGCGGCGCACCTTGTCCGACACGTCCCCCCCGGCGGCCCTGCCCGGGGCCGCGGCGCGGGCCCGCCTTACGCCGCCCAGCCCTGCCCGGCAAGCACGCCCAGCGGCGCCGTCACGCGATGCGACGCTCGCGCAGGATGCGGTCCACTTCCGGGTAGATGCGGTAGTGCGTGATGACCTCGCCGAAGGTGTTCTTCCACTGGCGCACGCGCTCGCGGGAGACATCGAACTCATTGGCGATGGCCTGACCGCTCTCGCCCGCCGCCAACGCCTCGATGAGGCGGCGGAACCGCGTGCGGCCGTAGGCCTTGATGAAGTTGCGCGCGACCCGCTCACGGCTCCGGGCGGCAGTCGTCGTCATGGGGAGACTCCAGGATCGGTGGGGGGCAGCCCCCCCAAGCGTGACCCCCTCTTAGGATCTTTCCCTTGACCCGTCAATCACTCGTGGAAACAGCGGCGTTCCACGCCATGAGGATCGCGTGCAGCGCGATCGGATCGGGGTTCCCGTCGACTGGGCCGACCGCGATCGGATCGGCCCTGGGTGGGGATCACGAGCGTGGAACGGCGTGGAACGACGGGCGACACGCCGGTATCGGTGGGTAACTCTACCCGGAGTTGCGCTGTCCAAGCGGTTACACTGGTGCCATGCCCACCGCCCACCGCAACACCCGCATCGTCGCCACGATCGGCCCGCAGAGCCGCAGCCCCGAGGTCCTGCGCGAGCTTCTCCGCGCCGGCATGAACGTCGCGCGCATCAACGGCAGCCACAGCTCGCCCGAGTCCATCCGCGCCGACGTCGCCCGCATCCGCCGCGTCGCCACCGAGGTCGGCACCAATCTCGCCATCCTGCTCGACTTGCAGGGCCCGAAGATCCGCACCTCCAAGGGCAAAGCTCCCCTGGACCTGCCCGCTGGCAGCCTCCTCACCGTCGTGATGGACCCGGCCTTCCCCGCCGAGGGCACCCGCACCGGCACCACGTGGCCCCGCATGGCCCAGGACGTGCGCCCCGGCGAGCCCGTGCTGTTCGCGGACGGCGCGCTGTCCGGCACCGTCGAGGCGGTGCGCTTCCCGGAGGGCACGCCGGCCGAGGTGGACATCCGCATCGTGGATGGCGGCGAGCTCGGCAGCAACAAGGGCATCAACATGCCCGCCACGCGCATCGACGCCCCGGCCTTCACCGAAAAGGACGCCGAAGACCTCGCGGCCGGCGTGCAGGCGGGCGTGGACTACATCGCGCTCAGCTTTGTGCGCAGCGCCTCGGACGTGCAAGAGCTGCGCGCGCTGCTCGCGACGCTCGGCGCGGCCGACATGCCCATCGTCGCCAAGATCGAGAAGCCCCAAGGGGTCGACAACATCGAGGAGATCCTCGGCGAAGTCCAGGGCATCATGGTCGCCCGCGGGGACCTCGGGGTGGAGGTGCCCTTCGAGCAGGTGCCGGTCATCCAGAAAAAGCTCATCGAGGCCGCCAACCGGGCGGGCGTGCTCGTCATCACGGCCACCCAGATGCTCGACAGCATGGAGCGCAACCCGCGGCCCACGCGCGCCGAGATCACCGATGTCGCGAACGCCATCCTCGACGGCACGGACGCGGTGATGCTCTCCGGCGAGACGGCGAACGGGCAGTACCCGATCCAGTCGGTCCAAACCATGGATCGCATCGCCCGCCAGGTCGAGCAGAGCGTGTGGTACCGGCGGCCCGAGCTGGCCCGCCTGCCCACCACCGGCGCCGCGGAGAGCACGGTCCCGCGGGCCGCCTGCTTCGCGGTGCGAGAGGACCCGCGGCCCCTCGTCGTCTTCACGTGGTCGGGCAGCACGGCGATCAAGGCCAGCAAGTCCCGGCCGCCGCAGGGCATCTTCGCCATCACCCACCGCCAGCAGGTGGCAGACCGCCTCTCCCTCGCCTGGGGGGTGACGGCCGTCATCATCCCCACCATCACCGCGACCGACGACCTCATCGCCGCCGGCGAGGCCGCCCTGATGCGGGGCGGGCACCTCGCGCGCGGCCAGGAGGTGGTGGTGCTCGCGGGGCGCGCCCCGATGCGCGGGGCCACCAACATGATGAAGGTCGAGGTGCTCGACGGCAAGGCCCTCCTGTGAGCGGTCCGCTCGCCCGGCCCGCGCCGTCCCCGCTGGCCGACCGCGCGGTCGCGGCGGTGGACGCCCGCCTCGCCGGGCGAAGGGTGGCGCTGCTGGTCACGGGTGGCATCGCGGCGATGAAGGCCCCGCTGCTCGCCCGGGAGCTGCGCCGCAGCGGCGCCGACGTCGTGGCCTTCTTGAGCGATGAGGCCCAGCGCTACGTGGGCGAAGACGCGCTGGCGTGGGCCTGCACGCACCCGGTCGTGCGGGCGCTCTCGCCCCAGGCGGAGCACCTGGGCGACGAGGCGCCCTTCGACGCGTACCTCGTCGCGCCGGCCACCTACAACACCCTCGGCAAGATGGCCGGCGGCATCGCCGACACCCCCCTGACGGCCACCCTCGCGGCGGCGCTGGGGCGCGTCGAGCGCGGCGAGGCCGCCGTCCTGGTCGCCCCGACGATGAACGGCCGGATGCACACCGCCATCCTGGACGCCAACCTCCACCGCCTCGAGGGCCTCGGCGTCACGGTCATCCCGTCCAAAGCGGCCGACGGGAAGCACCTGCTGCCGGACTTGCCCGTGCTCGTCGCCCACGTCGCCCGGGCCCTCGCGCGCGGGCCGCTCGCGGGCCGCATCGTCGTGCTGCACGGCGCAGGCGGGGTCCCGGGGAGCGCAGGCCCCCTCGGGCCGGCGGTGCACCCCCTCGCCCTGGACTTCGCGCACCGGCTCGCCCTCTCCGTGTGGAGCGCCGGGGCAACCTTGCGCTTCGTGCAAGACCCCGCTCTCCCGCCGCCCGCGCCGCCCGTGGAGTCCGCCGCGCCCGCCCCCGGTCTGCCGCCGCCCCTGCACCTGTGCGTGGACGGCGAAGCCCCCGTCGCGCTCGAGCCGCTGCTCGCCAGCGCCGGCCCCGCCGCCGCCCTGGACGCCCTCGGGGCGCGCTACGGGTTCGCGCCCGCCTCCAAGTAGCGGCCCGCCCAGCCCGCACCTCCCAGGGCCGCCCAGGTGGGGCCCGGCGCCACCAACGGGAAGGTGTGGCCCACGCCCGGAATGACGACGGGCGCGCCCCCGTGGGCCGCCGCCGCCCGCGCCGCCATCTCGCGCGCCTCCACCGGGCTGTCCGCCCCGCGGACCACCACCGTCGGCCCCGGGAAACGCGCCGGCGGCGGCGCCCCCCACACCGCGCCGACCTCCGCGCGCACCCGCGCGCCGAGGCGCAGGTAGGCGACGCGGCGGCTCTCAGGCAGGCCATCCCAGGCGCCGGGGCCGTTCCAGTAGTCGATGAAGCCACGCAGCCAGCCGGCATCGGGCGGGCCACCGCCGTCCAGCACCCCCGGGAAGCGCGCCTCCATGGCGGCCCGCAGCGCGGCCCCCGGGGCGTCGCCGTCGAGGAGACCGTAGCAGACCGGCTCGCAGAGCCCGAGCACGGCCACGGCGTCCGGGCGCGCGAGGGCCGCCCGCCACGCGACGAGCCCGCCATAGCTGTGGCCGACGAGGGCCACGCGGCCGCCGGCGCCGTCGATCGCCGCGACCACGGCCGCGACGTCCACGGAGAGCGGGTCGTCCACGCCGGGCAGGAACGGGTCCGCCGCGCCGTAGCCCAGGAAGTCGATCAGCACCGGGGAGAACCCGGGCGGCCGCAAGCGCCCCCAGCCGAGCGCGCCCAGGCCCGAGCCCGGCACCAGCACCAGCGGCGCGCCCTCGCCCACCCGGCGCGCGCGGGCCGCCCGCCCGTCCGGCAGGACGAGCCGCCGCTCCGCCGGGGCCTCGCTCACATGTTCCGCCGGTACTGGCCGCCGACCGCGTACAGCGCGCGCGAGAGCTGGCCCAGGCTCGCGTGGGGCGCGGCGTCCATCAGCGCGCCGAAGAGGTTGCCGCCGCGCAGCGCGGCCTCTTGGAGCGCGGCGAGAGAGGCCGCGGTGGCCCCGGCGTCGCGGGCGTGGAGCTGGTCCCGCGCCTCGATGGCCGCGCGCTTCTCGTCGTCCGTCGCCCGGATGACCTCGGGCGGCAGCACGGTGGGCGAGCCCTTCGGGTCCAGGAAGGTGTTCACGCCGATGATGGGCAGCTCGCCCGTGTGCTTCAGCGTCTCGTAATGCAGGCTTTCGTCCTGGATGCGCCCGCGCTGGTACATGCGCTCCATCGCGCCGAGCACGCCCCCGCGGTCCGACAGGCGCTGGAACTCCTCGTAGACGGCGTGCTCCACGCGGTCCGTCAGCCACTCGATGAAGAACGACCCTTGCAGGGCGTTCTCGTTCATCGTCAGGCCCAGCTCCTTGTTGATGACGAGCTGGATGGCCAAGGCCCGCCGCACGCTCTCCTCGGTGGGCGTCGTGATGGCCTCGTCGTAGGCGTTGGTGTGCAGCGAGTTGCAGTTGTCGTTCAGCGCGTACAACGCCTGCAACGTGGTGCGGATGTCGTTGAATGCGATCTCCTGGGCGTGCAGGGACCGGCCGCTCGTCTGGATGTGGTACTTCAGCTTCTGGCTGCGCTCGCCCGCGCCGTAGCGCAGCTTCATCGCCTTCGCCCAGATGCGCCGGGCGACGCGCCCGATGACGGCGTACTCCGGGTCCATCCCGTTGGAGAAGAAGAAGCTCAGGTTCGGCGCGAAGTCATCGACCGCCATGCCGCGGGCCAGGTAGTACTCGACGAAGGTGAACCCGTTGGCCAGCGTGAACGCGAGCTGGGTGATGGGGTTCGCCCCCGCCTCGGCGATGTGGTACCCGCTGATGCTCACCGAATAGAAGTTCTGAACCCGCTCATCGATGAACCACCGCTGGATGTCCCCCATCATCCGCAACGCGAACTCGGTCGAGAAGATGCAGGTGTTCTGCGCCTGGTCTTCCTTGAGGATGTCGGCCTGCACGGTGCCGCGCACCTGCTGCAACACCTCGGACCGCACCCGCGCGTACTGCTCGGCCGGCAGGACGTCGGCCCCGCTCACGCCCAGCAGCAGCAACCCGAGGCCGTCGTTGCCCTCCGGGAGCGGCCCCCGGTAGCGCGGCCGCGGCAGCCCCTTCGCCGCGAAGTGCGCGTCGATCCAGGCGTCCACCTCGGCGGCCCGCCCCTGCGCGCGGATGAGCTTCTCGCAGCCCTGGTCGATGGCGGCATGCAGGAAGAACGCCAGCACCATCGGCGCGGGGCCGTTGATGGTCATCGACACGGAGGTCGCGGGATGGGCGAGGTCAAAGCCGGAGTACAGGCGCTTCGCGTCGTCCACCGAGGCCACCGACACGCCCGAGTTGCCCACCTTGCCGTAGATGTCCGGGCGCCAATCCGGGTCTTCGCCGTACAGCGTCACCGAGTCGAAGGCCGTGGACAAGCGCCGCGCCGGCATGCCGGCCGACACGTAATGGAAGCGCTTGTTGGTGCGCTCCGGGCCGCCCTCCCCGGCGAACATCCGCGCCGGGTCCTCGCCGTCGCGGCGCAGCGGGAAGACCCCCGCCGTGTACGGGAAAGCGCCGGGCACATTCTCGGTGAGCAGCCAGCGCAGCAGCGCGCCGGCGTCGGCGTCCCGCGGCAGCACCACGCGCGGAACCGGAGTCCCCGACAGGCTTTTCTTGACGAGCGGCTGCGTGAGCGTCTTGCCGCGCACGGTGTAGGCGTAGAGCTCGCCCGCGTACTGGTCCCGCAAGGCCGGCCACCCGTCCAAGGCCGCCCGCGCCTCCGGGTGCTGCTGCCCGCGCAAGGCCCCGAGCAGCCCGCCGAGCCGCGCCGCGCCCTCGGCGTCCCCGCGCGCCTCCAGCAAGGCCGCCGTGCCCTCGACCTGCGCGATCTCCCGCGCGAGACGCGCCTGCTCGTCCACGAAGCGGCCGTAGCGATGCGCCGTGTCGACGATCTCGGCGAGGTAGCGCGTGCGCGCCGGCGGGATGGGCGACCGCACCGTGGGCGCGCCGCCGGCCCAGGCCCGCTCCCCCCGCATCGCCACGCCCGTCTTCTCGGCCAGCCGCGCGATGACCGCGCCATAGAGGGCGTTCACGCCCGGATCGGCGAACTGGGACGCGATGGTGCCGTACACCGGCAAGTCCTCGTCGGCCGCCGCCCACAGCTCGCGGTTGCGCCGCACCTGCTTGCGCACGTCGCGCAGCGCGTCCTCCGAGCCCGGCTTGTCGAACTTGTTGATGGCGACGATGTCGGCGAAGTCGAGCATGTCGATCTTCTCGAGCTGCGTCGCCGCGCCGTACTCGGAGGTCATCACGTAGAGGCTGACGTCGGCGTGCTGCAGGATCTCGGTGTCGGACTGCCCGATCCCGCTCGTCTCCACGATGACCAGCTCGGCGCCGGCGGCCGCGCAGACCAGCACCGTCTCCGCCACCGCCCCCGACAGCGCGAGGTGCGCCTGGCGCGTCGCCATCGAGCGCATGAACACCCGCGGGTCGTCCACCGCGTTCATCCGGATGCGGTCTCCGAGCAAGGCCCCGCCGGAGCGGCGGCGCGTCGGGTCCACCGAGACGATGGCGAGGTTGCGCCCCGGGAAGTCCGCCAGGAAGCGGCGCACCAGCTCGTCGGTCAGGCTCGACTTGCCCGCGCCGCCCGTGCCCGTGATGCCGAGCACCGGGACCTTCCGGCCGCCGAGCGCCGCGCGGGCCGCCGCCGCGATGGCCGGGCGCGCCGCGAGATCGTTCTCCAGCAGCGTGATGAGCGCCGGGGACGCCGCCCGGTCCCCCACCCGCGCGAGCAGCGCCGGCAGCTCGCTCGCCTC
>Ga0068872_10002559_pt1 | contig 14226 bp, 18 predicted proteins | sample NOAtaG_7_FD_66441 | JGI IMG/M metagenome (GOLD analysis project Ga0068872, IMG submission 66441) | Freshwater lake microbial communities from Lake Erie, under a cyanobacterial bloom - NOAA_Erie_Diel1S_2200h metaG | ecosystem: Environmental > Aquatic > Freshwater > Lake | place: USA: Ohio, Lake...
TGTTAAATGCCAGTGCCTAACACACGCTAAGCAACAGTTTGGCAGACATCATAGCTTTTGCAAAAGCGGTCGCTACGCGGGGACAATTATTTTCGCTTTGCAAAAGTCCATTAAACATTTATCTTTGTTAGTAGAGTTTCGGCAGACAATGTTTCAAATCAAACCGTTGCTTAGCGCGAAAACGTTAGCGGTAATTATAAAAAACAGACACATGAAAAACATTTTAGATAAAATTCGACCCTCAAACATCCCAATATTGTTTACCATTATTCTTATTTTTTCTATTGCAATAATTAGTCGATTAATAGCAAAACTTATTGGACTCCCTTTTGAATATAGTTTTGGCTTCGCTGCTACAATGGCCATCATTGTTGCATTCTCATTTAGAATGCCAGACAAGATGAGACTTACAACAAAAATTCAAATAGGTTCAATTAAGTATTACATCGTTCCTATTTTGTATATTATAACAATGCCTCTTTTACAAGGTGGATATAATTTTTCCTTCGTTGACAAAGGAGTAATTATTATGATGAGTGGAGTTGGGGTATTTGAAGAAATTGTGACTCATGGAATTTGTATGGCTCTCCTACTAAACAAATGGGGTGACAATCATAAATATAAAGCGGCAATTATTAGTTCATTATGTTTTGGATTTATACATCTTAGCAATATTATTCCAGACCCGACAAATTTTCATTTAATTCTAAATAAAACTACGACCGTTGTTTTTGCAACCTTTATGGGAATTGGGTTTGCCGGTTTAGCATATAAAAGTAATTCCATTTGGCTTGTTGCTATTATGCATGCATTAGTTGATATAGCTGGCAATGTTGGCAGCGAAGAGTATTTCACACATATTTATCCAAATTGGAGCTGGACAGCATCTTTTGTATCTATAATATACACTCTTCCGTTTGGGCTTTATGGACTATGGCTATTAAAGGACACAAGACGGACAACATAACTACCGCTAACAGCACCTACTGGCCATTGGGCGGACTCGGTCATCGTTCGGTGCGACATTAAGGTGCGCTGAAGCGCGTTTTTATTTTGCACCTCACTAATAAACATTTATCTTTAAATAAACATTTGAGGTTATAGACAGTTGATGCTTCGAAAGCCCAACGGCCAGTAGCCGCCAAACGTTACCACTCATAGCGGGGCCGACATTTCGTAGACAAAAGCATTTCATTATGACAAGGACATTAATGCTTTTATTCATCGAGGACAAATTCTCAACAGACAATTTTGACCTTGACAAAAAAATTTATATCTTTAATTAAAACCTTCAAACAATGAAAAAATGCCACAACATAAAAGCAATAATCTCATTGACGATTTTATTGACCTGTGCTTTGACCTCTTGCAAAAGAGATCGCACATGCACTTGTCAATTTCAAGGAATGACAGGTCAGCCTCAAATTTTTCATGACACAAAAAAGGACGCTGAAGAAAAATGTGTCGACAAATGTTGTGGAGGCGAATGCGACGTTGCGTCAATTGGTTATACATTAAAATAGTTGGGCTTGTATGCGGACACGTATTTGTTGCGTAACAGTGTGGCGCTTACAACCACTAACAGCACCTACTGGCCATTGGGCGGAATCGGTCATCGTTCGGTGCGACATTAAGGTGCGCTGAAGCGCATTTTTATTTTGCACCTCACTAATAAACATTTATCTTTAAATAAACATTTGTGGTTATAGTCAGTTGATGCTTCGAAAGCCCAACGGCCAGTAGCCGCCAAACGTTAGCAGTCATTTTTTTGTAGACACTTAGACAACCATCATGACAAATAAAATTATTAATAATGGCGACTGGTTTCTAGTTGAAATCATCGAAAAATATGAACCCGTTGACGCAGACAAAACGCAAGAATTAAGACGTGTGACAACTTGGGGTAATTATCATTTAATAAACGCGGCGACACCATCACAAGCCTATGACAAAGCTGTAAAAATTGGTAAGAGAAGTAATTATAAGTTTACTAATTCAGACAAAATGAAAATGAAATCTGAATTCTTAGGCATTGGCGACTTACTTCCAATATATGAAGACCTAGAAGATGGTGCGGAAATATTGTGGCATGACTACGGTTTCATAAGTGCGAAACGTTCAGAAAAAATCGTGAAGACTAAAAAAGAGTTGATGAGTGGACTAAAATTAAAACAGAAATAAAAAACGTCTGCTAACACACGGTTTGCTCAAGCCTTGCGGACATCAAAGCAATTGCAAAAGCGGTAGAAACTTTTTTAATTTTTGCTTTGCAATTGCCTAGCAACATAGTATCTTTAAACTAACTTTTCGGTAGACAAAGGTTTCAAAACGGCCTGAAGCAAACCGCGAAAACGTTAGGCACAAGCATAGAACCGACAACTAAAAAAATATGACCGAACTAGAGAAATACTTAAATAGAATTGTAAGTTTTGACAAAGAGGAGCTTGACGAAATTAGCAACCTAACTAAAGAACTTACACTAAAAAATGATGACTTTTTTCTTAAAGAGGGACAAGTCTGTAATAAGATTTGCTTTTTGCTTGAGGGAGTTATTGAGATGACCTATGTAGATAAAAATTCAGAGGAGCATATTGTTGAATTTTTTTTTCCTAACTCTTTTGTTACAGATTATGTAAGCTTTTTATCAAACACAATATCTGATTGTAATATCAGAGCCATAAGCAATTCTAAACTAGTTTATTTTGACAAAAATACTTTAAACAAGCTTTATGAAAAAAGTTTTAATTATCAGAAATTCGGGAGACTAATTTCAGAACAATACTTTGTGGGCTTTGCGAATAGAATAAAAAAAACAAAACTAACACCCAAGCAGCGGTATGAATTGTTATTAATCGAGAATCCAGAGATATTGCAAACTGTTCCTCAGTATAAAATTGCTTCCTATCTTGGCATTTCTGCTGAGTGGTTATCAAAATTAAGGGGGAAAAAATGATTTCTTGAATTAGTTCAACGAAACTTTAATATACCCTAAGCTAATTTTGCATCATTAATTTTAAACAATAAAAAAAATGAGACAATTATTAGCTATAGCATTTTGCCTTTTGGTATCTACTACAATTTCTGCACAAACAGATTCAACTTCCACATTCTGGAAGCCTTCTCCTCGTAATTATCAAGTAAAACACGCTATAGAAATTGAGGCTCTGCCTTTTGTATATCTCAGTTCTGGTTATCACATATCTGTTGGATACAGATATAAAAAATTTCGTTTTAGAGCTAGTACAATAGACGTAGGGACTTTTAACCAAGAAACTCAAAATGATGCATTTGAACGATTTGAAAGCAAGGGTTCATTTGGACTATTTGCAGGTTATAATGTATGGAAAAACTTAGAAACTTATGTTTTTCTAGATAACCAAAAATTTGATATAACACAAAAAAGCACTTCTGAAACGAGAATCAAAAATTATTTAACTCCCGGGCTTGGAATTAGTTATCAATTGTTCATAGGTCGTTACTTTTATCTTCAACCAGGAGTTCACCTTTATGTAAGAAGTAATAATACTACTCAATTTTCTGATGGTTCCGTTTATTCTCTACCAACAGAAATTGTTCCAGTTATCAGAATAGGTGTAAGACCTTGGAAAAAATTCTAAATGGAATTTCTTCCCAAAGTAACAATAAAAATAAAAAAGCAATGAAAACGCAATTTACAATCGTAATAATAGCAATCTTGTTTTTGGGATTTAGTAACAAAAGTTACTCTCAAGATAATAATTGGAAAGAAGATATTCAATTGGGAGCATTAGTTGGCTTAACTCAGCCTATTATTCTATCTGGTTTTAATATTGAGGCTGCATTAGTTTATAAGAGATTTATTTTTGACTATTCACATGGTTCCTCTTTAAATTTTAAAGGGGACAAGCTAACTCAAGAACTCCAAGACCAAAACGTAGAAATTCACATACCATTTACAACAGGCTTTGCTGTTGGATACAGATTTACCAAATGGTTAAATTTACGTGTTCAGCCTACTTTGCATCGATTTGATACTTACTATAAAGGTGAAACGTTTTCTCAAAATAATAGAATATTACGAAACAATACAATAAGTTTAGGCTTTGGGTTATATGGATTTTATCAACCTTTTGAAAATAAAGATAATGCACTAAGAGGAATAACTATAGCACCAAGTATTCGTTTTTGGCCTACTATTTGGTCAGACCTTGACAAAAATGGCTATCGCTACCAAAATAAAACAACAGGAAAAGAAGAGGCTTTAAAAACCCTAGATCCCGGTTTGGCATTTACTCCTTTCATATTCAATATAAGTATAGGATATATGTTTGATTTGTCCAAAAATTAAATTACTCTCTTAAAATAACCTTCAGTCTTTCATACTAAAAAATTCAACATCAATTTAAATTTACAACTCTTGAAATCACTCATTTTATCACTTACTCTTAGTTCTTTCTCATTAATTAATGCTTTTGCACAAAATGAAATTGCTAATAAACCAAGAGTATATTTTTCTTCTGGTTTTGTAACACCCATTTTTTATGGTGGAAAAGAGCTAATGAATGCCTACAGAAATAGGCAAAATGGAGAAAGCCATTTCCAAGATGTAACGGGAAGTAGAAATGCTGTAGGAACATACGGAAGAAACACTGGTTTTTCTTTAGGAATTGGCTATTATATCCCCATACCCAAGATAAAAAATTTAGCTGTTGGTTTATTAGTAAATAGTGGGCAAACTGGTTCAACTCCATCTTCAAGTGGTTATTCAGAGGGTTATTTTTTTAATTTTCTTAATTTCGGAATAGGAACTCAATACTATTTATTTGATAAAAAAAACCTTTATGTTAAAGCTGAAGCAGGAATGGGATCTGTGTTTACCAAAAACCGTTTCATTAATTCTGAAAATAAACAAGATTTTCTTCATCATTTTGGAATTGGGTTTGAAGGAGGCGGAGGATTAGGATACACCTTAACGCCTTTTAAAAATAGTAAGGTGGGTATCAATTTAGAAGCAAACTATCAGTTTTATTCTACAAGAGTAGAAGTAAGTGGCTTAGGAGATGATCAATGGCGTTTTGGTGCATTAAATCTAAGTGCAGGGATTCAATTTTAAAATCAATCATAATTAAAATTAAATTTAATGAAAAATACACTTTTAATTTTGAGCTTTATTAGCATATTGTCCAATACAATATCAGCTCAAACAAACGAAAAATCGAATAAATATGGCATTGAAACAGATATTCTTTGGCCATTTTTAGTTCAAACCACACGTACCCACTTTATAGTAAAACTTTGGCAGAAAGGACATTTACGAGGAGATGCTTATATTGGATTGAACATTGATTTCCCCAGAAATCGTGAAACGGAGGGTCGTTTTGCCGACTATAGCATTGCAAGTGGCTATCGCCAATATTTTTGGAAGGGCTTACATTTAGAGTTTTCACAAACAACAGGAATGGGTGTTTTACAAAATCACGTGACAACGGGTAAGACCTATAATAGTTTTGATTGGTTAATCACAGGATATATCGGTTACAAATTTGAATTTGCAAGTGAAAAACTTTACATACTACCTCAATTTGGAGTTGCAGGTGTAATCTATAAATCAAATCCTTGGCCAATATACGAAGACAATACACTGACCAAAGAAGTTGGAGAGTCTCCGTTCATGCTTGGTTCATTAAGATTTGGATATAATTTTTAAATTTGACAAGGTGAAAATGCCAGTGCCTAACAGCACCTACCCAAAAGTGGCGGTTCAGTGGTTAAATCAAGCTTTGAGCTTCTATCAAAGTTTCTGCTTGGCTGACAGTGAAGTGCTTCGAAATCGCCACCTTCGGGTAGCTGCAAAACGTTACTACCAATAGCGGGACAGTTCTCCGTAGACAACATTTCGGCAGACAAAAACAAATTTCTATAAAATAACATTTTTGCCGAAATCTGTTGCTACAATTTATAGCAACAGACTAACTGAGAATTGTTGAAAAAATGATTAAATTTTATGCGGACTTTAATACCTCAAGACGTATATTTGACTTATGACAGGTCCAATTAATAGTCCATTCCGTTATGCAGGCGGTAAGTTTTATGCGAGAAAATTAATTCTTGCCCAAATTCCCTCGCATACTGTATATATTGAGCCGTTCGCAGGGGGAGGAAGTATATTTTTCGCAAAAGAAAAAGTTAAATTCAATCAACTTAACGACGTTGACAAAGAACTTGTTAATGTCTATAAAACTATAAGAGATAATCCCAACGGTTTAATTTCATTTTTAAAAAAACGTTCCGAAAAAGAAAGCCGAATTCCTAAAAAACTCACAAGTGGTGTTTCAATAGGCGATCCATTGCCCGCAACAAAAGAACTACATCGTTTTTTTAAACTTGAATTTTCTCCACAAAACAAACTTGAAAGAGCTGGTCGTTGGTTTTACTTAAACCGTACCTCATACAGTGGAATAATGAATAGTCAAAATATGTATTGGGGTTACGGTGACAAATTTTCAATGCAACCAAAAAATTGGCCGCAAAATATTCTCAGGACAAATCAAAAATTAAAAGGCGTTGAGATAACCAATTTTGACTTTGAAGATGTAATCGACAACGCTCCTGACGATGCATTGCTTTTCATTGACCCTCCTTATTTTAATGCTGACCAAGATAAATTCTATCAACATTTTTTTTCAAAAGAAGACCATTATCGCTTAGAAGAGTGTTTAAAAAGAAACAATGATCGTCTAAAACTTTTCGTTACATACGATAACATTCCTGAAATACGTGAGCTTTATAATTGGATGCCAGAAATGCACGATAAAGAATGGAATTACTGTATTCAGAGAACTGACGATCAAAAAAACAAAACTTCCAAAAAAGGTGAAAGGTATAAAGGAAAAGAATTATTTATACTTAATTACGATAGCGAGTTAGCTACTTTGAGAGAGCCTGAAGTTATTTACGCCGGGTAATCCGTTTTGCTGCTTTTTTTGCGCGAGGTTTGTGTTTTTCATCTACCACCTCCAAAAGTCTTCTTTCAATTTCAGAAATTGGCTGCCAATGTTGGTCCCCCTCCATTTTTACATAAGGCGTTCTCGGTATAAATCCATTAACAGCAATGTCCGTTGGTATACAAAACCTCCAGTCATTTTCGCATTTAATAATCAAGTCAATATCATTATCCACTTCATAATGCTCATATAACATTTGTTTCAGCGCATCATTATGAACCACCTCCAAATGTTCTCCTACTGTATTACCTTCGAAAATTGCATTTGAAGTATTTGTTATTAAAACATCAAAACTGTCTTCTGAATATTGGTCATTTGACGTACCTGCCAAACTTATATTACTTCTTGACCTATGACATTTAACCTTGAAATGCGGTTCATTTAACGTCCTGCTTCTTTGACCACTACTAATTGAACCTCGTACCCCACTTTTACTTTCAACTTTCAAAATTACTCCTGTTCTTCTATGAGTAATACTTATATCTTCATCATGAGTTCCTGTTTGTGCATTCAAATTCAGTTTCTGAACACTCCAAACTGCTTTTGACAATCCAGCGTCAAGCAATAAAAAAGCATTGTATTCCATTGCTTTGCCTCTTATCATTGGAGTTACCTTTTGGTCTTCAAGTATTTCAAATAAATGATCAAGAGGAACATTAAATTTCTTGCAATACTTAAGCAATGTTTCTGCTAAGTGTATTTTTTCTTCGTTATTCATTTCGGTATTCCTTTTGTAAACTTTGCAATATCGCAATCAAGACATTCGGCAATCTTTATCAGAGTAAGAAAACTGACATTCCTTTCACCTCGTTCTATTCCTCCTATATAAGATCGGTCAACTCCAGCATCAAAAGCTAATTGTTCTTGCGACAGACCTTTCTTCTTTCGTATTTCACGAATTTGGTTTCCTAATTCTATCAGGTTTTTACTCGTTTTCACCGCACTAAAGATATTCGAATGGTTATTATAATACCACAGACTATAATACCTCATTTTCCAGACTAATATAAGACAAAAAAGACATCGGTAGACACGCAAGCAGTAGCCTAATCTGTGTGCCCGCTAATGGTAGTAACAGCACCCTTGCGACCATTTTTTGCGGGTTAATGCTCAAATGCTTAACTTGGACTTAGCAAAAAACGGCGCAAGGCCGCAAAACGTTACCGGCAAGCCGTGACGACCACCAAACCGTCGACAAAAAGGCTTGTAAATTAGCCGACAATTTCGTATATTTACATTATGAAATCGACCTCAAAGAAATCTAAAAAAGGACATTCACTTAGGGAACAAATCCTAAAGTCTCTTATGGCTTCATTTAAAATTGAGGGTATCGACATTCCATTAAGTGTTGCTGAGCAGACACTCAAAAAAGTGGAACTTAACCTGGGAAAATAGACTTTATAAAGTCAATCATTTTTGCATAATCCTTATTCGCGCAATTCTGGACTGCCTTAACGTATTCTTCAAACTCCTTCTTTCCGACTTTTTCAAATCGCAAGGACTCATATCCAGCTTTACGGACCATTAAATTACCAAGTAAACGCGCGGTACGACCATTTCCCTCGCGAAACGGGTGAATAAAAAGTAATTCTCCGTGGACTTTCGCGACATCTTGAATAAGATCTTCCTTACTTGTGTACTTATTCTTTAATTTCGTCAAAATATCTTTTTCAAATTCGGCCATAGTTTCCGGTAAAAACTTTGCGGCCGCAAAAGGAAATCCTCCTTTAGACATGTTTACATCTCTGTATTTTCCTGCAAAACTATACAAATGACTTAAAGCCCCGCTAACACAGACACACTAAAGACAAAAGAACCGCAGAAATAACGAGTGCTAACAGCACCTACTGGCCATTGGGCGGAATCGGTCATCGTTCGGTGCGACATTAAGGTGCGCTGAAGCGCATTTTTATTTTGCACCTCCCTAATAAACAGGTGTAGATGCGCAACAAACCTTTGAGACAACGAATTTAAACTCTAACATAGGGCCTTTCATTAGATTTAATTTTGATACGCCTATTCAAAGGCGTCGGCTATCTAAATGTGGGTAAAATTATAAACTATAAGGAAAATTTAAATCCAACTCCATGAATATTTTCGATAGATATATTTTTTTCATCAGAAAGAATTTTCCGTAATCTTGAAATAAAAACGTCTAAACTCCTTCCCATAAAATAATCATTATCTCCCCACAATGTTTTTAAAATATCTTCTCTTTTCAAAACAATATTAGTGTTTTCAATAAATAGCTTTAACAAATCTGCTTCGCGTTTTGTTAAAATAATTTTTTTAGAGCCGTGGCTTAAAGTATAATTTGTAGTGTCGAAGTTGTACTTGCCTATGTTGTATAATGTTTCATGTAATACAGTTCTTTTCGACGATCTTTTTAAAAATATTTCAATCTTTAATAATAATTCCTCTATGCTAAAGGGCTTTACTAAATAATCGTCTGCTCCTAAACGTAAGCCTTTTATTCTGTCTTCTTTTAATGTTTTAGCCGAAAGAAATATAATAGGGATATCCGAATTTACTTTTCTAACCTCCGCTGCCAAAGCAATACCGTCCAATTTTGGTAACATAATATCAAATACACAAACATCAAATGATTCATTTTTAAAAGCATCTAAACACACTTTACCATCTGCACTATGTATTACTTCATAGTGATGTTGTTCCAAATTATCTTTTGTGAGATAAGCCAGCGTTTGATCATCTTCGGCATATAAAATTTTATACTTATTCATGATATGGGATTAAAATAGTGAAGGTTATTCCTTTTGCGTTGTTATTTGTTGCTTGTATTTTCCATTTATGTAGATTGGCTATTTTTTTGATATAGTACAAGCCCAATCCCAAACCATTTACCTGGCTGTATTTAGAAGTAGGGCTTCGGTAAAATTTATCAAATATTAAGTTAAGTTCTTTAGTTGAAATGCCTATGCCATTATCGCTAATTTCTATTTTTTTTAATCCTTGCTCTTGCACTAGTTTAATAGTAATAATCGGTTTTTCATCGCAATACTTGATGGAGTTATCCAATAAATTATACACCAGATTTATAAAATGAAACTCATCGGAAATTATCCAAAAATCTTCGACTTGAGTTTCAATTGTAATAGTCGTGTTCTCATATTTCAACTGTATGTTTTCTATCACATTGTTAATGATTGGTATCACTGACAATTTTACCTTTTTTAATTCTGCCGGAGAATTATCATGTTTAGCAATATTGAGTATTTTTTCGATATGAAGATTTAATTTATTGCTTTGATCAATAATGATTTGGGTATACTTCTCTAACTTTTCATCCTTATTAATTTTTTCTTGTTTCAATAAATAATTAGATGCAATTAAAATAGACGAAAGCGGCGTTTTAAATTCATGCGTCATATTATTAATAAAATCCCGCTGCAATTCGGAGTATTTTTTTTGTTGAATGATGGTAAAGATAGAATACACATAAACCAACAAAATAATAATGAGAGCGATGGAAAGTATGAACCAAAAGCGCAAAGAACTATAAAGATAGCTTGTTTCGTTAGGAAAACGAATAGCAAAATAATACACCAAGTTTTTATTCTTCGGAAAATTAAACGTTGGTTTTGATTTTGAATTATCCGATAAAGAAATATAATTGCCGTAAACCATCACATCGCTTTGGCAGTTATACATGGCATATTCAAAATCTGTGCTAATGCCTGCTTTTTTAAATTCAGATTTTAAATAATGTTCTAAAATAACAGGATCAAAATCGTTGGCAATATTAACATAGTAATAGTCATTCGAAACTTTCTCGACAGGATTTTCGGAAGGTAAATCGTTATTGGTACTTTCATAGAGTTTTTTTACAATTTCTAATAAAGCGACATGCGCTTTTTGAGAGAATTTTTTTTCTTCTAAATTAAAAGCTTGTTTCGTCCACACCAACTGCGCCACTAGAATGCCCACAATGGCAATCAACCCTAAGATAATAATGAAATTTATTTTTTTAGTCTTTAACATGCTATTCAAAAATAGCCAAATTTGACTGCTTTTTTTGAGCCTTAACATATCATTAACAAACATTATTAATTGGTTAACAGAGCCTCAAGAGCATTCAAACTAATTTTGTAATGTTCAAATTTGACAAATAAATTATTAATAAACCTTAAAAAACAAACATTATGAAAATTATCAGAATCACATGTATGGCATTAGCACTAAGTTTAATGTCATTCAGTTCAAAAACAAATCCAACTGTAAACATCGAAGTTAATTCAAAAGCTGCGTCCATTAAATGGGCAAGCGAAACAATCGATGTAGGAGAAATTCCTCAAGGGATTCCAAAATCCATCGAATTTGAATTTACAAATACCAGCAAAGAAGCTATTGTATTATTAAGTGCGCAAGGCTCTTGCGGTTGCACTAGCACCGATTTTCCTAAAACACCTGTATTACCGGGTACTACTGCAAAAATTACAGCAACATTTAATGCAGCCAACAAAGGCAATTTTACAAAAACAGTAACCGTAAAAATTGCTTCGGAGGAAGCGCCAGTTCTATTAACCTTTAAAGGAGTGGTTATTTAGTTTTATAATTACAAGCGCAAAAAAAGCCTACATGAAATTTTCATGTAGGCTTTTAATTGTTTAGACATTTTATACTCCATCTTTATTATGGTCTTTGTATGCAAAAGGTTAGGCGCAACTGCATCGGCCGAAAATTTTTCGAGTCACACGTAATTTTTAATCATTGGTCCCGCTCCTGCCATTCTGCAAGTTTTTAGCGTATTGGCACCATTCGTTACATCGACCTAAATGTATCAACCAGGATTTAATTTTAATGCCTAATCTTTTTTTGAGATCGCGATATAAACTTGCCCGCAACTCTTAGCGTCTAAAAACCAAACGCATAATTAGTTACTTGCAGACACAGACAAATTCACTTCGTGGATTAGTCAGCACTTGCAAGCAGCAACGCATAACAACAACTAAGCGTCATTTTTGCGTGTTAACGCTCAAATGCTTAACTTAGACTTGCAAAAACGTGCGCCTAGTTGCAATACGTTAGCGGAAACCCTAAAAGGACAAACATAACAGACAACGATCCTTAAGAAATGGATAGACGACATTTTATAAAACAATCGACATTACTCTCAATTGGTGGTCTTTTAATTCCTTCAACCTTTCTTTCTGCTTGCAGAAAAGAAACCTTATTTGAAGACATAAATTATGACGGAAAAGTTATAATTATTGGTGCGGGGGCAGCGGGGCTATATGCAGCATATATTTTAAAATCAAAAGGAATAGATTTTCAGATTTTAGAAGCTTCTGCAAATTATGGTGGACGTCTTGGTAAGCTAACAGGTTTTGCCAATTTTCCTATTGACACAGGTGCTCAATGGTTGCATGGTAAAAACAGTATTTTGGGCGACTTGATCACTAAGTCAAACACTAAAATCACGTTAGACGATAGTGAAACAAAATATTGGTTCAATAATCAGTTAGTGAATTCTTTACCCCAAAACACCGATATTTTTGAAGGCGATGATTTGCCTGATATTTCATATAATGATTACGCTTTGCAAAAAGGATTAGGTAATGAATATAAATACATTGTAGAAAATATTGCAGGTGACCAAGGTGCAGCGGCTACTCGTCTTTCTGTATTTGGCAATAATCAAGATGAAGAAAATTGGAATTCTGGGGACAATGATTTTAAATTTCGAGAAACTTTCTTTGATTTAATTGATAAAGAAATTGCAAGTCGAGTAAAAGATAAAATTCTACTCAATACCATTGTTTCTAAAATTGATTATTCGCAATCAACAATTCAAATAACAGACAGTAATAACAATACATACAACGCAGATAAAGTAATTATTACTGTCCCAATACCAATTCTAAAATCGGCAGATATTCAATTTATTCCAACACTACCAAATGAAAAAACAACTGCATTTTCAAAAATAGGAATGGATGCAGGAATGAAAGTTTTTTTAAAATTTAGCAATAAATTCTTTGACCAAAATATAATCGGTGGACCAATTTGTGCGGCTTATGCAGATGATAGCGTAGGCAAAGCACAAAATGACAATGTATTGCTTGCTTTTATTATGGGCGTTCAAGCCGAATACTTAACTTCATTAGGAAGTGACACGGCTATTACAACTACATTACTTCAAGAGTTAGACACAATGTATAACGGACAGGCAACATCGTCATTTGTTGCATCGCATGTTCAAAATTGGACAATTAATCCATTCGTTAAAGGAGCATATTCTTATAGCACAATTGGCATGGGAGATGCAAGAAAAGTTGCAACAAAACCGATAAACAAAAAACTATATTTTGCCGGTGAAGCAATGAATACAAATGGACACCATCAAACTGTTCATGGTGCAGTAGAAACTGGCTATAGAGAAGTTATAAATATTTTAAACGACATAAAAAAATGAGAGCAGTATTATTTGGAATGTTGTTTTTTACATTTAATAGCATAATAGCCCAAGAGTTTAGAACTGATATTTCTTACAAATATATTTTTGCTAATAAGTGGGATAAAGCTATTCAAACCTACAATTTTAGCAGACCATTTCTTGAAAAAAAACAACCATTGCTCATGCACGGACTAAATGCTTCAGTATCTTACATTTTTAAATCTTCTAGCAGTTTGAAACACGGAATACATATTTCGTATAACTATTTTAAAAGTTCGGCTGAGAATGAAAACTTGAAGAACATCTTAAATTTGCATTTTTTAAACTTGGGTTACATAATTCATTATGAAAACAATGAAAAAACTAAAGGACTTTACACTGACCTAATTATCTCGGCAGTATCAAGCGGACTTTTTAGAAATGTGAATGATGAACCTTTTGAATATGACGAAGCAAGAGCAAAAGCATTTGGTATTGGGGGCGACCTAAGCATCAGAGCAGGTTATTATTTAAAACTAAAAAATAAAATTTATTTATCTCCTTTCGTTCTTGTTGGTTACACACCTTATTTTTATTCACCCAATAGTGAAGCGGTAATTAATCAAACCAAAGGGCTGGTGAGTAATAATTGGACTGGAATATTTACTACACAAGTTGGTTTGACCTTGCATATTAGACAACATCAAAATGACTAACACTATTACGACTAACCGAAGAAGGGCATCCGCTAACAGCACCTACAAAAAATTGGCGGTTCAGTGGTTAAATGAAGCTTTGTGCTTCGTATCAAGTTCAGTGGTGGCAGACAGTTTTCGTCTCCGAAAT
>Ga0068872_10002565_pt1 | contig 14212 bp, 10 predicted proteins | sample NOAtaG_7_FD_66441 | JGI IMG/M metagenome (GOLD analysis project Ga0068872, IMG submission 66441) | Freshwater lake microbial communities from Lake Erie, under a cyanobacterial bloom - NOAA_Erie_Diel1S_2200h metaG | ecosystem: Environmental > Aquatic > Freshwater > Lake | place: USA: Ohio, Lake...
CTGGTGCAGATGAACGACGGCGGTGGCTTCGCCCTGTACACCGGGTCCACCGCCGACTGGTCGGTGTACGCCCAGCTCAGCACGCCCAGCGTCGTGGGCGCGGTGGACTGCGGCAGCGGCCCGTACGTGACGCTGACGGTGACGGTGGGAGACACGGTCTACACCGCCGCGAACGCAGGCTCGACCTGCACCATCCACGTGGACGCCGCGGCGGTGGCCAGCGGCGAGGCCTACCGCGGCCGCTACACGGCCACGCTTGTCGCGGCGGACGGCCGGCAGATCACGGTGACGGACGGGCACTTCGACACGGTGTATCCCTGAGCGCCGCCCCGCCGTCGGCGGGGAAGGAGGGCGGGCGGGGGCATCTCGGTCCGGGTGCGCGGTCCCAGCGCCGACCGGGGGCCGCTCGGCCTCCCGGGGGCGGCGAGGGCCGGCCGTGACGTCGCCCCCCCGGTGCCCGGGCCGCGCGGGGCGTGTCGTGCGCGCAGCGGCGGGTTCGACGCCGGGCGAGGGCGGCGCACGCGCACGCAGGGCGGGCGGCGCCGTCCGTCTTCGGCGAGGGCCGGCCCCGCGGGGAGCCCAGGTGGGGAGCGTCGCCCCGTCGGGCGCGGGTCCCGGGCGGGACAGGAAGGGGGCGTAGCGGGGGAAACCTTGGTTTCCCCTGCCCCAAAGCCCAAAGCTTCTGTGGGTGGGAGGCCGGACGCCGCGGGGCGGGCGGCGGCGCGGGGCGTCAGAGGGGCTCGGACTCGACCTCGACGGGCGGGAGCGCGGGGGCGATGACGGTGTCGATGCGGCCGTAGTCGCGGGGCGGCGGGAGGGCGCGGGCGCGGGCCTGGAGGGTCTTTCCGAGGAAGGCGGCTTCGTAGGCGACGAGCAGGCCGTCCTCGGTGTAGGCCATGGAGAGGGCGCCGACGGGCGGGGACCAGGTGAGGCGGGTGACGGGCACGGACTGGCCGCCGATGGTGACGGCGGCGCGCTCTTCGCGGACGGCGCCGGTGACGACCTGGCCGGTCTCGGCGAGGAGGATGTTGGCGCTGGGGCGGCCGGCGAGGCGGCGGGCGCGCACGGGGTCCACGAGGTCGAAGGTGCAGAGGTCGACCTCGAGGCGGCGGTGGGTGCGGTCTTCGCGGCGGCCGCGGGTGGTGATGGAGGTGGCCCAGGTGCCGTCGGAGAGCTGGCGGCCTTGGACCTCGAGGGTGACGCCGCCCTCTTCGGTGACGACGGTGAAGGAGGTGCGCTCGTCGGTGTTGCGGGCGGTGCCGCGGCTGCGGTAGCGCACGGTGTCGCGGCCGAGCGGGGCGTCGACCGACGTCCAGGAGCGGACGAGGCGGGCCTCGACCTCGGCGGGGGAGGCGGGGTCGATGTGGGTGAGGCTGAGCTCGCGCGTGCCGACGATCTTGCCGTCAAGGATGAGATCGTAGACGATTTTCTGCTCGGAGGCCCGGGCAGGGGAGAGGAGGCCGAGCAGCGTCAAGAGCAGGGCGAGCAAAGACATGAGCAGAGTGTATCCCCCGGCGGGCGCGTGCAACAGGGCCGCCGGGCGGCTAGAACCCGCGGGATGCCCGCCCCCTTCTCCGACGAGACCCGCCTCTTCGACGCCCGCCTCGCCGCCGAGCGGGGCAACGCCTTCGCGCAGGGGGGGCCGCCGGTGGCGATGCTCTACCCGAGCCCCTACCGCGCAGGCATGTCCTCCCTGGGCTTTCAGTGGATCCTGGCGCGGCTGCGCGCCGAGGGGCTGGCGGCGGAGCGGGCCTTCCTGCCCGACGATGTGCCGGCCTGGCGGCGGTCGCGCCGCCCGCTCTGCACCTACGAGACGCGCACGCCGCTGGCCCACTTCCCGGTGATCGGGGTGTCGCTGGCCTACGAGCTGGAGCTGGCCGGGCTGGTCGAGGCGCTGGAGCTGGCGGGCATCCCTCCGCTCGCGGCAGACCGTGCTCCGCACCATCCGCTCGTGCTGCTGGGCGGGCCGCTCACCTTCAGCAACCCGCTGCCGGCGGCGCCGTTCGTGGACGGCATGCTGCTGGGCGAGGCCGAGGAGACGGTGGTGGCGCCTTTTCGGGCGGCGGCGGCGGGGGCGTCGCGCGCGGAGGTGCTGGCCGCGGTGGCGGCGGCGCCCGGGGGCTTCGTTCCGGACCTCCACGGCGTGGCGCTGCCGGCCATCGCGAAGGCGGGGGACACGCACCTGCCCGCCCGCGGGCCGATCCTCGCGCCGGACGCCGAGCTGTCCGACATGTTCCTCATCGAGGGGGAGCGCGGCTGCCACCGGGCCTGCTCGTTCTGCGTGATGCGGCGCAGCACCAACGGCGGCATGCGGCTGGTGACGCCGGATGCCGTGCTGTCCTATGTTCCCGCGGAGGCGCGGCGGGTGGGCCTGGTGGGCGCGGCCATCTCGGACCACCCGGAGCTTGTGGGCTTGCTGGAGCGGCTGGTGGAGAGCGGCCGCGAGGTGGGCGTGAGCAGCCTGCGGGCGGATCGGGTGGCGCTGAAGCCGGACATCGCGCGCTTGCTGCGGCGCGGCGGCTACCGCACGCTCACCGTGGCCTCGGACGCGGCGAGCCAGCGGCTGCGGCGCACGATGAGCAAGGGCACGACGGAGCAGCAGCTCCTGACCTGCGCGCAGCGGGCGGCCGAGAACGACTACAAGGTCCTCAAGGTCTACATGATGGTGGGCGTCCCCGGCGAGACGGACGACGACATCGACGAGCTGATCCGCTTCACCCGCGAGCTGGCCGCCATTCATCCCACGGCGCTCGGCGTCGCGCCCTTCGTGCCCAAGCGCAACACCCCGATGGACGCCGACGCCTTCGCTGGCATCCCGGTCGTGGAGGCGCGCCTGGACCGCCTCACCCGCGGGCTGCGCGGAAAGGCCGAGGTGCGGCCCACCTCGGCGCGGTGGGCGTGGGTGGAGGCGATGCTGGCCCAAGGCGGCCCGGCCCACGGGCGGGCCGTGCAGGCGGCCGTTGCGGCGGGCGGTGGCTTCGCGGCTTGGAAGCGTGCGTTGGCGGCGGTGGATCCGGCAGAGGCCGCACCCTGGCGGCGCGGGGCGGCGGCGCCCGTCGCCCTCAGTAGCGAAGCAGCCGCGATACCTTGAAAAAGAGCGTCTGCTGCTGCACACCGAAGGGCTCGGTGGCGGCGGACCAGGTGCCGCCCAGGTAGGCCTCCGTCCCCGGGTGCAGCACATAGGACACCATCGCGCTGCCGAAGGCGGCGGGGGGACTGCGGCCGTCCGCCGTGCGGCTGGCGATGAGACGCGCGCCCCACTCGCGGGTGAGCTGGTGGGTCCACCGCGCGTAGACCCGGTTTGCCCCCTGGGTGGGCGCGCCCTCGACCGTGAACCACTGGCGGGCGAGGAAGAGGTCCGCGCGGGCGCGGGTGGTGGGGCGCACGGTGAGCTCGAGGTCTGCCCGGCCGACGTCCACCGGCGAGAGGGTCGCGAAGTCCAGCTCGCGGGCGCCGCTGCCGGCGAGCACGAAGCTGAGGCGTCGCGACACCAGGGCCTCGTAGCTGCCGTCCACCGTCCAGCCCGGGATCTCCACGCCGTCCTGGCGGGTGCGGCGCAGGCCGGCGCCCAGGGTCGGCTCGTGGTTGCCGCCGAGGATGAGCCCGGCCACGAGCCCGGCGCGCTCCTGGAGGTCCCCGTCCAGCTCGCGGCGGCTGAGGAGCTCGACGCCGCCGAGGCCGATGCGCGCGCTGCTGCCGAGCTCGGCGCGGTGGATGAGCTCCACGCCGGAGTCCACGAGGCCGGACTGGGTGAGGAAGCCGGTCTCCACGCGGTATCCCGGGCTGCTCGCGTCGATGTCGAGCAGGAGGCCGGTGCCGAGGGGCGGCGTGCGCGCGAGGGTGAGGCCGCCCGCCCCGCCGGCCAGGACGGAGCCTTCGCCGGCCGCGCGGCTGCCGGCCCCGTAGGACTCGAGGGTCCAGATGGGCGACAGGGGAAGGCGCAGGTCCGCCGCGCCCAACTGGAAGTTGCCTTCGGGCAGCGCCGCGCCGCGGCCCCCCGGCGCGGCGAGGGCGCGCTTGTCGGCGGCGGAGAAGCCGACGTAGCCGTTGTCGGCGAGGTCCACGCGGGCGCGGGCGAAGGACGTGGCGGCCCAGGCGTCGGCCATCGCGTCGGCGGAGAAGCCGGGGGTGCCGCGCTCGTGCACGCTGGCGGACGGCGCCGTGTCCAGCGCGGAGAGGGCCCCGAGGCCCAGCCGCCCCGCCTGCCCGGAGAGCTTGAGGCCGCCGATGGGCGAGACGACGCTGCGCGTGTAGAGGGTGTCGGCGGCGTCCTGGAAGGAGTCCACGCCGTCCAAGAAGAACGGGCGTTGCTCGCGGTAGTAGAAGGCGAAGCGCTGGTTGAGGTCGATCTCCAGCACGTCCCCCTCGACCTGCGAGAAGTCGGGGTTCACCGTGGCGGCGAGCCCGAGGGCCGGCCCGAGGCCCTGGCGCAGCTCCAGGCCGGGCCGCAGCATCGCGCCGAGCGGGGCCGCTGGGTCCACGCGCAGGCGGCCATCCGGCCCGCGCACGCTCGGGACCTGCGTGGCGAGCACCGGCAGAAGCTCGGTGCCGGTGCCGCGCCCGGGGGGCTGGACGCCGGTGAGCCGCGCCGCCTGCTCGAAGAGGCGCGGGTGGCGTGGGACCATCGGCGGGAAGCTGTACTTCGTGCCGAGGGCGGGCACCTTGCGCGTGACCATCACGCCCCAGGACTGGCCCGCCGGGCTGGGCGGCGGCGCGCGCAAGCTGCGGAAGGGGATGGCCAGCTCGATGACGTAGCCGTCGTCGGTGAGCCGCCCCTCGCAGCGAAACACCGTGCTCCACGACATCGTCCACTGCCCGTAGGCGTAGCGGATGTCCTGCTGCACGCCGTAGGGGTTGACGTAGAGGATGACGCCGGTGCGGGCGTCGCCGAAGGGGTCCAGGTAGATGCCGATCTGGTCGTCGACGAAGAGGTCTTCGCGGGGCGAGATGTGGGCGCGCACGCCGTAGTCGGCGCCCGAGACGACGGCGGCGATGTAGAGCGTGTCGTCGTCCTGGAGGAAGCGCACGACGGTCTGGCCCGGCGCGTCGCCGCCGGGCGCCGGCAGGTACTGGACGAAGTCGTCCACGGCGGGCGCGGCGGCCCAGGACGGCTCGTCGAGGCGGCCGTCGAGGTGGATGGGACCTGTCGCGCGGCCGATCGTCACGGAGGGTGCGGCGGCGGCGGCGGCGACAGAGAGGAACGCCGCGAGCACCAGCACGCCATCTCCGGGGCGCCGCTATAGCCCGCGCGCATGCCGCCGGCCCCCGCGCCGCGTGGGCAGCCGGGGCCGGGCCGGCTACGGGCCGGGCATGGACCCGCTCGCCACAGGGCTCGAAGGCGCAGACCTCCGCGACTATTTGTCGGCGTGCCGAGAGGGCGTGCTGGCCGAGCTGCGCGCCCGGTTGCCCCCCGACGGCCCGCGAACGGGGGGCTTGTACGGGTTGGTTCTGGATTATCCCCTTCGAGACGCGAAGGCCTTGCGCCCGGCGCTCGCGGTGGCCACCGCGCGGGCGCTCGGCGCGTCGATGGACCTCGTGCTCCCCTCGGCGCTGACGCTGGAGCTGTATCACAACGCCTTTCTCGTCCACGACGACGTTGAGGACGCCTCGGAGCTGCGGCGCGGGCAACCCACGCTGCACCGCGCGCACGGCGTGGCCGTCGCGATGAACGTGGGCGACGCGATGCTGGCGCTCACGCTCGGGCCGCTGCTGGAGAACATGGAGACGGTCGGGCTGTCGCGGGCGCTGCGCGTGTTGTCCGTGGTGGAACGGATGGCGCGGGAGTCGGCGGAGGGGCAGGCCATCGAGCTGGACTGGATCCGGCGCAACGCGTGGGATCTGGGGCCGACCGACTATTTCCGCATGGTCTGGAAAAAGACGGCTTGGTACACCTTCATCGCTCCGGTCACCGTGGGCGCCATCGTCGCGGGGCTGGACGCCGCGCGCACCCGGCAGCTCCAATGGTTCGCCGGCACGCTCGGTCTCGCGTTTCAGGTGCAAGACGACCTGCTCTCCCTCGAAGGCGCCGTGGCCGACACCGGCAAGGAGGAGGGCGGGGACCTCTGGGAGGGCAAGCGCACGCTCATGCTGCTGCACGCCTTGCGGGTCGCGACGCCGGCGGCGCGGGCGCGCGGGCTGGAGGCGCTGGCCCGAGAGCGCGCGGCCGACGCGGCGCTCCCCGCACAGCTGGCCGCCTGGGTGGAGGCGGGGCGCCTGGACGCGGGGCTGCGCGTCGCCCTCGAGGGGGCCTTGACGCAGGGGCGCGGCTTCCGCACGGCCGCCGACGTGGAGGTGCTGCGGGCGCTGATCGAGGAGAGCGGCGCCCGCGCCGTCGCCCGGGAGGCGGCCTTGGTCCGGGCGGAGCGGGCGCGCCGGCAGCTCACGCGCATCGCGTCCTGGATGCCGCCCTCGCCGCACCGGGATCTCCTGGCCGGCCTCGTCGCCTTCGTCGTCGGGCGGGACCGATAGCCGGCTTGACAGCCCGCCGCGCGCCCGGACAGGATTGCGCATGCCCACCGCCACCGCCCAGCTGCCCTTCGTCATTCTGGACCGCCTGCGCCCGGGGGGCGACCCCGGCGCCGCGGCGGAGCGCTTGGTCGCCTTGGCCCGTGCGGGGCGGCTCGGCCCGTCGCCGGCTCCCACGCCCTACCGGGCGGCCCAGGCGGCGTTCGAGGCGCGTGAGCGGCGTTTGCAAGCAGAGGACGCGCTGGCCGCGCCGCTGCTGGACGCGGTGCGCGGCGCCTTGCCGGCGCCCGCCCCGGCGGTGGTTGAGCAGCACACGGTGCCGGCCCGCGGGAGGTCGGGGGCGGCCGTCGCGGTGCGCTTCATCGTCGAGAACGCCCGGCAAAGCACTGTCGTCGTGCGTTTTCGGCCCGGGGAGGCCACCACCGAGGCGGGCGAGGCCCTCTGGGCGCCGGTCGGCTTCGCGCCGGCCCGGCCCTCCCTCGCGCCGGGCGAGCGCTGCACGGTGGCGATGGAGGCTGATCTTCGCGGGGTCCTGCCGGAGGGAGGGCGCCTGGAGTTGCCCGTGGACGTCCTTTTTGACGGGGTCCTCGCCCAGAAGCTGTGGGTGCGGGTGCAGGTCGAGCCGGCCCCATGAGCGACGAGGGCTTGCCCGTGCTCGTCGCCGCCCGGGACGACGCCGCCCTGCTCTCGCTGCTGCAAGAGCTCCAGCTCATCCTGCTGCGGCATCCGGTGGCGGCGCGGGCCGCTTTTCGCGCGCTCGCCGCCGAGGGGCGCCGCTACGCGGAGACGCCCGAAGGCCGGGAGTGGGCGGCCCGGCTGGTCGGTTCGCCGGCGCTGGGGCGCGCGCGGCTCGTCTGGGAGGCCGCTGCGGCGGGCGTTCCAGAAGACGAGACCGGCACGGGGTTGCCGTCGGCCTGGCTCGACGCCTTCGTGGAGGCGGCGGCGCGCCCCGGCGTGGAGACGCTGCTCGCCCGGTTGTTGGACCCGCCGGAGCCCCGATGAGCGCGGCCGGTCGCGTGCCCGGGGCCCCCCGTGTCGACGCCGTGGCGGACGGCGCGCTGCTCGCGGCGGTCCTCGGCTTGCTGGCCCGCGGGGCCGCCTTGGAGGCGGCCTGGCCCCCCCCGTCGGGCCGGACGCCCGCGGCGGCGCCGCTCGGCCCCGACGCCGCCGTGCTGTTGGGGCTCCTCGCGCTGCACCGTCGCCTGGGCGCGGCCCTGCACCGGCTCACCCCGCCCCTCGCTGCCGCCGGCGTGGCCGAGGCGCCTGCGCCCACGGCCGGCGACGCGCGCTGGCTCCGGTGAGGCCCGCCGCGCTCCTGGCCCGCGGGGGCCACCTGCGCGGGCTCGGCGCCGGGGACGCCCAGCGCCGCAGCAAGGAGTGGCTGCACGTCGCGGTGCACGGCCGCACGGCCGAGATCGTGCTCAACCTCAACGTCTTCGAAGACGGCGATCCCTGGCTCCCACCCGGTGTTCCGGTGGGGCGTAGCCTTTGGCTCGCCGCGGCGGGGGGGCGGGTGCGAGGGGATGTGCACCGCGGCGCACGGGTGGCGGTCGGAGAGGGGCGGCTCGCGCTCGCCGTGGACACCGACGAGATCGCCCTCCGCGACGGTGTGCTCGTCGTGCGGGCCAGCCGGCCGGGCTTCACGGTGGACCTCCGCCTCCAGCCCAAGGTGCGGCCCGCCCTCGCCCCGCGCATCCCGTTTGACACCGCGGACCGCGTACAGTGGTTCCTCGTCCCGCGGCTGGCCGCGACCGGCACGGCCGAGATCGACGGCGTGCTGCATGCCTTCGACGGCGCCCCCGCCTACCACGACCACAACTGGGGCCGCTTCGCGTGGGGGGCGGACTTCGCGTGGGAGTGGGGCTACCTGCTGCCCGAGGAGCCGGATGCCCCCGTCTGCGTGGTGTTCGCGCGCCTGCTGGACCGCCGGCAGCACCGGGTCCGCAGCGCCGGCTGCTTCGTGTGGTGGGGCGAGGACAACGTGCGCAGCTTTCAGGACGGAGAGGTGTCGTTCACGCCGGAGGGCCGCTTCGCCGGGCCGCTCCCGCCGGTCCCGCCCGTCATGGGCCTGCTGTCGCCCGACCGCCGGGCAGATCTTCCGGCCCGGTGGGCGGTGCGGGCGTCCGGCAGCGGGGATGCGGTGGAGGTGTCCTTCGTGCCTGCCCGCGGCGGGCGCATCCTCATCCCCGATGAGGCCGACCCCTTCGGCGTAACGGCGTTGCATGAGCTTTTTGGTGACGGAACCGCCGAAGGCACCATCCGCGGCCGGCCCTTCGCGTTCGCCGGGCGGGGCGCCATCGAGTGCATCCGTGTCGGGTGAGGGGTTCGGCACGCTGCTTGCCGACTCCCTCGCCGTGATGGCGGCCGAGTCGCCGCTGCACGCGGCGGCCCTCGCGGCGGCGTTGGGGGCGGCCCCCGTGGACTTCGCGGTGGGCGCGGAGCGGGTGCGGGTGTGGCGGGGCCCTGGCGGGCGCGTGGTCGTCGGGCCCGTGGGCGGCGGCGCCCCCGCGGTGCGCGTCGTGACCGGGCGGGCGGAGATCCTGGCGCTGCTCGACGGGCGTCGCTCGCTCGCCACCGCGGTGCGGGAGGGGGCACTTGATTTGTACGGGACCCCCGGCGAGATCGCTCGTTTCATCGACGTACTGGTGATATACCTCCACGGCGCGGTGCGGTGCCCCGGCATGGCAGGCATCCTCGCGCGTTGGCGTGCCTTGGGAGCTGCCGATGCCTGAGTCGAGTCCGTCCCTGTCTTCTCCGCAAGCGGCCTGGATCGCCGGGCCCCCGCCCCTCGCGGCCTCGGCGCCCTTCTCTGATCCGTCCGGCTACGTGCCGTGCCCGGGCGGCGCGGCCGGCGTGCGCGCGACGCCCATCGTCACCATCATCGGGGCCGGCGTGGCCGGCCTCACCGCCGCGCACGAGCTCGCCGAGCGCGGCTTCGCCGTGCAGGTGGTCGAGCCCATGCGCGATCACGACGCCGGAGACCTCGTTCAGGTCGGGGGCTTGGCGGCCACGCAGTACGCCGAGGTGGACCTGCCCGAGCCCTGCGCGGTGCCCCGCGATGCCGCAGAGCGGTGCGCGTCGCCGCTCGCCAACCCGATGGCGCGCACCCGCCACGTGTTCGCGTCGCTTCCGCCGTTTCTGGTCGCGTTCTCGGATTCGGCCGCGCGCGCGACCGCCGGGGTGGACTTCCGGGTCGGGGCAGGGGCCGCGGGGGAGTGGGTGGCCACCGCGGCGGGCACCGCCCAGCTGGCCGAGGTCGCGGCGGTGCTCGCGGGGGAGCTGCGGCACCGGCACGGCGCCGCGGCCCGTGGGGCGCCTCTGGCGCTTCGGGCGCATGTGTCGATTGAGGCCGCGGTGTCCGTGCCCGCGGGGGTCGACCCTGCCCCTGGTTTCGAGCGGCCCTTCGTCGAGGCGCTGCAGCGCGCCGTCCACAAGGCCCTCGACCCCAGCCTTCGCCTGGAGGTGCTCTGGCAGGCAGGCGCCGGGGAGGTCACCGCGCTGGGCATGGAGCAGGCCGCGCCCGGTCGCGTCGGCGCGGACGACGGCCGCGGGCCGGGGGACGTCGGGTCGTCCCGTGGGTTGGCCGCGTCCGCGGTGGACCGCCTGCGGCGTCTCGTGGGCACGCGGCTGCGGGTCACCCCCTCGGCTCGGCCGTCGATTCGCCTGGGGGTGCCGCGGCGGTCCCGTGCGGGCGCACCCGCGTCCTCTCGGGATGCACGCACCGTGGTGCTCTGGGTCCGCACCGGCCCCGCGCCCGCGAGCGAGGTGGGCGGCCTGGGCGTCGTGTCCTTGTCTCATGCGCCCGACGCGCGGGTGCCCGGCGAGCATGGGTATCGCTTTTTTCCGTCGTTCTACGCCAATCTCTTCGACACGATGCGCCGGACGCCGGTCTACGCCGGCGGCGCCCCCACCTTCCGCAGCACCTACGACAACCTCATCCCCACCACCGTGCAGGGCATCGCCCTCAACCCGACGGCCAGCGCCCGCGCGCGCATGGTCACCCTGTCGCGCAAGCGCCCGGCCAACCTCGAAGAGCTGCGCAAGCTCCAGCAGGACTTGCTGGACCCGGCGCGGCTCGGCTTCCACGAGGTGGACCTCGCACGCTACCAGTACGAGCAGCTTCGCTTCCTCACCGCGTGCCCCGCGCGGCGCCAAGCTTGGACGAAGGACCCGGCAGAGCAGACGTGGGCTCGCTTCGTCCGGGCCGAAGACGCCAGCGGCGCGGCCACCACGCGCTACTCCCCCGCGTTCCTCTCGCAGCTGAAGGCCACCTCGCAGGCGCTGGTCGCCATGAAGGTCAGCGAGGTGGATGTTCGCACCTACGGCAACATCGCCACCCAGCTCATGCTGGACCAGCTCGCCACCGGCGAGCGCACCGACATGACCCTCAACGGGCCGACGAGCGAGGCCTGGCTCGCGCACTGGAAGCAGCATCTCGTGTCTCTCGGGGTGCGGTTTTTTCATGGGGAGCTGGCCGGATTTTCGCAGACGCCGGTGCACGTCGACGGCGCCACGCTCCCGCCGCCCCCGCCCGCGGCCGGGCCGTGGGCGCGCTTCTACCCGGTCTTCGGGCCGGGCTACCCGCGCCACGCAGACACCGAGCAGCCCCGCGCCGACGCCGCTTCCGCCGGCGCCGCGCCCCATGTGCCGCCCCCCGCGGGCCCCAGCGAGGTGCATTGGCCGGAGCCGGACTCCGTCCATGCCGGCCAGGGTGTGGTGTTCAACCGGTACGATTCGTGCGAGGAGGGCACGCCCGGGCGGGTCTTCGACCCGGACTTCTACATCCTGGCCCTGCCGCTGGACCGCGCGTGGCAGGTGCTCGCCACCTTGCCCGACGACGCGCTTCCCCGGGCGGGGGCGCCCGGCGCCCCGGATCGCCGCACCGACTTCGCGCGTCTGCGCGATTGGTACAGCGTCGTCCGCCGGGAGTTCCCGCTGGCCGACCCGGCCCACGCCGGCGACCCGGACCATCCGTGGCGCGTGGACGGCCACCGGCGCGGCCCTTTCCGGCACTTCACGGGCATCCAGTATTACTTCGACGCCGACTACCACCTGAGCAAGGGGCACATCTACTACCCGGACTCTCCGTGGGGCCTCTCCACCATCTCCCAGGAGCAATACTGGTTCGGCGAACGCTCCTGGACCGACGGCTTCCGCGGCGTCGTCTCCGTGGACATCGGGGATGTCTACACCGCCCACGCCTACACCGAGTTCGGCGGCAGCACCGTCTCCTCGCCCTTTTGGGGCCAGTCGCCCGACAACCTCGCAGACCGGACCTGGCTCCAGATCCTCGACGCCACGCCCCCGCCGCCGGTGCGGTCGCCCCTGTCCGACCCGCGCGCGCTGCTCCCCGTGCCGCGCTTCTACCACGTCGATGCGCACCTCAAGTTCGCGGTGGACGCCGACGGCCAAGCCACCGGTGGCCTCCTGCGCAACACGGCTCCCTTCCTCATCAATCGCCCGGAGGACTGGGAGCGGCGCCCCGGCCGCGTGCAGGGGCCCGACGACGTGGACGCGCTGTTCCCCGGGCGGGAGGCCATCGTGCCCGGCGGGCCCGTGCCGGCCGATGACGCCCTCACGACGGCCAGCGGGTCCATGCTCGACGGCGGGCGCTGGCTCGTCGCCGGCACCTGCACGCAGACCTTCACCCGCATGTCCACGATGGAGGCGGCCAACGAGTCGGCGCGGCACGCGGTCAACGCGCTGCTCGCCACCCTGGCCCGCAGCGGGGAGCGGCGCGGCACCCGGCTCGCCGACGGCACGACCTCCAGCAACGACGCCGGCTGGGAGGGCTACCGGAGCAACGAGATGCTCCTCGGCGACCTCTGCCCCGTCGTCAACCCGGAGGCCCACGAGTTGCCCGATCTCGACTGGTACCGCCGCATGGACGCCCGCTTGTTCGCGCTGGGGCAGCCGCACGCCTTCGACCTCCTTCAGCTTCGCCCGGTCCTGGACGAGGCCATCGCGGCGGCGGGGCGGGCGGCCGCCGTCGGCATGGTGTCGGGGCTCGCCGCCGGCCAGCTCGCCGCCGACTTCGGGCTCCCGTTGCCCGCGGGGCCCAACGGCGGCCCGCTGACGGCTGAGGCCCTGCTTCAGTTCGTCACCGACATCCTGAAGCAGGCGATCCCGCCCCTCAGCCCGTGACGCCGGGCCCCAGCCACCCGCGCAGATAGGCCGCCGGCTGCGCCACCCCGGCGGAGGCGAGCCACGCGCGGCCTTCCTCGGCCGCCGCCCCGCCCGCGCCCACGGCAGCCACGGCGGCGATGCCGTGCAGCCCCGCGGCCCGGGCTGCGTCCTGCGCTGGGCCGTACGGGGCAGCGCCGCCCAGGGCATCGAGCAGCGCGGCCAGCGCCGGCCCCGGCCCCACCCGCAGCGCCCGCAGCGCCTTGCGCTCGGCGGCGAGTCGCCGCGCGTCCTTCGCGCCAAACCACGCCGCCCGCGCCCGCAGCGCGCCCATCTCCGCCCGGATGACCTCCAGCCGCAGGATGCCGCTGCGCTCCAGCGCCGGCCACCCCGCTTCGACCCGGCGGTGTGCCTCTCCGGCGTCCCCCGCGGCGAGCAGCGCCTCTCCCACCGCGAGGAGGTGGTGGTAGTGCTGGGTTGTGAAGCCAGGGACCGGCCAGGCCGCCAAGGCGGCGTCGGCCCGCGCCGCCGCCTCTCGCGGCGCGCCGGCGAGGATGTCGACCAGCGCGGGTTGCCCGGTCAGGCAGGTCAGCTCCAGGAGCTGGTCGCCCCGGCCCCGCGCCTCGGCCAGCGCCTCCGCGCGGTGCGCCGCCAGATCCGCGAAGCGCCCGGCAAAAGCCTCGGCCGAGAGCCGGTACATCCACGCCGAGTCCACCTCCCACCACGCCCCGCGGACCCGCGTTCGGAAGGCGTCCAGGGCCGACGCCGCCTCGTCGGCCGCGCACGCGAAGTCGGCCCGCACCCACGCAGAGGTGGAGCGGATGGCGTGCTTCCAGGCCTGCTCCCAGGGGCCGGCGCGGTCGGCCAGGGCCTCGGCCCGCGCGATGACCCGCGCGGCCCGGGCGGCGAGCAGCGGCCCGCCCACGCTCGTCTCGAACACGCCCTCCATCCCGAGGGCGCGCGCGAGCATCGCCGGATCCCCGGCGTCCAAGGCGGCGTGGGCGGCCTTGACCGCCAGGGCGTCGGCCAGGACGTGGTCCACCATCGCGAGGCGGGTGCAGCCCGCCCAGAGGGCGTCCAGGCGGGCGCGGGCGGCGCGGTCGAGCGGGCGTGCTTCGGCCTCGGCTTCGGGCAGGCCGCGCAGCAGCAAGCGCACCCGGCCGGAGGCCGAGGCCCACATCGCCGCGCCGTTGCTCTGCGGCACCGCGATGCCGTGCGCCTCCAACACGGACCGCAGCCGCGCCAGACCCGGCTCGATGGCCCCGCCCTGCAGGGCCCAGCCGGCGGCCCGCCCGCGCAGCTCGAGGACGTCCACGCGGTCCGCCCCGGCGGCCTCCAGCGCCGCGGCCGCCTCCTCCCCGGCGTCTCCGGCCGCCACCGAGCGCCCGGCCAGCGCGAGGGCCTCCGCCCGGCGCACCTGCGCGTCCACGGCCGGCCCGCCTTCTTCGAGGGCCACCGCCCACAGCTCGGCGGCGCGCCCGAAAGCCAGCGCATTCTCGGCCTTCTCGGCGGCCCTGCGCGCCGCGACCGCCGCCCGGGCGGGCACGCCGGCGCCGCGCCAGCACGCGAGGAGACGCTCCGGATCGCTCTCCGGACGCTGCTCCCATGCGGCCGCGGCCGCCCG
>Ga0068872_10002580_pt1 | contig 14175 bp, 13 predicted proteins | sample NOAtaG_7_FD_66441 | JGI IMG/M metagenome (GOLD analysis project Ga0068872, IMG submission 66441) | Freshwater lake microbial communities from Lake Erie, under a cyanobacterial bloom - NOAA_Erie_Diel1S_2200h metaG | ecosystem: Environmental > Aquatic > Freshwater > Lake | place: USA: Ohio, Lake...
CGGCGGAGCATCTCGAGCGTGTCCCGACCAAGCACGCCCCAGCCGTAGATGCGGTGACGCCGCTCGAACGCCGCGAGGGCCTCGTGCGTCGGCCAGTCCATCGCGAAGTCCTCGGGCTCGCCGTCGATGCCCTCGAAGTAGCCTTCGCACGCGAGGCGCTGCTGCGCGGCGCGGATGGCGCGGGCCCGCGGCAAGAGGCGCAGGTACTCGGCGAGCCGGCGGGCCTCCCGGTCCGAGAGCCGCTCGGCGTCGAGCGCCTCGACGCTCTCGACCCCCTGCGCGCGCATCCACTCTTCGGCCGCGCGACCGAGCGAGCGCACGTTCCGCGCGAAGGCCCGCGACTCGTCCCGCCCGACGTAGGCGACCGAGCCGTCGAACGAGACGAGCGGGGCGAGATCGAGCTCGGCGACGCAAGGGAGATCGCGGGTGTGCTGCATGCGCGCGCGGAGCAGTCCCAGCGTGGGCGGGATGCCGAAAAGCTCGAGATAGCGGTCGTCTTCCGCGCGCGTTCCGTGGTGGTTCTCGGGGAACTCGCCGCGCGCGAGGGCGAGGTAGGTCTCGCGGTAGTCGTTCGGGACGAGCGTCTCCTCGGGCGTGCTGTGCTCGGTGAACAGGTAGGGCGTCCACGCCTCGCCGAGGTCGATGACCACGAAGCCGTCGTCGCGCGCCGTGGCCGCGTCGATCTCGCGGGCGACGGCGCCGTTCTCGTAGAGCGGAACGGGCTGCCGCATCGCAGGGCCTGCGACGATGGCCGGGGGAGGCTCCTCCGCGGGGGGCGGAGGCAGCTCCGCCGGGACCTCGCTGGGCGGGCTCGGGGCAGGGGCGAGCACGGGCGCGCCGACGGCCTCGGCCGTGCCGCAGCCGGCGAGGAGCAGCGAGGGCAGCAGCAATCGCAAGAGACGCATCCGGATCTCCACTTTTGTTCAGGGGGTGTGCGCGAGCAAGTTTCCGGAAGGCGCATCGCATCCTCCATGCCGCCTCGGCAGCGCATGTTTCGCGGCGATGCGGGCGCAGCGTGGCCCGGCGGCCACGGCGCCGCGGCCAGCGCTCCGCGGCCGTGGTAGCAACCAGCGCCATGTTCCGTGCCCTCCCCGCCCTCGCTGCGTTTCTCGGTTGCGCTCTGGTCTGCCTCGGGTGCACTCCCCTCGGCGATCCGGGCATCGGGCCGGAGGGCTTCCGCGACAGCTTCGACCGCGAGGATCTCGGCGACGACTGGAACAACACCGGGGCGAACTGGCGCATCGAGGACGGCGCGCTGAGCATCCGCGGGGCGCGCAACCGCCCGCTCTGGCTGCGGCGCGTCCTGCCCCGCGACGTGCGGATCGAGTTCGACGTTCGGAGCGAGAGCCCGGACGGCGACATCAAGGTCGAGGTCTTCGGCGACGGCGAGTCGCGCGCGACCACGGAGTCGTACACCGCCACCAGCTACGTCGTGATCTTCGGCGGCTGGGGCAACAGCCTGAACGTGCTCGCGCGGATGAACGAGCACGGCGATGACCGCGTCGAGGGACCGCCGCGACCGGTCGAACCGGGCCGCCGCTACCACATGCGCATCGAGCGCAGCGGAAGCCGGATCGCCGCGTGGGTCGACGACGAGTTGCTCGTCGAGATGACCGACGAGGATCCACTCGAGGGCCGCGGCCACGACCACTTCGGCTTCAACGACTGGAACGCGCAGGTCTACTTCGACGACCTGGTCATCACGCCGCTCTGAGCGCTGCGGCGGGGCAACTCCGCGCGCTCGAAGCAGGTCACGGGCAAGCGCAGCTTCTCGCGCACCGGCGCGGTCGCCTCGACGAAGCGCGCGGTGACCGGGTCGTGGTAGCCGCTCACCGGCGTCAGCCCCGGCACGTGGCCGGCGTAGAAGCGGTGCAGGCGCGCCATGGACAGCTCGCGCACGTACTTGCCGATCATCGAGGCGAGCGCGACCGCGAGGTGGCCCGCGTCGGCGTCGACCTCGAAGGTGAGCGTCCCGAGCTCGTGCACGCGGTAGCTCGACCGCCCCTTCGTCTCGTCGAGGGTCACGACCCGCATCGGGTCGATCCGCAGGAAGTAATCGCGGTAGCTGCGGATCCCGCCGACCATCCCGCAGATGGCGTCGAGGTCGATGCCCGCCGCCGTCCGCGCGTCGAGGAGGAGTCCCTCGAAGAGCTCGAGGTCCAGGCTCAGCTTGCTGCGCCTGCGCGCGACGCCTTCGCCGTACACCTTCGCGCACGCGATCGCGGACCGCGTCCGGACGAGGCGGGCACCGTTCTTCGCGAGCCGATCGAGGGCTGCCCTCCCCTCGCGGACGTCGCCTCCGAAGGCGGGCAGCGCGAGATGCTCGCCCCAGCACTGCGCCGCCGCCTCGCGTGGGCACGGCGCGCGGAGCGCCTCGACCCCATCGACCGCGATCGCGGCCAGCAGCGCGTCGGCGTCTTCGGGCGGTCCCGACGCCGTGCTCAATGCGGCCAGCGCCACACTCTCCGCCCAGGCCATGTCGCCGTGGGCCGACACCGCCTTGCTGTCCCCGATCCCGAGGCGCTCGGCCTTCTTCGTGAGGGCCCGCGCATCGGCCCCTCGGTCGAGGTCGAGGGTCACTGCGGTCGCTACGAGTGGCCCGAGGCGGGGGCCGAGGCCGTTCTCGTCGACGCCGCAGATCAGGGGCATGGACGCGAGGTGTGGCATGCCCCGACGGGCGCCGCGAGAGCGGCCAGCCGTCCGCTCGGGCCCGAGAACGACGAGGCCCGCCCGGCATGGTTCCGAGCGGGCCCCTTCGAGGTGCCGTTCGAGCGCGGAGCGCGTTCAGAGCCGCTTGCTGTCCTCGATCAGGCCGCGCACGGCCTCGGCGCTCTTGTCGAGCTTCGACTTCTCGCCGGCCGAGAGCTCGATCGTCACGATGTTCTCGACGCCGCCGCCACCGATGCGGACCGGGACGCCCATGTAGAGATCGTCGTAGCCGTACTCGCCCTCGAGGTACGCCGCGCAGGCCAGCAGGCGCTTCTGGTCCTTCAGGAAGGACTCCGCCATCGCCAGCGCGCCTGCGGCCGGAGCGTAGTAGGCGCTCGTGCCCATGAGCTTCACGATCTCGCCGCCGCCGCCTGCCGTCCGGGTGACGATCGCGTCGAGGGTCTCCTTGCTGAGCAGCTGCGTGACGGGGATGCCGTTCACGGTGCAGTAGCTGAGGCAGGGGACCATCGTGTCGCCGTGGCCGCCGAGGACGAGACACTTCACCTCGTCGACGCCGACGCCGCAGGCCTCGGCGACGAAGCACTGAAAGCGCGCCGAGTCGAGCACGCCGGCCATGCCGACGACGTGCGACTTCGCGAACCCGGTGACCTTCTTCATCTCGTAGACCATCGCGTCGAGCGGGTTCGAGATCACGATGACGAAGGCGTCGGGCGCGTTGCTCTTGATGCCCTCGGCGACGGCGCGGATGATCTTGAGGTTGATGCTGAGCAGGTCGTCGCGGCTCATGCCCGGCTTGCGCGGCACGCCCGCGGTGACGATCACGACGCTCGCGCCCGCGATGTCCTTGTAGTCGCCGGTACCGGTGATCTTGCAGTCGAAGCCGTCGAGCGCGCCGGTCTGCATGATGTCGAGCGCCTTGCCCCGCGCGAAGTCCGCCTTCTCCGGGATGTCGAGGAGCACCACGTCCCCGAGCTCACGCCGGGCCGCCAGCATGGCCAGCTCGCCGCCGATGTTGCCCGCGCCGATCACCGCAATCTTGTTTCGCTTCGCCATCGCAACTCCTGGGGGATGAGGGCGCGCGTCCGACCGGGCGGCGCGCGGCGGCGGACTCTACCCGAAATACGGACGAGGCCAACGGTCGGCGTGCGGGTCGTCATCCGTGCGCATCGCGCGCGATGTCGAGCCGGCCGGATGCGGGCGCACCGAGGGCTGGTACAAGGCGCCCGTGCTGTGGCTCGGCGACGCGATGGCGGTCGGGTGCGCGCTCGCCTGGGCGTGCGCCGTCCTCGCGTTCCGGCGGGTCGAAGGCGTCGCTCCGGCAGCGCTGAATCTGTTCAAGAACACGTTCTCGGTGGCGCTGCTCCTTCCGACGATGGCGGTCCTCGGCCTCGGGCTGGACCTCGGGCGCAGCGGCGAGGATTGGGGCCGCCTGATCGTGAGCGGCGTCCTGGGGCTCGCGGTCGCCGACACGCTCTTTCTCGCGGGGCTGCGGCGCGTCGACGCGTCCGTTGCGGCGCTCGCCGACTGCGCCTACGCGCCGACCGTGCTGCTACTCTCGGTCCTCTTCCTCGGCGAGGGAGTCGGGATCGGGCTCTTCGTCGGCACGCCGCTCGTCGTGCTCGGCCTCGTGATCGTCGCATGGCGACGCCGCGAGGAGCACAGGCCCGTCGATCGCGACGGGGTGCTGCTCTGCATGGCCGGCGTGATGACCACGGCGGTCGCGGTCATCGTCGCCAAGCCGGTGCTCGAGCGCAGCGAGCTCATCGAGGCCACGCTCGTGCGGCTGACCGCCGGCGCGGTCGGGATCGGTCTCTACGAGCTCGTCGCCGGCCGCGGCCGCGAGGTGCTCGTGCTGTTCCGCCGCCACGCCGCCCACCGCTACGCGCTGCCGGGGGCGTTCCTCGGCACCTACCTCGCGATGATCCTCTGGCTCGGCGGCATGAAGTACGGGACGGCGTCGCGCGCGGCGCTCTTGAACCAGTCGGCGACGGTCTTCGTGCTCGTGCTCTCCCGCCTCGGCGGCGAGGTGATCCCCGCCCGGCGCTGGCTCGGCGCCGCCATCGCCGTCGCGGGCGTGATGGTGGTGATCGGCAGCTGACTCAGGGCGCCTCGAGGCGCTCGAGCAAGCTGCGATCGTCGAGCCCGCGTCCGTCGCGCCCTTCGATCTCCTCGAGCGCGGGGCGCAGCCACGGCCAGCGTGGACCGACGTCGATGCAGCCCGCGGCCCGCTCCTCGGCAGAGCAGAAGATCCGCAGGTGGAAGTGGTCGTCGTGCGGCAGCGCGTTCTCCGGCTGCTGGAGCACGTACGACGCGCGGAGGAGCAGGTCCGCGTCCGGCTCGTTCAGCATCGCCCAGGCCAGGAGCCGGGCCTTCACGCCCCGCGAGCAGAAGATCCACTGCACCTCGATCTCGGGGTCCGCGAGCAGCGTCCGCACGAGGTGCCAGTTCCGCGGCTCGTCGAAGTAGACGAGCCGGCCGGTGTCGGGATCCTCCGCGAAGCCGAAGCGGTTGAACCAGTGGCTGCGGCTCGGGATGGGCCAGCCCGCGGCATCGGCGAGGAGGAACAGGATGTCCACGTCGCGGCCGGCGCGGTGGCTCCGGTGCCGGAGGTGGTGTCCGCCGAAGCGCGCTCCGATGTCTCCGACGAGCAGCGTGCTGCCCGCGCCGAAGCTCTCCTCGAGCGCCGCAGCGGCCCGTCCCAGCGCAGCCACGAGCCGTGGCACGCCGAAGCGCGTCCCCTCGCCGCGGCGCACGCGCTCGAACCCCCGGCCCTCGTCTGCCAGGGGCACTCCCTCGGCGAGCCACCCGTCCGAGGTCGTGCCGAGCGAGGTCGGCTCGGTCGGAGCCGGCAGCAAGCCGAAGCAGCCCGTCAGAAGGAGCACCCACGGCACGCCGCGCACCGCGCGAGCAGAACCCAGCCAGCTTCCCCTGGCAAGCGCCGTCGCCGCAGCGCTATAGACCCCGACATGAGCGAGCATCGGCACGGTCCCCCGAAGGACGGCCCCGGCCTCCCTGAGATCGACGTCCGGGAGTGGGGCGGCAAGAAGGACGGCGAGCGGCAGGTCCTCGACCGCCGGGTCTTCTTCCAGCTCACGGTCTGGAGCGCGGAGGGCGCGGACACCGACGAGCGGGAGGCGCTGCACGCCCGGCTTCGCAAGGATCGGATCCCGTCGGTCGTCTACGACGACGCGAACGCCCCCGCGCGGATCGGGGTCCTCGGCTGGAGCGAGCAGCCAGCCGACTTCGTGACCCGCCTCGCTCCAGCGATCCGAGACGAGCTGGTCGGCCGCGGCTGGAAGCAGTGCCACGAGTACACGATGCTCGGGCGCACCTACGCGCTCGGCCACGAGCCCGACCTCGAACACGCGCTCCTGCGCCGGCCCATCGAGTACGTGCTCCTCGACGGGTGGGACTGGCAGGTCTGGTACCCGCTGCGGCGCCACGGTGCCTTCGAGCAGCTCGAGAAGCACGATCAGGCCGTGATCCTGAAGGAGCACGCCGTCATCGGGATGGCCTACGGCCGCGGCGGCCTCGCGCACGACGTCCGCCTCGCCTGCCACGGTCTCGACGCGGGCGACAACGAGTTCGTCGTCGGCCTCGTCGGCAAGGAGCTGCACCCGCTCTCCCACGTCGTCATGTCGATGCGGCACACCCGGCAGACGCGCGAGTTCATCGCCAAGATGGGGCCCTTCTTCGTCGGGCGGGTCACGCACCGGGAGCGCGGCGCGTGACGATCTTCGCGAAGATCCTCGACGGTCAGATCCCCTGCCACACGGTGTACGAGGACGAGCACGTGCTCGCCTTCCTCGACATCGGGCCGCTGAGCCGCGGTCATACCCTGGTCATACCCAAGGAGCGCAAGGCATTCCTCCACGAGCTCTCCGACGAGCAGGCGGCCGCGATCGGCCGGGTGCTGCCGCGGATCGCGCGGGCGGTCATGCAGGCCACCGGCGCGAGTGCCTACAACGTGCTGCAGAACAACGGGGCCGAGGCCCACCAGGCCGTCTTCCACGTGCACTTCCACATCATTCCCCGCCTCGGCGAGACGGGCCTCGAGATCGGATGGAAGCCGGGCCAGCTCGCCGATGGCGCTGCGCTCGCCGCCGCCATCCGCGCCGCGCTCTGAGCCGCGCTCAGGCCGCCGGAGGGGCTTTCTCGACGAACTCGATCTCCTCGCCGAGAAAGCGCAGGACCGCGTCCTCGACGGCAATCAAGCTGGGCCCATCGAGCGTGCGCTCGACGTTGCGCTGGTACACGAAGACGCGGCCGGCGCGCAGCTCGGGCTCGCGGACGACGTCGTCGATCAGCACGGGCAGGCGCGGGTCGATCCCCTCGGCGACGACCTCGGCGCCCGGGACGTCGGCGACGATCACCAGGGCGCCGGCGAGGATCGCCTGCGCCCGCTCGGGAAGCTTGCCGAGCGCGCTCTTCACCCGCTTCTCGAACTCCGCGTGGGGCACGCGCTCGAGCACCGGCGCGCGGCGGAGCTCCGCGTCACGGCTCTGCAGAAAGGCCAGCGAGGCCCCACGGCGATCGCCCTTCTGCTCGCGCACGAGCCCGAGGTAGTAGGCCGCGTCGGAGTGCGCCGGGTCGGCCTCGAGCGCAGCTTCGAGCGCGGCCTCCGCGCGGTCCGGCGCACCGAGGTCGAAGTGGGCCCGGCCGAGCGCGAAGAGCAGCCCCGGATTCTCGAAGGGACCGGCGGGGACGCGGGCCAGGACAGCCCGCGCGCCGTCGAGGTCCTTCTTGCCGAAGTGCGCCTCCACCGAGAGAAGGAGCGCGTCGGCGAGCTCTTCGTCGTCGTCGATCCACTCGAGCGCTCGCTCGATGTGCTCGATGGCGGCGTCCCACTCCCCGAGGGGATGGATGCAGCACTCCGCAGCGTTGAGCATCGCCTCGACGAAGCTCTCTTCGAGCTCGATCGCGCGCTCGTAGTGCTCGAGCGCCTCTTCGCCGCGGCCTTCCTGCGTGGCGACGAAGCCGAGCAGGTTGTGCACCTCGGGCGAGTCGCCATCGAGCTCGAGCGACTTTTCCGCCGAGCGCAGCGCGCCGGCGAGGTCGCCGCGCGACACGAGGTCCCAGGCCCGGTCGAGGTGCGCGCTGAGCTGATCCGTCTTCTCCGAGGCCATGGAGGCCGCAAGCTACGGCAGGGGCAGGGGCGGTCAAGCGTGCGGCCAGCTGCGCTTCACACGTAGTCGCCGCCCACCCGCACGAGCACGTGGCTCGCGCGGGTGCGCGCGAGCACCACATCCACCGTGTCGGCGCGGCACCCGGCGTGCCACACGAGGAGGTGGCTGGTGATCTTCAGGAGCTCCGACTCGTCGAACTCGGGCGCGGTGTCGTAGAGCTTCACGCCCCACTGATCGCGGCCCTCGAAGAGCTCGGCGTGCGCGAGCACGCGCGCGCCGCTCGCCACGTCCCAGGACTGCGAGGGCCGCGGGGCGTTGCCCGCTTCGAAGACGGCGAACATGCCCTGCGGCCGCGCGGCCACGCGCGCGAAGCGAAGAGCGTCGAGGGGGATGCGCACGGTGCCTCAGAGGTAGCGGCGACGGTGGAGTTCGGCGATCACGTCCCGCGCCGAGCGGACCGTGTAGCCTTCGCGGACGAGCGCGGCGAGTGCTTCCCTGGCCCGGGCCTGACGGCCTCCATCGAGTCCGCCGGCTCCCGCCTCCTCCGCGCTCGCGACCCGGACGAGGTCCTCCGCGAGCTCGGCGAGCTGCTTCTTGCGCTTGCCGTAGGTGGCCTCGCGCAGCTGCTGGAGGTAGCGCGGAAAGAGCCCGGGAAGCGAGGGCCTCGTACCCGGGTGGTCGATCGCGTGTCCGGCCACGACGTTGATCAGGTCGCGGCGGAATTCCTCGGCCTTGCTGGCTCCGCCGCTGACGCCGAGCATGGCCTCGACGCTCTCCATGAGCGGGGTGTCCGCGGGCTCCTCCCGGCCCGTCACCGGGTTCGGGACGCGCTCCTTCTTCAGCCAATACGACACGTGGGTCACGTAACGGTCGAAGAGGTCGACGTATTGCGATTCCTCGACGAGGCCCGAGCAGCGCCGGAAGCTGTCGTCGACGAGGTCGAGCCAGCGCTGCCGCGTCGCCTCGAAGAGAGCCCGGTGATCGTGGTAGCCGCCCTCCGGAGGTCGCTTGAGGAAGTCGTGGTCGCCGTCGGTGACGAGCGCCTCGATGCGATCGAGCACGGCGAGCGGCGAGAGCCCCTCGAAGCGGCGGTCCTGGGCCGCGTCGAGAAGCAGCACCCGGATCTCGCGGGGCGATGCGCCGCTCTGCCCTTCGTAGCGGAGGTCCTCGTCGTGCTCGGAGCGGACCTCCGACGCTCCGGCGCGGAGCTCGGCAGCCTCGTCGGTCGCGAGCCGGTGCGGCACGACGAGCCCCGCGTAGAAGTCCGCCTTCTCCATGGGCGTGAGCTGCGCAGCGACGCTGCCGAGGCGCCGCGAGGCGTAGCGCTCGGCAGCGGGCCGCTCGAGCCGGGTGAGCACGGCCCAGAGCGCCGCGACGAACGTCGCGTGCGGCGTGACGTGCCCCCCTCCACTTCCGTCGTCGGCGAGGATCTGGGGAACGATCTGGGCGTCGTAGATCGCCTGTTCGGAGCGGTGATCGACGAGGTACGGCACGCGCACGAAGGTCAGGCGACCGCGGAAGCTCTTGTACTCGTGGTGCCCCCGAAACGCCTCGAGGTGCACGTCGTTCGAGGTCGCCACGAGCACGGTGTTCAGGGGCAGGATCGAGGTGCTCAGCGCCACCTCGCCTTCCTCGATCGCGAGGAGCAAGTACTTCCACGCATCGAGAGGACGCTTGAGCATGTCCGAGTACTCGAGGAGGCCTCCGCTCGCCTCGACGAGCTCGCCGCTCGCCTCGAAGAGCGCCACCGAGGAGAGGGAAGCTGGCAGCGCCGCGAGCGAGCGGTCCACGGTGATCTGTCGCTCGGAGGCGTCGACCGCGACCTGCGGACCGATCGTCACCGCGCCCTGCCGATAGCGCATCGAGACGAAGAAGCGCTCGATCCGCACGTGGGCGAGCACCCGACGCAGATCCCCCCGATACGCCGTGAGCAGCGCGTCGAAGATCAGCCGGTTCTTGGCCCCGAGCTGACCGCGCTCGATGAGCGCCGGCGGCGGAGTCTTCACCCCCGCCCGCGCGTAGGCGCTTCGGACGAGGCGCTTGCGCTCCGCGGCAGGCAAGAGCAGGAGCGGGCTCTCGCGCAGTTCGCTCGCGATGCGCAGATCGATCTGTCCATCCGGCAGGTGCGCGAACGTCTCGCTCCGCGCGAGCGCCTCGTCCGACGAGCCGAAGCCCAGGGTCCGGCCGTCCTTACCGCGCGGGAAGATCCACGAGAAGAAGTAGCTGGCTCCCTCCGGCAGGGTCGCGTAGTGCTCGAGGCCGCGCATGAGGCAATGCACGAAGGTCGACTTCGCGCTGCCGTTCGGCCCGTGCAGCATGATCAGGCGGTTCACCCGCCCTTCCCGCTCGAAGTTCGCGAGGCCGCTCCGAAACGCGTGCTGGATCTCCTCGTGTCCGATGAGCCGCTCGCTGCGCGCGGAAGGATCCTCGGCGTCGAACGGGAGATCGAAGAGCCGGTAGCGCGGCAGCGGACCGCCATGATCGGCCGGGCGCTGCCCGTAGTGGTCGATGCAATCCGCGAGGTAGCGGGACGCGTCGCGGGTGTGCCGGCGCGGCTCTTCTTCGAACAGCTGCAGGAACTCGTCGAAGGAGAGCACCCGGCGGCCCTCGCTCCAGCGGCGCTTCACTTCGTCGGCGATTGCCGCGATCTCCTCGCGTGCGCTTGGCGCCGACCTTCGCTCGGTGGGGGGGTCGCTCACCCCGAGGTTGTACCGCGCTTCGGAGGGCCGTGGGGCGCTCAGCCCTCGGTCGGCGCGGGCGGGGCGGCCTCGGGGGACGCGGGCGCGGGATTGCCCTCGGCGACGACCACGTCGACCGCCACGTTCCGCGTCTCGAACTGGCAGTTCTCCTCGGTGCAGATGCCGAAGTCGACGGCGCACGTGATGCGGTGCGTGCCCGGGGCACCGGGCGTGAACGAGACCGGGATCCGTGCGCTCGCCTCGGCGAGGGTCATGCCGGCGGACTCGATCGTGGCGCTCGGCGTCGAGACGCCCTCTGGCACCGTGACCGAGACCATCCACGGGTATTCGCGGTTCACGTGGAACCCGGCGCGCGCATCGAGGCGCAACTCGAAGGTGCCCGCCACGTTTGCGGCGTAGGGGCCGGCCGCGACCGCGTCGAGCGTGAAGTTCGACTCGTCCCAGCGAGGCCGTGCCTCGGTCGGGGGCGGGGGCGGGGGCGGCGCCTCGGCAGCCGGCTCGGTCGTGGCGGCCGGCTCGGTGGGCGGAGCCGTCTCTTCGCCGCCGCAGGCGACGAGGCCGAGGCTCCAGCCTGCGAGGGCGAGCATGAGGAAGATCGCGCGACGAATCATGCCTGGAGGCCTAGCACGAAGTGCCGGGTCGGTGGCCTTGACACGTCGCGTCGTGGCTCGCAGACAACCCGCCCGGCCGCAGCCGGAGCCAGGAGAAGAACCGTGACGTCGAAGGGCCGCATCCTGCTGCTCGAGAACATCCACCCCGGCGCGAAGACGGCCCTCGAGCAGGCCGGCTACGAGGTCGACCTCCGCGCCAAGGCGCTGAGCGAGGGCGAGCTGATCGAGGCCGGGCGCGGCTGCGTGGCGCTGGGCATCCGGAGCAAGACCCGCGTCACCAAGGCCGTGCTCGATGGGCTGAGGGGTCCCCTCCGCGCGATCGGTGCGTTCTGCATCGGGACGAACCAGATCGCGCTCGACGACGCGGGGCGCAGCGGGGTCGCGGTCTTCAACGCGCCCTTCTCCAACACCCGCTCGGTGGCGGAGTTGGTCCTCGCGGAGATCGTCGTGCTCGCGCGACGACTCGGCGACCGGTCCCAGGAGATGCACGCGGGGACGTGGACCAAGAGCGCTGCCGGGAGCTTCGAGATCCGCGGCAAGACGCTGGGCATCGTCGGGTACGGGCACATCGGCCGGCAGCTCGGCGTCATCGCCGAGGCGCTGGGCATGAACGTGATCTTCCACGACGTCGTCGCCCGGCTGCCGATGGGAAACAACCGGGCCGCGAGCAGCCTCGAGGCGGTGCTGCGCGAGGCGGACTTCGTGACCCTGCACGTGCCCGAGACCCCGGCGACGAAGGACATGATCGGCGAGGCGCAGCTCCGGGCGATGAAGCGCGGGAGCTACCTGATCAACGCGAGCCGCGGCACGGTGGTCGTCGTGCCCGCGCTCGCGGAGGCGCTCCGCAGCGGACACCTCGGGGGCGCGGCGATCGACGTCTTCCCCGAAGAGCCCGAGGGCAACGATGGCGTCTTCGCGACCGAGTTGCAGCGCCTTCCGAACGTGCTCCTCACGCCGCACATCGGTGGCTCGACCGCCGAGGCGCAGGTGGCCATCGGGCAGGAGGTCTCGACCGCGCTCGGCAAGTTCCTCGCGACCGGGCTGACGATCGGGTCGGTGAACTTCCCCCACGCCGAACTGCCCGCGCGCGCCGGCACGCACCGCATCGCCCACATCCACCAGAACGTGCCCGGCGTGCTCCGCGACGTGAACCGGATCGTCTCGGAAGCGGAGGCGAACGTCGTCGGCCAGGTGCTCGCGACCGACCCCAGCATCGGCTACCTGCTCATGGACATCGAGGGCGGACGTGAGGCCTCGGAGAGCCTCATCGCCCAGATGAAGGCCCTCTCCACGACGATCCGCGCGGAGTTGCTCCACTGAGGAGCGGCGCGCGGCGTGTCCGGGCCTCGACCGGCGGGCCCGGTCGCCCTGAGCGTTTCAGAAGGTGAGTTGCAGGCCCGCGTGCCAGGCGAGGTCGGCGCCGAGCGGCAGCATGTTGCCGCCCATGCGGCCCATCGTGCTGCCGAGCAACTCGACGTAGATGAGGGAGTGGTTGATGCCCCACTCCTGGTCGAGCCGGTTGGCCGCTCGGCGCTCGAGGAAGTCGAGCTCGAGTCCGATCTGGGCCGCCCAGCGCAGCCCGACGCTCCAGCCTTCGGCGTCGAGCGTTCCCGCCGTGCCGGTCTGGAAGTAGCCGAGGTCGGCGCCGATCTTTCCACTCAGCACGAAGGGGATGTCGAGCTCGCGGGCGAGGGCATCGATGCGAAGCACCGCGAGCAGGGCCATCGGCAGCAGGCTCATGCCGGTGCTGCCCACGTTCGTCGCGCCGCCGCTGACGACGGTCGCCGCCCCCGTCCACTCGACCCACCCGAACGCTCCGCCGAGTGCCACCGCGCCGAGGTAGGGGATCCGGAACAGGTGCACGTCGAGCTCGAGGTGCAGCAGGGGTCCGAGGTCACCGCCGAACGCGTCGTCGAACGCGGGGCCGAGCGAGGGACGGTAGGCGCCGAGGCCGAGCTCGGCGGTGAACCGCTCTTCGCTCGGGCGGTACTCACGCACGCCGCTCCACTCGGAGCCGACCGGCGTGGGCTCCTGCGCGCGCGCCGCGGGAGCGAGGAGCCACGAGAGCGCGAGCAGGGCCGCGGTGGGTGTGGACCGGAGCATCACGCGCCTCCCCGGGTCCGAAGGGCACGACGACCGAGCACGCCGAGCGCGACGAACACGAGCGCAGCGAGCAGACCGCGTGAGCGCGCGCGAGGAGAGGCCGAGCAGCCGCCGTAGCGGGCCCGGCATTCCTCGCCGCTGAGCCCGTTCTCGCGGCAGTATGCGCTCCAGAAGCCTTCGACCTGCACCCGGGTCAGGCACGCCACGTTGGAGAGCACGCTCTCGTTGCGGGCGAGGTCGACGAGCGTGACGGCCACCGGGACGCTCTCTCCATAGTCGAGGCCCAGCGTGCTCAGGTTCACGCTCGCGCTCGTCGGTGAGCCGCCGGTCACCGTGACGGTGGCGGTGCTCGGCGGCGGGCCTCCCGGGCGGAGCGTCGAGTCCGCCGCGCCGCCATCGCCCGAGCCGCAGGTGCCGCCCGTGTCGACGTAGAGCCGCGCACCGTAGAGCGTTCCGGTGTCGCTCGGGTTCGTCCACGAGACCGTCGTCGAGGCGTCGCCCGCCCCATCGGACACCGTCGGCGCTCCGGGCGCCTCCCGATCCAGCGCGATCCGCAAGGTCACGAAGTTCGAGGCGGGGACGTCGCTCGCGATGTCGGTGGGGCTGCTCATCGCCATCAGGAAGAACACGAGGTCGCCGGAGCGGGAGCAATCGGCGTCGAAGAACACCTGCGGCGGGATGCTGACCAGCTGGTTCACCGCGGTCAGCATGGGCTGCGCGAACGTCTCGACCCGCGTGCACGGCGGGTTCGCGCCGCTGCGGTTGGCGCCCATCTGGCACTGGGTCGGGCTCGTCCCTCCCCCGGAGGAGCGCCACAGCGCAAAGGTGAGCGACGTGCCCACCGCGAGCGGCGCGTTCTGGAGCTGGACCTCGACCGGCGCGTTCGCCGCGCACTCGGAGAGGCTGACCGGCCAGTTCACGAAGTAGGTGTTCGAGCTCGTCCCCGGAGCGCCGCGCGCGCCGTAC
>Ga0068872_10002581_pt1 | contig 14172 bp, 11 predicted proteins | sample NOAtaG_7_FD_66441 | JGI IMG/M metagenome (GOLD analysis project Ga0068872, IMG submission 66441) | Freshwater lake microbial communities from Lake Erie, under a cyanobacterial bloom - NOAA_Erie_Diel1S_2200h metaG | ecosystem: Environmental > Aquatic > Freshwater > Lake | place: USA: Ohio, Lake...
CGGCCTTCCATCCGCGACTCCTCGTGGTGGCGGAGGCGCAGAGCCAGATCTCGCTCATCGAGACCTTCGCCGCGATCGGTGGGGCGGAATACCTCGTCAACGCCGTCGCCGAGGTGACGGTTGCCGACGGGGCGCGCGTCGACCACTACAAGGTCCAGCAGGAGAGCACCGATGCGTACCACGTGAGTACGGTGCAGGTCACGCAGGGGCGCGACTCGATCTATCACTCCTTCTCCTTCGCGGCGGGGGCGGCGCTCTCGCGGGCGAACATCTACACCAAGCTCCTCGGCACAGGCGGCGAGGCGCGCCTCAACGGGCTCTATGTGCTCGATGGCACGCAGCACGCTGACCACCAGACCTTCGTGGAGCATATCGCGGAGGCCTGCGCGAGCCGTGAGCTCTACAAGGGGATCCTCGACGGGTCGTCGCACGGGGTCTTCAACGGGAAGGTCTACGTGGACCCCGAGGCGCAGAAGACCGACGGGAAGCAGACCAACAAGGCGCTCCTCCTCTCCGAGCAGGCGCGCGTGGACACCAAGCCGCAGCTCGAGATCTTCGCCGACGACGTGAAGTGCACGCACGGCGCGACGGTCGGCCGCCTCGACGAGCTCCCGCTCTTCTATCTCAAGAGCCGCGGGATCGGGGCAGAATCGGCCAAGGCGCTCCTCACCTACGCCTTCGCGGCCGAGGTGCTCGAGACGATCGAGAACGATCCGCTGCGCCTCGCGCTGGAGCGGGCGGTCTTCGAGCGCTTCACCCACGCCTCGTTCGAGTGAGCGCGTAACGTTCCCGTATGGCCGACACCGCCGCCCTCGACGCGCTCTATCAGGAAGTGATCCTCGATCACAACCGGCGCCCTCGGAACTTCCATCCGATGGCGTCGGCGAGCTGTTCGGCGGATGGGAAGAACCCGAACTGCGGCGACCAGCTGACGATCTGGGTCCTGGTCGAGGATGACCGGGTCGCCGACGTCTCCTTCCAGGGCGTCGGGTGCGCGATCTCCAAGGCCTCGGCCTCCCTCATGACCGAGGCGGTGAAGGGGAAGACCCGCGCCGAGGCGGTCGCGTTGTTCGAGACGATGCATCGCGTGCTGACCGGGGTCGAGACCGACCCCGCAGTGATCAAGGGACTCGGGCCGCTGCGTGCGCTGAGCGGGGTCGGCAAGTTCCCGATGCGAGTGAAGTGCGCCTCGCTCGCCTGGCACGCCTTCCGCTCCGCCCTCGATGGCGCGGGGACGGTGAGCACCGAGACCGGCGCAGGTCCGCACTCCAGATGACCGACGACACACGCCCCTTCGTCGCGGTGCCGCTCCCGGCGGCGGCGATCGACGAGGGCGAGCTGGTGACGACGACCCTTCCCAGCGGCATGAAGCTCTGCCTGGGCCGCCATCAGGGGGCGCTCTTCGCCGTGAAGGACGAGTGCCCGCATGCCGAGTTCCCGCTCTCCGAGGGGACGCTCTATCCCTCGGGGGAACTCGAGTGCTGCTGGCACGGCGCGCGCTTCGATTGCCGTACGGGCGCCGTCCGCGGTGGCCCCACCGACCTTCCCCTCGTCCGGTTCGAGATCGAGGACCGCGACGGCTCCCTCTGGGTACGACGAGCCATATGAGCACTGCCCCCCTCGCCCCGCGCACGGAGTTCCCGCTCCTCGCGGCGCATCCGACCCTGACCTACCTCGACTCGGCGGCGACCTCGCAGAAGCCGAAGGCGGTCCTCGACGCGATCGCGCACTACTACACCTGGTCGAACGCCAACCCGCACCGCGGCGCCTACGCCCTCGCGGCGACGGCGACACAGGCGTATCACGATGCCCGTGACCGGGTCGCGCGCTTCCTCGGTGTCTCCGATGCCGACACACTGATCTTCACCCGTGGGTCGACGGAGTCGCTCAACCTCGTCGCGACCGCGTGGGGCCGCGCGAATGTGCAGGCCGGAGACAACATCGTCGTCACCCGGATGGAGCACCACGCGAACTTCGTCCCCTGGCAGCAGCTCGCGCGCGCCGTGGGGGCGGAGTTCCGGATCGCGGAGCTGGGTCCCGAGGGGACGCTCGATCTCGACCATCTCGCCTCGCTGCTCGATGCGCGGACCAAGGTCGTGGCCTTCGGACATGTCTCGAATGCGCTCGGGACGATCCATCCGGTGAGCGAGATCGTGAAGCTGGTGCGGCAGGCATGCAGCGCGCTGATCGTCTGCGATGGGGCCCAGGCGATCCCCCATCTCCAGAGCTGGGTCGACCGGCTCGGCGTCGATGTCTACGCCTTCAGCGGGCACAAGCTCGGTGGCCCGATGGGGATCGGTGGGGTGGTCATCCGTCGGCCGATCCTCGAGGCGATGCCCCCGTATCACTTCGGTGGGGACATGATCGAGTGGGTGAACGATCAGGACTCCACCTGGAATGTGCTCCCGCATCGATTCGAGGCGGGGACGCCGAACGTGGAGGGAGCGGTCGCGCTCGCGGCGGCCTGCACCTACGTCACGAACCTCGGGCTCGATGCGGTGCGTGCACATGAGGTGGCGCTCACCACGCAGGCGATGGCCGAGCTCGGCGCGGTGCCTGGGGTGACGCTCTTTGGGACGCGGCACGCGGAAGGGCGGAGTGGCGTCGTGAGCTTCACCGTCGAGGGGGTCCACCCGCACGACCTGTCGACCGCGCTCGACGTGGCGGGGATCGCGGTGCGCGCGGGGCATCACTGTGCGCAGCCGTTGATGCGCGCGCTCGGGGTGCCGGCGACGGTGCGCGCGAGCTTCTGGGTCTACAACACATCAGAGGACGTGACGCGGTTGGTCAGCGCGGTGAAGCAGACGCAGGAGCGGTTCGGGGCGGTGTGAGTTCTGGCGCGTCACACGCGTGATGCGCGTTGGTGTTCAACGACGCACCGCGCTCCCGTCTTTCAGGGCCTCTGGCGGATAGAGCACCACCGTCGTCCCCGTCGAGACTCCCTCAACCGCCGACTCGTCGGTGCCACGCGCGATCAGCGTGACGGGCGTGCGCCGAGCCCGCCCCTTGGCATCGACCACGAAGACACTCCACGCTGAGCCATCACGCACGAGCGCCCCGGTAGGGACCACCGTCGCTGATTCCCGACGGGAGAGGACGATCCGCGCGGTGATGGCGAAGTCATGCCCGAGCCGCGCGCCTCGCGTGGTATCCACCACGCCGATGACCTGCACCCGCTGCTCCTCGACACCGAGGGCGGAGCGGACGGTGCGCGCGGTGGGTTCGACCCGTCTCACGCGACCGGCGATCGTATCACTCCCGCTGATCACGCGGAGCGCGGCGTCGCGCGGGACGCGCTCCGCATCACGGCTCAGGATATCGACCACGACCTCGGGGGCGCCGGCCGCACCGAGCATCAGGAGCGGAGACCCGGCGGGAATCACGCGACCATGCGCCTCGTCGATGCGGAGGATCACGCCACCCGCGGGGGCGCGCACCGTGATCGGTGCGCCCCCACCGGGGAGGAGCGCTCTCACCGCGTCGCGCGCATAGGCGGCCGCAGTGGCCTGCGCGGTAGCCGCCTCGAGTTCGCGGGCGCGCCCCTCCGCCTCGGCCTGCACCCGCTCGAGATCGGCCTCGGCCACGCCCCCTGCGACACCGAGACGCACGGCACGGTCTGCGGTGCGCTTGGCCTCGATGGCGGCGCTCCGTGCCGCCCCCTCCGTCGCGCGCGCCGCAGCGAGGGTGGCCTCCGCGGCGCCCAGTTGCGCGGTGAGACGACTCTGCGTAGCGGGATCGGAGGCGGGCGCGGTGATCACCCCGAGCGCGGCCCCGGCCTTCACGGTATCCCCCACTTCGAGCGCGGCGGGATCCCACTGCCCACTCACTGGTGCGGTGAGATCGAGATGCCAGCGGACGCGGGTGCGCCCCTCCTCGGTAAGGATCTCCTCGAAGGCACCACGTCGCACCTCGGCGGTCTCCACCTCGAGACGACCGGTGCGGCGCTGCCAGACCCCGATGAGGACGATCAGGGTCGCGACGCCCGCGAGGAGTCGCCAACGTGTCGTGTGTTTCATGTGCTATTCCCTGGTCTTGAGGACACGGACGAGATCGAGCTGGTCGAGCCGGCGGCGGAGCGGGATCGCTGCGCCAAGGCCCGCGAGGATCGGGATCACCACCCCGAGCAGCAGGGTGCGTAAGCCGATCACGAGGGGCATACGGAAGAGCTCCCCGGTGCCAAAGGAGGCGACGACCGCGGCCGCGAGGGCCACGCCGAGCAAGAGTCCCACCGGGAGCCCGATCATCCCGAGGGCCCCGAGCTCACCAAAGAGGATGCGTGCGACCTCGCCACGGGTGAAGCCGAGGACGCGCAGGCTGGTGAGATCCCGGGCGCGCTCGGAGAGGGTGACGCGTCCCGCGTTGTAGATAGTGCCGACCGAGAGGGCGGAGGCGAAGAGGACAAGGGTCGTGAGGACGGTGTAGAAACTCTGGCGCAGCGTGGCGTCGAAGGCGCGCTGCATCGCGGAGCGGATGACGACGGCTTGCACGCCGGAGAGATGCGCGATCGCCTCATACAACGCATCCCGCTGATCGGCGTCGACGGCGAGGTCAGCGCTCGCGATCGCCTCTCCGACCCCGAGGACGCTCGAGAACTCCTCGACGGGCACGTACGCGGCGAGCCCGGAGAGATCATCGATAAGCGCGGTCACGGGACGCGAAAGGAATCGCCCGCGACCATCGATGAACTCGAGATCGACGGTGTCACCGACGCCGGCATCGAGCACCGTGGCCAGCGCGACCCCGAGAGCGACGCCCCCGGTCGGGATAGCGACCGATTCGCCGTCCAGGTCGACGAGTCGACGCAGCTGCGCCTGCGGATCGATCCCTTGGAGCGCGGTGAGACGGTTTCGATGCCCATGGCGCACCCGCACCGCCACCTCGTGCACCGCTTCGACGCGATGCACCCCGGGGTACGAGGCGAGGGCGCTGAGCGCCGCTGGCCCCTGCGCCTCCCGGAAGACGACGGTGATGTCGGCGCGCGTGCCGAAGCCGAAGAGGATCTCCCGCATCCGGCCGATCGCGTCGAAGCCGAAGGTCCCGACGATCACCACCGCGGCCGCGAGCCCGATCCCGAGCGCGCCGAGCACGGTGCGCCAGGGGCGATGTGAGAGTCCCCGCACGATCATCCGTGGGACCGGACGACGGAAGCGCCCGGTGAGGATGCGCTCGAGGCGTCCATGCGCGTAGGTCGCCGGTGGCTCGGGTCGCATCGCCTCGGCCGGTGGCATGGCGAGCAGTCGACGGAGCGCACTCAGCGCCCCGACCAACGCCGCCGCGACCGCGATCGCGGTCGCCATGAGGAACTCGCGCGGGTAGATCGCCACACGGAGCGAGGGGAAGCGGAAGAATTCGAGGTACATCCCCGCGAGGTAGTCGGCGAACCAGAGGCCGAGCACGCCGCCGAGGATCGTCCCGGCGCCCACCGGGACGAGCGCGAAGAGGGCGTAGTGGCGCGCGAGTTCGCGATTCGGCATCCCGAAAGCCTTGAGTGTGCCCACCTGCTCGCGCTGTTGTGTCACCACGCGGCCGAGGACGAGATGCACGAGAAAAGCCGCGACGCCAAGGAAGATCGCGGGGATCACGAGGGCGAAGGTCTTGTTCTCGCGAATCTCGGAGGAGAGGAACTCATGCGACGGATGACGCGCGCGCGCGTAGGCGCCCGGGGTCCCGTAGGGATCGAGCGCCGCATCGAGGGCGGCGATCACGGCGAGCGGGTCGGCCCCGGGCTGTAGGGTGAGCGCCGCCTCGTTCCAGGCTCCGCGATACCCGAAGGCATCGGCCAATGTCTCGGCGTCGAGCCAGAGTACGCCGTAGCGCTTGGCATCGGGGAGCATGTCGCCGGCGCGGATCTCATAGACGAACTCCGCCGTGATCCCGATCCCGACGATGCGCAACGTCTGCCACTGCTCACCGAGGACGGCACCGAGTGTGTCGCCGAGCGTGAGGTGGTTTGCCACGGCGAAGGACTCGCTCACCAGGACGGCATCGCGTTCCCCAGGCGCTGGGCGCCGGCCCGCACGCACGAGGATCCGGTTCAGCGACTGGGAGGTCTCAGGGCGCAGTCCGACGAGATGCGCGGTGGCCGGCTCACGGAGGCCTGGGACACGGAGCACCACATCGCCGACCGCCCGCGTCTCGAGCCGTGCCACACCAGGGATCTCTCGGAGTGATGGCACCAGCGCATCGGGGGCGCGACGGACGCGCGCGAAGATCTCGGGGAATCGGACCGCCTCGTAGTACGCCGACTGCGCATCGGTGAGGAGGCGCGCCATCGACCGTTCGGCGATGAACCCCGCCTGACCACAGGTGACTACCACCGCAATCGCGATCAGCGACCCGAGATGCGACCGCAGATCGCGGCGCAATTTACGGTCGAGGAGGGACCTCACCAGACGATCTCCTTCGGGTCGACCGGATTTGGATTCCGCTCGTCCCCGACGATCTGCCCGTCGCGCAGTCGGAGGACGCGATCGGCCATCCCCGCCACTGACGCGTTGTGAGTGATCACCACGGTGAGGGTCCCGAACTCACGGTTGGCGCGGCGGAGCGCCTCGAGGACGAGCTTGCCGGTGTCGACATCGAGCGCACCGGTCGGTTCGTCGCAGAGGAGCACGTCCGGACGTTTGGCGACGGCGCGTGCGATGGCGACACGCTGTTGTTCGCCCCCCGAGAGTTGGGCGGGGAAGCTGTCGAGCCGGTCGCTCAGCCCGACAAGCGAAAGGATCTCCTTCGGATCGGCCGCCGTATGCCCATGCGCACCATCGACGAGTGAGGTGACGAGCGCGACGTTCTCGTGTGCGGTGAGGCTCGGGATCAGGTTGTAGAACTGGAAGACGAACCCCACATGTTCGCGGCGATACTGTGTGAGTTCGCGTTCCGTGGCGTTGGTCAGCGTATGGTCACGGAAGGTGACGGTCCCGCTCGTCGGGGCATCGAGCCCGCCGAGGATGTTGAGCAGGGTCGACTTCCCACTGCCTGAGGGGCCGAGGATCACGACGAACTCCCCGGCATCGAGTTCGAGGTCGAGCCCTCGGAGGGCATGCACCTCGACCTCCCCCATCCGGTAGACCTTGGAGAGCCCTTTTGCCTGGAAGATGGGGGGCGGTGCCATATGCTATAGGTACCCCGCACACGACCCCCGGGCGAGTCCGATCGCCCCCGACCCCTCGGTCAGTGATTGCCTGAGGGGAGGTAGCCCGCCGTTATTTGTCGAGCCATCTTCTCAGCAGACCCTCACCCTCGTCCTCATGCGTCCCTCTCGCGCCCTCACGTCGATCCTCTCCCTCGCGCTTCTGGTCGTCACCGCCACGGCCGAGGCGCAGCGCACCGAACGTCCGCCCCTCCACGGCAAGCACTGGGTCGCGGTGACCGGGAAGCCGCTCGCCGCCACCGCCGGCGCGATGATCTTCCAGCAGGGTGGGAACGCCGTCGACGCCTCCGTCGCGATGCTCGCCGCCGTCTGCACGATGTGGGATACGCTCGGGTGTGGCGGTGAGACCCAGGCGCTGATCTATCACCCGGGACTCAAGAAGGTGATCGGGATCAACGCGCTCGGGGTCGCCCCGACCGGCGCGACGGCGGAGTTCTATCTCGCCAAGGGCTTTCGCTTCCCACCGGAGTTCGGACCGCTCGCGGCCGTGACGCCGGGGACGCCGGGTGGGATGATGGTCATGCTCGCCGAATATGGGACCATGTCGTTGGCGCAGGTCCTCGCGCCGGCGATCCAGATGGCGGAGGAGGGCTATCCCATGGAGGCGCAGCTCGCGGGGAGCATCCAGAGCAACGCCAGGCGAATCAAGGAGTGGAAGTATTCGCCCGCGGTCTTCCTCCCGCATCTCGGGAAGACGCGCGAGGCACCTGAGGCCGGGGAGATCTTCAGGCAGCCCGATCTCGCCGCGACCTTCAAGAAGCTGGTCGAGGCGGAACAGCAGGCGCTGCGCCAGAAGAAGTCGCGGAAGGCGGCGATCATGGTGGCGTATGACCGCTTCTACAAGGGCGACATCGCCGACGAGATCGTGCGCGCGGTGCAGGAGGAGGGTGGGCTCTTCACCAAGGCCGACCTCGCCAACTGGCAGGTCAAGATCGAGGAGCCCTATTCGACGAATTACCGCGGCTACGAGGTCTTTAAGCTTCCGATCTGGCAGCAGGGGCCGGTGATGTTGCAGGCGCTCAATATGCTTGAGACCATCGACCTCAAGGGACTTGGCTACAACAGCGCGCAGTACATGCACACGATCTACCAGGCGATGAACCTTGCCTATGCCGACCGCGACTTCTACTACGGTGATCCCGCGTTCCCACCGGAGGAGCCGGTGCAGGGGTTGATGAGCAAGGCGTATGCGAAGGCGCGCTGGGCGCAGATGAGTCCGATGCGCAACGATGCCGCGGTGAAGCCGGGCGACCCCTATCCGTTCCAGGGTGGGACGAACCCCTTCACGGAGCTGCTTGCACAGTGGTCCACGAGTGGGCCGCGCCTCGACGCCACGGAGCGCAGTGGGACCGGCGCCGGGTATCGCGGCCCGGATCTACCGCCCGACGATGATGCCGCCTTCAAGGAAGCGTTCACGCGCGGGACGACGAGCATCCAGGCCGCGGACAAGTCGGGATGGATGGTCTCGATCACCCCCAGTGGTGGATGGGTACCCGCGGTGATCGCGGGGCGCACCGGGATCGGGCTCTCGCAGCGCGCGCAGTCGTTCGTGACCCGCGCCGAGGATGGGCCGTTCAACGTGATCGAGCCCGGGAAGCGCCCGCGCGTGACGCTCACGCCGACGATCGCGCTCAAGGACGGGCAGCCCTGGATGGCCTTCTCCGTGCAGGGGGGCGACACGCAGGATCAGGATCTCCTGCAGTTCTTCCTCGCGATGGTTGAGTTCGGCCAGACCCCGCAGCAGGCGGCGGAGCATCCCGGATTCCACAGCTATCAGATGCGCTCGAGCTTCGGATTGCACGATGCGCGGCCAGGCCGGATCCAGCTCAACGACAAGGTCCCCGACTGGGTACGCGAGGATCTGCGGCGGCGCGGCTATGTGATGGAGTTCGCCAGCCGAACCTCAGGACCGATCACCGCGATCATGTTCGACCGCACACGCGGCAGCTTCTGGGGCGCGGCGAGCAATCATGGCGAGGACTACGGGATCGCGTGGTGAGCTGACGCGGTCGGATCGATGCAGGACCCGATGGCGGTGCGTCTCAGCAGAGATGCACCGCCATCGCCTTGAAGGTCACCACGACGGCGAGCCCCGGCTCGAGAGAGAGCTCCTGCGCCGACCGCGTGGTGAGCGCCGCGACGATCGGGGTGCCGCGCACATCCACCGTGACACGCGTGAGCGCCCCGAGGGTGACGAGCTCCGTGATGCGCCCGGAGAATCGGTTCCGCGCCGAGTCATGTGTCTGACCGCGCGCGACGGTGATCTCCTCCGCACGGATCACCGCGTGCCCGGCGCCCGGGACGAAGTCCCCCACCGCATAGAGCGTGAGCCCCTCGGATTCGAAGGCGAAGGCGCGATGGCCCTGGGCGTACTCGCGAGGATCACCGTCGAGCCAATCGGGGGCGGCCTCACCGAGGTCACGCGCGGTGCCGGCGAGGACATTCTCCGCGCCGAGGAACTCCGCCACGTAGGGTGAGGCAGGCCGCCGGAAGACTTCGGAGGGCGCTCCCGCCTGGAGAATTCGCCCGCCGTCGAGGAGGATCGCCTGATCACCGAGCATCCCCGCCTCGGCGAAATCGTGGGTGACCTGTAGGGTGGTGAGCCCCCAGGCACGGTGGAGAGCGCGGATCTCTCGACGGATCAGGACACGGCGCCGCGGGTCGAGCGCGCTGAAGGGTTCGTCGAGGAGCAGGATGCGCGGCCGGCGTGCGAGGGCACGTGCGAGGGCGACGAGCTGCCGCTCACCCCCGGAGAGACTACGCACATCTCGAGCGAGGAGGGGGGTGACCCCCATCCGGTCGATCGCCTCGTCGAGCGTGGCGGCATCGGCGGCGCCGTACGCGACGTTCTCGCGCACCGAGAGGTGCGGGAAGAGGAAGGCGTGCTGATAGACGAGCCCGATCCCGCGATCCTCGGGGGGGACGCCACGCATGTCGCGCCCGTCCAGCTTGAGTCCGCCGCTGCGCGGGGCGAGGAGTCCACCGACGACCTCGAGGAGGGTGGTCTTCCCTGCCCCGGCGGGCCCGATCACCACACCATAGGCGCCGCGCCCGAGGGAGAAGCTCACCTCGTGGAGCGCGAAGCGACCCTTGGTAGCGGAGAGCGCCTCGAGGGTGATCATCGCTCCATCCCGGTATCTGGGCGGAGCGCACGCAGCACGGTGAGCGGGATCAGCGCGAGGATCGCGAGCACCGCCGCCACCGGGAGCGCCTCGGAGAGCCCGAAGCTCGTGAAGCGGTCGTAGCTCAGGACGCTCACGACCTTTGGATTGTAGGTGAGGATGACGATCGCACCGAACTCGCTCACCGCACGTGCCCACATCACGACCGCAGCCGCGAGGAGCCCTCGCCCCGCGAGCGGGAGGGTCACGCGATGGAAGGCGCGCCAGGGCGTATCGCCGAGGGTACGAGCGACCCCTTCGTAGCGCGGATCGACCTTGGCGAAGGCCTCGCGTGCCCCACTGACGAAGAGCGGGGCCGAGACGAAGAGCATCGCGGCGATGATCCCGATCGGGGTGCCGACGATGCGGAGCCCCATCTCGAGCGCCGCGCCTCCGACGGCGCTCTCGCGGCCGAGCAGGAGCAGGAGCGCGATCCCGGCGACGGGGTGCGGGATCAACAACGGGAGGTCCAGGATCGCGGCAAGCAGCGCACGTCCCGGGAAGGTGCGGCGCGCCAAGAGATAGGCGAGCGGGGTCGCGGTGAAGACACCGATCAGCGTCGCGGCGGTCGCGCAGAGCGCGGTCAGCAAGAGCGAGCCACGCAGTTCGCCATCGGAGGCGAGACGCTGCAATCCCTCCGCGCCACCGACCCCAACGAGTTCAGCGAGTGGCGCCGCCAGGAAGAGCAAGAGGAATGACCCCGCGAGGGCGGCGAGGATGCTCAGGACACGCGCCGTCGCTCGCGAACTCATGGCACCATCCACGTAGCGGCGACCCCCTGCGGGACGGGCACCTCAAGGGCATCGAGCCCCTCACGTCGCAGGATCACCCGCCCCTCTGCTGACAGGAGGAACCGCGCGAAGCGCTCGGCGACCTCGGGATGGGGTGCCGCACGGGGAACCCCGAACCCGTAGACGATCGGCGCCCCGGCGAAGGTGACCGAGTCCCCAGTCCGTGCACCGCGCACCGTCACCGAGGCCAGCCCATAGACCCCCGTGGAATCCGGTGGGCTGAGATCGACCCCGTTCGGGAGCTGGATGAACGACAATCCGAGTGCGAGCGCCATCGACTCGTACGACCAGATGTAGTCGAACTCCCCGGCCTGCAGGAGCCCGACGAGATCGGCCTCCTTGGGACGCACATTGCGCGCCGGGTGCACCGCCTCGAGCCGTGCCGCGAGCCCGGACTCGCCATAGAACCGCTCGGCCAACTGCCAGACCAAGAGGGTGCGATACCCGTTGGGATCGAGCTGCGGGTCCGAGCGTCCCGTCTCCACCCCGGGACGCTGCAGGACGCGCCACCAGTTCGCCGAATCGATCTCCGCCGCGAAGCGCGAGCGGTCGGTGTACGCGAGCACCATCCGGTTCCGCGCAAATTCCACATAGCCATCGAGGAACGCCGGCATCAGAAAGCGCGGGAAGACCTCGGCGTCGGCCAACGCGATGAGATCGGGGATCTTCCCCAGCTCGGTGAGCTTGCGCGCCGACTCGAGCGAGCCCGCACTCTCCTGCTCCACCCGCACCCCGGTGCGGGCCGCGAAGGTATCGAGCGCCGCCCGGATGGGGCGCGCCAGGCTCCCCGCATTGAAGACCACGAGGACCTGGTCCTCCCCTGCCTTCGGCGCCCCGCCACAGGCGAGCACCGCACAGGCCAACACCCCGAGGACCAGCGACCGGATTCGCATCGGCGTAGTATCGCGAAGTACGCTGGGCGGCGCGACCCTATATTCCCCTCGTCACATCCTCTCTCGACCTCCCCCATGACGACACCAGCCCTCGAGATCTCGGGCGTCACCAAGCGGTACGCGGCGCACACCGCCGTCCGCGACCTCTCCCTCACCGTCCCCGCGGGGACGGTCTATGGGCTCCTCGGCCCCAACGGCGCCGGGAAGACGACGACGATCCGGATGATCCTCAACATCATCGCCCCCGACACGGGGTCGATCCGGATCCTCGGCGCACCACATGGTGCCACGGCGCAGCTCGACCGCGTGGGCTATCTCCCCGAGGAGCGCGGGCTCTACAAGAAGATGATGGTCCGCGACGTCCTGCGATTCCTCGCCGAGCTCAAGGGGATCGATCGCAAGACCGCCGACATCCGGATCGACGAATGGCTCGAGCGCCTCACCCTCCGGACCGAGGCCAAGGATTGGGGGAAGGCGAAGGTCGACGAGCTCTCGCGTGGGATGCAGCAGAAGGTCCAGTTCATCGGGACGCTGTTGCACGACCCCGAGCTCGTGATCCTCGACGAGCCCTTTAGCGGGCTTGACCCCATCAACGCGCAGGCGCTCAAGGATACCGTGGTCGAGCTCCGGCGTCGTGGGCGCACGGTGATCTTCTCCACCCACCTAATGGACAACGCCGAGCGGCTGTGCGATGCGGTCTGCATCATCGCCGGGGGGACGAAGGTCCTCGACGGGACGATGGCCGCGGTGAAGGGGGCGCATGCCGGACGCACCATCGCGCTCGCCCTCGAGAGCGACCCGACGCAGGAGATCCGTGCGATCCTCGACGACCGCACGCTCGTGGCGCGCTGCGACGACCATGGGCGGAGCTTCGAGGTCGAGCTCACCCCCGACGCCGACGCGCAGAGCTTCCTGCGGCGGCTGGTGAGCGGTGGCGCGGCGATCCAACGCTTCGAGCGCGTACAACCCTCCCTCCATCAGATCTTCCTCGAACGGGTCGGCGCCACGGGCGTCGAGCCGGGGATGAGCGGACATGGCTAAGCTCTGGGCGGTCATCCGCCGCGAATACCTCGAGCGCGTCCGGACCAAGTGGTTCGTGATCGTGACGCTCTTCGGCCCCCTCTTCTTCGGGGGGATCATGATCCTCCCGGCGTATCTCAGCGTGCGGAGCATGCGGGAGGCGCGGGTCGCCGACATCCGCATCCTCGATGCCACCGGCACCGGGCTGGGTGCGCGTGTCGCGCAACGCCTCGCGGCCCCGACGCTCCAAGGGCCATCACCGGCGACAGCGCCGGTCGATGAACTCCGACCCGTGGAGCTCGCCACGCGTGAGAGTGAGCTGATCGCCCAGATCCAGCGGAAGGAGCTCGCTGGCGTGCTCGTCCTCGACTCGACGACCGTGGCCTCGGGTGCGGCGCGCTATGCAGGGCGCAACGCGAGCTCCGTCGGCGATATGGATGCGATCGAGGGGGCGATCCGGCAGTCGCTGCTCACCACACGACTCGAGGCCTCGGGGATCGATGCCGAGCGGGCCGAGGCGCTCACCAAGCTCCGTGTACGCCTCAAGGCCGATCGCGTGACCGACGAGGGGCTCGGGGGGTCAGGGATCGCGAACTCGATCTTCGGCTTCGGGGTCGCCTTCCTCCTCTACTTCAGTATCGTCTTCTACGGGCAGGCGATCCTGCGCGGGGTGCTCGAGGAGAAGACCACGCGCGTCGCCGAGGTGATCGTCGCGAGTGTGTCGCCGGATGTCCTGCTCGCTGGAAAGGTGATCGGCGTCGGCGCGGTGGGGCTCACGCAGCAGTTGGTCTGGGTGCTCTCGAGCGTCGGGTTCTACACGCAACGTGCGAAGATCTTCGGCGCGATGGGGATCGAGGGGGTGCCACAGGTCGGGCTCCCGTCGGTGGAGCCCTTCGTGCTCGTGGCCCTCGTCCTCTTCTTCCTCCTCGGCTACACCCTCTACGCCTCGCTCTTCGCGGCGGTGGGGGCGATGGTCGGGAGCCAGGAGGAGGCGCAGCAGGCGGCGCAGCCAGTGATCATGCTGCTCGTCTTCAGCATCATCTTCGCCCAGCCGATCCTCACCAACCCGAACAGCCGGCTCGCGGAGATCGTGAGTTGGGTGCCGTTCTCCGCGCCGATCATCATGCCGATGCGGATGACCGCGACGCAGGTCGGTG
>Ga0068872_10002585_pt1 | contig 14158 bp, 16 predicted proteins | sample NOAtaG_7_FD_66441 | JGI IMG/M metagenome (GOLD analysis project Ga0068872, IMG submission 66441) | Freshwater lake microbial communities from Lake Erie, under a cyanobacterial bloom - NOAA_Erie_Diel1S_2200h metaG | ecosystem: Environmental > Aquatic > Freshwater > Lake | place: USA: Ohio, Lake...
ATATCAGAATGGGGCAGGACTGATTCAGTCCTGCCCCGTGGTGTGCGTCTTACTCTTGGTGGGTGATGTGGCCCTTGTACATGGTCAACACGGCCTTACCGCGCATTTTCTGGCCGAGAAGCGGCGTGTTTTTGCCCTTGGAGAAGAGCTTGTCGGCCTCGACCGTCCAGACCATCTGTGGGTCAATCACGGTGATATCAGCACGGGCCCCGACGCGCAAGGTGGTGCTCGTGCGCCCGAGGAACTTGGCGGGCTCGTCGGTCATTTTGACAATCAGGTCTATCAGACTCATTTGTCCACGGTTGACGAGCATCAGCATGCTGGCGAGGGCGGTCTCGATGCCAGTAATGCCGGCCATAGCGAGGCGATACTCGACCTCTTTGTCGACGCGACTATGTGGCGCATGATCGGTGGCGACAAAGTCGAGGGTGCCGTCGAGTAACCCTTGGAGCACGGCCTCGGCGTCGGCCTCGGTGCGGAGCGGTGGGCTGACGCGCGTGCTGGTGTCGTAGGGTGGGCGGGTGGTTGCGTTAAGCGAGATACCAGGCTCGTTCTCGGCTTTGGCTTGATCGTCGAGCCAGCCGAGTACCCAGCGATCGCTGAGGACGATGTGGTGCGGGCAGGCCTCGCCGCTGACCTTGACGCCACGTTCTTTGGCGGCCCGAATTAAGGCTACACCGCCGGCAGTGCTGACGTGGCAGACGTGTAGTCGACTATTGGTCAACTCGGCCAGGGCGATATCGCGGGCGATGCCGACCTCTTCGGCGGCACTGGGGTAGCCAGGCAGGCCGAGGCGATTGCTGACGGCTCCCTCGTGCATGCCCCAGCCTTTGCTGAGCACCATGTCTTCGCAGTGACCAAAGTAGGGCACGCCGAGCATTTTGATGTATTCAAAGACGTTGCGCATGACGGCCGGATCGCTGACAGGTGTACCGTCGTCGCTGAAGCCGATAGCACCGGCCTCAACCAACTCACGCATGGGGCTCAGCTCTTTACCACTGCGGCCGACGGTGGCAGCGGCGATGGGGAGCACCTCGGCGTTGTTGGCGCGCGCGGCGGCCTGGGCAATGTGCTGAATGGTGGCCACACTGTCAATGGCGGGGCGGGTGTTGGGCATACAGGCCACCACGGTAAATCCGCCGGCGGCCGCCGCGCGCGTACCGGTGGCGATGGTCTCTTTGTGCTCCTCGCCGGGCTCGCGCAAGTGGACATGCAGGTCGATCAAGCCTGGGCTGATGAGTTTGTGGCTGGCGTCAATCACGGTGGTGCCAGGGGCGGTGCGCACACTTGCATCAGCTGGGAGTTGACCGTCGAAGCGTGCGGTGATGGTACCGTTCTCGACGAGCACGCTACCGACGCCCATTTGCCGGGTATCGGGGTCGATGATGATGCCGTTGGTGATGAGTGTTTTCATGCGGGTGGGTATCCTTTGTCTACGATACTTATGCTTGGGTCTCACCGGAGAGACGATATAACAGGGCCATGCGGATTGCGACGCCGTTGGTGACTTGGGTCTCAATGACGGAGCGTGGCGAGTCAGCCGCCTCGGGCATAATCTCGACGCCTTCGTTCATTGGGCCCGGGTGCATCACAATGGCGTGTTTGGGCAACTGCTCGAGGCGCTCAGCACTAATGCCGAAGTAGGTGCTGTACTCGCGTAGGGCGGGCAGTAATCCGGCCTGCATGCGTTCTTTCTGCAGGCGCAGCCCCATCAGGACATCGGTGTGCGGCAACAAGGTGTCGAGGTCGTAGCTAATCTTGAGGCCAGGGTGCGACGCTTGCCACATCTGCACATCGCCAATCAAGGTGCTGGGTGCACAAATCGTCACCTGCATACCACAGCGCAACATGCCCCAAATGTCGGAGCGGGCCACGCGGCTATGCAGGACGTCGCCGGCAATCACCACGTGTAGGCCCTTGAGTTGACCGAGGTGCTCACGAATGGTAAACAAATCGAGCAAGGCTTGTGAGGGGTGGGCATGACGGCCGTCGCCGGCGTTGATAATTGATCCTCTAAAGTGCTGGGCGGCGAGGTATGGTGCACCCGACTCGCCGTGGCGCATCACGATGATGTCGGCACCGAGGGCTTGGATGGTGCGGATGGTATCGATGAGCGACTCGCCCTTCTCGACGCTTGAGCCTTTGGCGGTCATGTTCATGACTGATGCGGACAGGGTACGGGCGGCGAGTTCGAATGATAGGCGGGTGCGGGTGCTCTCTTCATAAAAGATATTAGCCACGGTTTTGCCGCGTAAGATGGGCACTTGGGGCACACTGCGGCCGAGAATTTCTTTCATGCTGACGGCAGAGTCGAGCACATCGATAATCTCTTGTTCGCGAAAGTCGTCGAGGTCAAGTACATGCCGGCGCTTGCGCGTGGCAGTGGCCATCCACGGGTTGTGTGGCGCAATCAGGGGCAAACTCATATGGCACCTCGCATAATCATCACGGCGTCATCGCCACCGTCGATTTCGTTGAGGCGCACAGCAACATCTTCGCTCGAGGCGGTGGGGACGTTTTTGCCGACAAAATCAGCGCGAATGGGTAACTCGCGGTGGCCACGATCGACGAGCACGGCGAGTTGGATGCGCTCGGGGCGACCGAGGTCGGTCAGGGCATCAAGGGCGGCGCGGATGGTTCGACCGGTGAAGAGGACATCATCGACGAGCACGACAATCTTGCCGGTGATATCGCCAGGGATGTTCGTGTGTTGGATGTGGGTCGACGGCCCACGGATCTCGAGGTCATCGCGATAGAGCGTGATATCGAGCGCACCGACGGGAACGGTGTTGCCCTCGATGGTCAGGATGGCGGCGGCGATGCGTTTGGCCAGGGGGATGCCGCGCCGGTAAATGCCGACGAGTACGACCTCGGTGACGCCACCGTTGCGCTCGCCGATTTCGTGGGCGATACGGGCAATGGCACGCCGGACCTCGTCAGCGGTCATGATTTGACGTTCGTTCATTGGCTACTCCGTGCACAAAAAAAGCGCCATTACCCTGATGGGTGTGCGCATGCGGGCGGCAAATCTGCCGTGACAGATGATTAATTGATGGCGTGTCATAACTGGTCCTTCGCAATCTCACAGGATCGCATTAAAGGTCTCCTCGTATGCTACTCGGTTATGCGGGTAATGTCAACCACAAAATGAACCCGCTGCAATGAACAGCATTGCAGCGGTAGTTAAAGACAATCACCTACTTTTGTTCGCGAATACGTTGAATCTCGGCGTCAATGTCGGCATCAGTAATCTCGCGCGGGGGCTCGCCGTAGGCCTCACGCCACTGAAAGAACGCGCCAATACCCATGCCGAAAATCGGCCAAACCGGCCAGAAATAGCCAGTGGGCGTGGTAATAAACCAGATGACGGTGACTAATACAGAGACGCCAAGCCAGACAGAGAGGTACTGTTTGAACTCTTGTTGCTTTTTGAGGCGTTTGCGGATTTGAGAGCGGTAGGTGTCTGATTCCTGGGTTGCGTGCGTGAGGTTCTCGCTCATGATATGACTCCTTGCGGTGATAGGGTTTACTTTTGGGTGTGGATGCGCTGAATCTCGGTGTCAATGTCGGCCTCGGTGATCTCTTTGGGAGTGGGACCGTAGGCGCTTAACCCAATAATCGCTGCGGGGATGCTCATGCCAATAATCGGCCAAATTGGCCAGAAGTAGCCGAATGGCGTGGTGAAGAACCAAATAAAAATGACAAGTGCGACAACGCCAATCCAAATCGACAAGAACACCTTGAATACCTGTTGCATCTTGAGCCGGTGACGGATTTTGTTGCGATAATCGGCTGAATGCGGTGGAAGGGGTGGCGTATCACTCATATATACTCCTTGTGAGTACGACTACCGGCACCCATACGATGCCTATATCGACGATACGTCTATTAATCGTATCACATACTAGACGCGCACAATATCAAGCCCCAAGTTTCCAAGCCGTGGCACGATGTCGCCGTAGCCGCGCTCAAGGTAGTGTGTGCCAGTCAAGGTGGTTGATCCTTGGGCGACGGCAGCGGCGATGACATACGCAAGTCCGGCGCGCAAATCGGGGATGGCGATTTGATCGACGGCATGGAGTTGGTTGCCGCCGACGATAATAGCGCTATGCAGGTGATTGGCGTCGCGGTAGCGACACGGCGCACCGCCGAGGCAGTGGCTGGTGAGTTGGGTAACAGCGCCGAGTTGGCTAAGCGCCTTGAGGTAGCCGAAGCGGTTTTCGTAAACCGTCTCATGAATAACCGAAATGCCTTGGCTTTGGGTGAGAAGGACAGCAAACGGCTGTTGCCAATCGGTTGAAAACCCCGGGTAGACGTCGGTTTCGATGATGGCTGAGGTCAGTGGCCGTTGGCGAAAGAAGCGGATGCTGTTGGGGCCGACCAACTCGAACCCGCCGCCAACCTGTTGATAATACGACAAGAAGTTGCCCAAAATCTCGGGGCGAATGCCGTGCACGGTAATGTCGCCGTCTGAGGCGGCGGCCAGACAGGCCCACGAGGCGGTCTCGATGCGATCGCCGAGGACGTGGATGCGCGTGCCGTGGAGTTTGCTTACACCTTCGATGCGAATTTCGCGGCCTGGGGTAGTAAAGATGATGGCGCCCATGGAACGCAACATGGTGATAAGCTCAAAGATCTCGGGCTCGATGGCGGCATTATGAATGACCGTGCGGCCCTCGGCCAAGACACCCAAATAGAGGCAGGTCTCGGTGGCGCCGACGCTCGGGTATGGCAAGGTGATTTGGGCGCCTTGGAGGCGGCCGTTGCAGGTGGCGACGTAGCCTTCGGCAGTGACTTCGACGTGGCCGCCGAACTTCTCGATGGCATCGATGTGAAAGTCGACTTTGCGCTCGCCAATCGTACACCCGCCGAGCACAGGTACCGAGACGCGCTGGCAACGATGCAGGAGCGCCCCGAGGAGCAACACCGGGATGCGGTTGCTACCTGAGTCAGGTAATGGGATATCAAACGTGCGAATGGTGCGTGGGTCGATGGTGAGTTGCTGTTGGTCGCTCTCGCTAATCGTGACGCCGATGGCCACGAGCATATCGCGGGTGATGGTTGTATCGCCAATTGGTGGTACGTTGCTGATGGTCGTGGGAGTATCGGCGAGCATGGTTGCGACCATGGCTTTGGTGACGAAGTTTTTGGCGCCAAGACAGGTGATTGCGCCCCGAATTGGTGTGCCACCGGTAATGCGGTAGGCAGGGGTAGTCAATGCCATGGTACATCCATCAGCTGTTATGAATAATTCGGGTGTATTATACTCGCTAAATTGTCAATCGCCCAAGATATGGTACAATCGGGCGGTGTTCTGTATGCGCCATGAGAGGTGTGAGGATGCGTCCCAAAATTACCATTATTGGAGCTGGTTTTGTCGGATCGACGGCAGCGCATTGGATTGCCACCAAAGAGCTTGGTGATGTGGTGTTGCTCGACATTGTCGAGGGTGTACCACAGGGCAAAGGGCTTGACTTAGCCGAAGCTGCGCCAATCGAGGGCTACGACCTCAAGATTATCGGCTCAAACGACTATGCTGACACGGCCAACTCAGATGTGATTGTGGTGACATCGGGTGCGCCACGCAAGCCGGGTATGACCCGCGAAGATTTGATCAAAATCAACGCAAAAATTACCCGTGATTGTATCAGCAAGGCGGCACCACTCTCGCCAAATGCAGTGATTATCATGGTCAATAATCCGCTTGACACGATGGTGTACTTGGCACGACAGGTCAGCGGGTTCCCCAAGGAGCGCGTGATTGGCCAAGCTGGTGTGCTTGATGCTGCCCGTTATCGCACGTTTATCGCAATGGAGACGGGCGTCTCGGTCGAGGATATTCAAGCCATGTTGATGGGTGGTCACGGCGACGAGATGGTGCCGTTGCCACGCTACACCACCATCGGTGGTATTCCAGTGACGGATTTTATTCCGGCTGATCGCCTCGAGGCCATTGTTGATCGTGCTCGTAAGGGTGGTGGCGAGATTGTCAACCTGCTCAAGACGGGTAGTGCCTACTATGCGCCAGCGGCGGCTACGGTGCAGATGGTCGAGGCAGTGGTGCGCGATAAGAATCGTGTCTTGCCGGCTGCCTGTTACCTTGAGGGTGAGTATGGCCTAAACGACATCTACTTCGGCGTGCCGTGTGTGCTCGGGGCCGGTGGTGTCAAGAAGGTCATTGAGTTACCACTCAATGATGCCGAGAAAGCCTTGGTGGCAGCCAGTGCAGCTGCCGTATCAGGCTCAATTGCTGCGCTTAAGTCAATGGATCTTGATGCGTAGATCATAAAGTGTGTGTGACGACCATGCGATTTATCGCATGGTCGTTTTTTGTGTGAAAAACAGTTTTTGCGGTAATATATGACCATGTAGTTATTAAACACATGAAGAGGTCTCAGATGATACATCTTTTGCAAAACGAGACATGGCGCGTTGGTGTGTTGCCAGAAACGGCGGCATCGTTGGCATTTGCACAGATTTATTATCAAGGGGCATGGCATGATTTTATGCGGCCAACGCCGACCGAGGCGCAGCACGATCCATTGGGGTGTGCAAGTTACTTGCTCGTGCCGTGGTCGAACCGTATTCGCGATGCGAAGTTCTTTTTTGCGGGGCAAGAATACCAGTTGCGCCCGAGTTTTGCGGATGGCACGGCAATTCATGGGGCTGCGCGCCATTATCCGTGGCAGGTGACGTATGCAAGTGATACGCGCATCCGCTTGGAGTTTGACTCGCGGGCTTATGACGATGTGAACTTCCCCTTTGCATTTCGGAGCTGGGTTGAGTATCAACTGGTGGGCAACGATTTTCGGACATTATTAGGTGTGCAGAATATCGATACACAGGCTATGCCAGCTGGTTTTGGCACGCATCCGATGATTCAACGTGAGTTGACCGGTGCAGGTGATCAATTGGCGATGCAATTGCCGTATGCGCAGGCCTATCCGTTGGTTGATTGTATGCCGACTGGTGCACCAGTTGCGGTGCCTGAGGCGTTCGATTATCAACAGCTTCGCCAGGCGGGCAATGTGTTTGTTGATGACTGTCTGACAGGTCGCAATATGGCGCAACAGATTATGTTAAAATATGACAAATCGAAAGTGCGTATTGTTCACTGGCTGGATTTCATTTATACCCATCTTGTGATGTACATGCCAGTTGGACAGTCGTTTATCGCACTTGAGCCAGTCACCAATGCGAATGATGGATTTAATCTGGCAGCTGACGGAGCAAAAGAACACGGTGTCTTTGTTTTACAGCCCGGTGAAATGCGCGAAGCGATGTCCGGATATATACTAACGCCGTAACACAACTGGGATATCTGTTATGTCCCTATACCGTCCATCTACGCGGTTGCGTTATTACATGTTTGAGAATATTTATCAATTCCGCGACATTGGCGGTTATGCCACTGTAGACAATCGTACGACCGTTTACAACCGTTTCTTCCGTTCGAGTGCATTGTATGGTATTACCCCTGATGATCAGCGTCAGCTGTATGATTTGGGAATACGCACTGTCATAGACATCCGCACCGCAGAAGAGATTGTTGAACAAGGTCGTACTCAGTTTGATCCTGCGTTTACGATGAATTTGCTGCATGTACCGATGATAACGCAGCATCAGGTGTTACATGAGCTGGCAGCTGGTTCACGTTCTGCGTCACTGATTTCTGGAATTGAACAAATATATCCGTTTTTTCCACAGTTTTTTGAGATTGTGAGCTCAGTACATCATGCGGTGGTGTTCCATTGTAGTTTAGGAATTGACCGGACTGGGTTATTGACTGCACTCTTACTTGATGTAGCAGGTGTTGCCCACGAAGAGATCGTCAGCGATTTCTCGCGGACGAATATTTATCTTGCACCTCGTTTACCGATTTTGCGCCAGCGTCGCCCAAATTATTTGACCCCGAATCAGTTTGAACAATTGATTGTGGCACATCCACAAGCGATGCGTGATTTGTTGCAGTATGTCTATCAAAAATACGGTAGCGCACGAGAGTTTTTGATGCATACCGGTGTGCCAGGTCAACAGATTGACCAAGTTGTACACCGCATGACGACAAATTAACGGGCTTACTTGTCACTGACGATTGGCATCTCGCCAATATGGTTGCCATTGACGGCAATACGCAACATGAAGTCCGCTACGTTTGCGCGTTTGATGCTGACATTCAGACGTCGGTTTTGGGTGTCTACGATGTATTGCCCAGTAAAGTCACCTTCAACCAGTTGATGTGTTCGGACGATGCTCCAGTTGATTGATGGGTTCGCAGTCACGGCAATTGCATATTGCTGCGCGATTCGTAACCATCGTGCGGAAGTTGGAGTCGTAAATAGCTGACTCAGGCGCTGCCCAATCGGTGTTTTAAAATGCGGATGCATGATAATGTACGAATCACTCAGTGTTACGAGGCGTGTGACGCGTTGTTTATGCATTGACTGAATAATTGTTTGCGCAATCGTCGCAAGCGTCTCTTCTGGCTCGGTTAGTACGGGTGCAATCGTCGTGATGACTGCATCTGCATGATGAATCGCCCGGTCAACATTAAAACGATCTCGCGCATCGCCCACAATAACGCGGAGTCGCTCATGTGAGAGTGGTAATTTGTTGGGTCTACGTACAAATGCGGTAACATCGTGCCCCATGCCGATGGCCTGCCGCACTAGATGATTGCCTGTTCTGCCACTCGCCCCAAAAATGACCAGGTGCATATACGTACGCTCTGTTGTTCAAAATGATAATGTTCATATAATACCGTGAAATTATCTTTTTTGGCAAGTAATAATGTAAAAACTGCTTAACGAATTTGAAATAAATGATATATCATCGATTATTCTGCGTATGGATGCGTAATTCGGTACCTCTGATGTATTTATTACTGATTTTAATGTTAGTATTATTTACGATAAAACATAAAATACATTTTTGATTAAATAAATAAATAAATACTTTGTATGTAAATATATATTTATTAATACATGAAGTGATGCAATAGACAGGTAATATGAATAGATTAGTAGCAATGGTAAAATCCATCGATATATGGTAAGGTTTAACAGCGATAGTGACACTAAAGCGGTAAACAATAATTGAAGGAATATATGACAAATCCAATGCTGCAAATTGCACAGGTGCGAACTGCGCTCCGTCAAATGGGTGTGCAACCGACACGGGCAATGGGGCAGAATTTTTTGGTGGATGGGCACGCACTAGCGACGATTGTGGCTGCTGGTGAGGTCTCGGAGGACACATTGGTTGTCGAAGTGGGACCTGGGCTAGGTGTCTTGACGTGGGAGCTCGTGCGCGTTGCGGGTCAGGTGATTGCAATCGAGCTCGATAGTCGGTTAGCTATACGGTTGCGCAACGAATTTGCGATGCACACCAACCTGACAATTTATCAGCAGGATATTTTAACGGTTGATTTGGCACAGATTACGCAAGGTCGGACGTATCGAGTGGTGGCCAATTTGCCGTATGCGATTACATCACCGGTGTTACGCCATTTCCTTGAGTCAGCACATCCACCCGAGAGTATGACGGTGTTAGTACAACGTGAGGTAGCACAACGCATTTGTGCTGAGCCCGGCGACATGTCGATCTTAGCACACGCTATGCAGATTCGTGCTGTGCCCGAGTTGGTCGCTGTTGTACCACCCGAGTCGTTTATGCCGGCCCCTGAGGTTTACTCTGCAGTATTACGGTTGCGTCGGCGTGCAACACCACTGATTGATCCTGACGATGAGCCGGCCGTAATGAAAGTCATCAAAGCGGGTTTTTTGCATGCGCGTAAGCAGTTAGGCAATAGTCTGGCAAGTGGATTAGCTGCGCATGGCATCCAACGTGATCGCGCGACAGTGCAAGATTTGTTGCGCGCATGCGATATTGATCCGATGCGTCGGGCCGAGACGTTGTCATTTGATGAGTGGGTGCGCGTTAGTCGGGCGCTTACTCGTTGAGTGACTCTTGTTTGGCACGAACGTCATCGGGCCATGAGGTTTTGATGTAGGCGAGAATGGCCTTGACGTCATCTTCGCTCAAACTACCAGCAAACCCAGGCATGGCGTTTGTCGGTACGCCAGTCACTGCTGCGCCACCGTACAACGTCACCTCAATGAAGTACTGATCGCTGTGGTGCCAGGTATGCCCACTGGCGTCATGGGGTGGTGCAGGGTAGGTGCCGTCACTGCGGGCGCGTTGCCAGTTGGGTTGCCCTTGTAAATTGCCTCCGTGACAGACTGCACAACGTGCATCGTAGAGGATTTTGCCGCGTTCCTCACGCGAGACGCTCTCTGCTACGGGTGTGGCTTGTTGGCGATTCAACTGGTCAATGACGACGATGGCCCCGACGAACACGACAATCACAATGGCGAGTAGCATAGTTGGTTTCATAGATTGCCCCAAATACTGATAACTCCGTCACGTACGAGCAAACCGCCTAATACGACTAACAAGGCCGCACTGCTCAGTAGGATGCGTTGATAGAGGTGTGGTGAGAATGCGCTGCGGTTGCGGCCAATCACATAGGCGAGCGTCATTCGCACGCCGACGAGCATCAAATAAAACCCACCAATAAATGCAGCGCCGCCGAGGATGCCGTGTTGGGCATACGCCTTGACCAAGTTCGGCGCACCTGCAGTACCCCAGAACAAGTACGGATTGGGGTTGAGGAAGTTGACAATCATCGCTTGAAAGAGCGATCGCCAACTACCATCATCGTTGCTTCCACGTCTGGCACTGAGTTCAGCGAGATCGATTTGGCGCCCCCAAGCCTCGCGCCACCCACGTACTCCGAGCGAGACAATATAGGCGCCACCGATAATCCCTAGCCAGCCGAAGATGGTTGGTGGGAGGCTACCGACCAGTAGTGTGGCAACGGCAATAATGGGTGCGTCGGTGAGGAGTGGTGCCAGCGCTACCAAGATACCGGCACGGGCGCCATCACGGAGCGATCGCGAGATGCCGAGTGTCAATGAGGGGCCAGGGTTTACGCTGGCTGACAGGCCAAACGAAATCCCGAGAAGTAAAAATGCCAACATTGCGGTACATGCCTTTGGTACGCATAAATCGCATGTATTGTACCGTAGATTTATCCTACGAATGTAATTGAAGAGTGAAGCATGCGCCGTGGGGCTGGTTGTCGTGGTACTGCAATGTGGCGTTAATTGCGTGACTAAACGCTTGCGCCATGCTCAAGCCGACACCACTGCCACGGTGATTTGTCCCGCGGGTAATTGTGACAAACGGTTTGAAAATCTGGCTCGCTTGGTCGGCAGGTACACCTGGTCCATCATCACATACATTGAGTTGTATGCCGTTTTTGCTTTTTTGGGCATGAATGTGAATCGCACATGTCTCATCGGTATGAGCGATGGCATTATCAACCAAGATTTGGATGATATGGCGCAGATAGGCGGGGTCGCTGGTGCTCATATAGGTATCAGGAACTAGGTCGTGTGCGATCTGACGCTGAGGGTGATGGTGCTGTGTCGTTGTGATGATTGCATCCATGAGAGGCGCAACATCATAGGGTGATACGGTTTTGGCGACCGACTGAATGCGCGTAATCGTCAACAGATTATCGAGAATGGTCGACATGTGTCGGTTCTCTTGGATGATGTCGGTAATCAGGGGCGCTGCAGGGTGATCGGGCGCAATATCAAGCTGGGCCACCTCGGCGGATGAACGGATGATACTGAGTGGTGTACGCAGTTCATGACTCGCATGCGTAATAAAGTGCTGTTGTTGTTCATAGGCGCGCTCTGTGGGGGCAACAAGATACCCTGATAAGCTCCAGGCTAACCCACTGACACCCACGACGATGATGAATGATATGAGTGCAATAGCGCCGTAGATTTGATTTTGTAACAGGAGATAGTCCGTCATTGGACGTCCCACTTGTAAGTAGTGGATGTCATCTTGTTGGACATGATATGAGAGGATACGAATTTGGTTGCCCGCCGTATCGGTAATCGTTCGCACGTCAAAGTTACTGCCACGCAAGGTTCCAATTAGCCCGTCGTAGTTAAGTGGGATTGGTGGGATGCCGAGTTGATCGCGAATTGCAATCCCTTGTGGATTGACAGCAATCGCAAAAGTGCTGTTGGCACCGGGACTACTAGCGGATGAGGCGATGTAGATTGGCGTTTGACTAGGGAGATATGGGGTCAACGTGTCAATTGTGACATCATAGAGTTGATCGTTATCGGCTTCATAGAGTTTGTAGTAGTTGATAAGCGCGGTTGGAATAGGCAAATCGCGCTCTTCGAGCTCACGGGTCATGCGCATATAGAGTGCTTCATCTGCTGCTCGGGTAAATTGTTGATTGAGCCACCAGATCATGCCGATAGCCACGATACTCAGCAGGATGAGTGTGGTTCCTGCATAAAGGAGCGTCAATCGTCGGCGTAATGTACGAAACATCGTAGCGCGTTGCATTGTTAGGCCTGCCATCGATAGCCAATCCCACGCACCGTCTCAATATAGTGATGGGCATGTGGGTGGAGTTTGCGCCGTAGATATGAGACATAGACGTCAACAGCGGTATTGAGGACATCGTCGTCGTCGTTCCAAACTGTATGCAAAATTTGGTCGCGTGTGAGTGCTTGACCGGCATGCCGAATGAAGAGTTCGAGTAAGGCAAACTCCGTCATTGTCAACAAAACCTCGTGATTTGCCACGGTGACCGTGTGTGCACGTGGGTCCATCTGGACATTGTGCGAAATCAGGAGGTGTGAACTAGTACCCGAGACGCGCCGATGAATGGCATCAATCCGGGCAACCAGCTCGCCCATGTCAAATGGCTTGGTGAGATAGTCGTCTGCACCACGTCGGAGCCCACTAATGCGATCATCAATGTCCCCCCGGGCTGTGAGCAGTAACAAGCCAATGTGAATGTTGGCAGCACGTGCGATGGCACAAATATCGGGGCCGCTACGATGCGGGAGCATCCAATCAATCACTGCCACGTCATATATATTATGCAGAATCATGTCAGTGCCACTGATGCCATCGCTCGTGTGATCTACTGTGTGATGCTGGCGTTGTAAGTAGTTGACAATCAAACGCGCTAATTTTTCATCGTCTTCAATAACCAAAATCCGCATAACAGACTCACCCTATATACACGTACGATATACCATCATCGTGGCAGAGAATAATTGGAAAAAGATTGGAAAACTCCCATGAATTTTTTAGCACGTTGCAAAATGACCTGTATATAGTACAGGGTAGAGCGACAACGAAAGAGGTATGAATCATGCAAATGAATGTAAAATTGTTGATTGCCGCAGTGGCAACTGTATTTATTAGTGTAATGGCTGGGGCTGTCATTAGCACGATAGCCAGCGTACCAGCCCAAACCGCTATTGAGGCAGTCCCAACTGCTGAGGCAACGGCAACAATCCCACCGACCGAGACGCCCAGCCCCGAGCCGACAATGCGTCCTGTGGTTGATGCAGAGGTTGTTTTGCAACGTGAAGCAACATATCAAGCTCGTTTGGCTGAGGCCAACAAATTGCTCGAAGAGGCCTCTGCGGCATTGGTGCAGTCACGAGCCAATGAGCGCCAACTTGCAAATCAGTTTAACAAAGTTGTGGCCCAACCCACCGCGACTGTAGCGATTGCCCAGGCCGAAGCAGCGCCAGTCGTTGCTGCCGCCTCAGAAGCCCAGCCAGTATCAACCCAGCCAGAGCGTATGGCTCCCGAAAATGCCTTGGCTATTGCTGTTGCACTTGAACCTGCTGCCCAATTGCTCCGTGCTCCCGAGTTGGTGATGTTTGAGAATGCCATGGCGTATGAGTTTGTCTTTGATCGTGGCACCATCTATGTCAATGCTATCGATGGAACAGTGATGTATAACGGCATTGCGGTGATACAAGAGGCGCAACGCCAAGCAGTATTTGCTGCAGCTACAGCGGCGCCACAACCAACGAATGCACCGACGAGCGCCCCAACTCATGACGACGACCGTGACGACGACCGTGACGACGACCGTGACGACGACCGTGGTGACGACCGTGATGAAGACCATGATGAAGACCGTGGCGACGATTAAGGATAAAAACCATGACGAAAGGACCTATTGATCGTAAGGTGTTGCAACGCGTACGGAGCGAGTCTGAGCAAAATGAGCGATTACTGGGACGGGTAATTA
>Ga0068872_10002589_pt1 | contig 14145 bp, 22 predicted proteins | sample NOAtaG_7_FD_66441 | JGI IMG/M metagenome (GOLD analysis project Ga0068872, IMG submission 66441) | Freshwater lake microbial communities from Lake Erie, under a cyanobacterial bloom - NOAA_Erie_Diel1S_2200h metaG | ecosystem: Environmental > Aquatic > Freshwater > Lake | place: USA: Ohio, Lake...
GTCGCATCAGAAACATCTTATGTTGGTAATAAAATCTCTGAAAATGCTTTTACAGGCAAGATCGAAGGTGAACTATATAAGCTGTCTGATGATTTTGATATGAACGAAAGTCAATTCAAAGCATTGAAACACGTTTCGCAAATATCATTTGAGTTGGGATCTCTAATGAACCTGTATAAAAATAAAGATAAGTACGATCTATTGACAGACGCCTTTGAAATGGATTCTGATGGTAATTTCGTAGCTTTTCAAACCAAGTTGTAATGGAAACTGACAAGAAGATTTTCAGTAAAGGTGATCCAGCCTATGCTGTGATTGTGACTATGGATAATATGGTCGCAATGACAAAAGTGAATGTTGTCGACAGATTTGTATCTGTCAGCGACGATTCTGCTGTGTATAGAGTTGAATCGATTGATGGTACGTTGATGTATTTGGAAGAAGAATTCATTTATGATTCTCTTCAAGATGCATTAGAAAATGTCGAACTTGCATTGGAAGCAATGGAAAGTGACGATGATGATGGAGATATTAATTGAGAAATGATGAAGTACATTTTAATTATGTTAGCTAGTTTGATTTGTTTCGATACAGATCCGATGACGCTACCTAACCAAAAACAAGTCAGGATTTCGATGTATACACCTACTGTCAAAGAATGCGGATCAAGTCCGTTGACTACAGCAGGAGGATACAAGATTCTTGATAAAACCAAAGCCAGTGAACTAAGATGGTGTGCTGTCAGCAAAGATATTCCAGTTAAATATGGTGATTCCATTTATGTGGACATCAAACAGAAATGGTATAAGGTTGTTGATAGATGCGGTATTTCAAATACTGTTGATATTTTAGAATCTTTGAATTCAAAGCAATATTTACATAAAAATTCTACAATCAGATGGAAATGATTATGGGCAAGACCTATAAAGATTCAAAAAAGTTTAAAGAAAAGCTTAAGAGAGAGCGTGAGGACAGTTCTGCTGAAAGACGTCCTAAATTAATTAAATCCTCTAAGTATAAAAACAATTTTGAAACTGATCAAGACTAAAATGATGAAGGATGATTCATTTATCCCTGCTGTATGTACAGCATTGATACTGTTTATAATGCTAGGCTATTTTACGAAACCTAACAAGCAAGAAATTGTTACTCAGGATAGTACTGTAGTCGACACAAATGTTGTTTTCGATTTCAAAGGAGATACATTCCTTGAAATTCTCGGTAATGATACAATAAAATATTATGAATGAAGTACTGGCATTTTCGCAAATCTTTGATAAGATCTGTCTAAGAGCTTATGAAAAACAAAAAGCCTATGGGAATACAAGCCATCCTTTGAGTTTAGATAGTGTTTTCTCGGGAGTTATTGTCTTTTCATATTTAACAGATCATGTCGGATCTAAATTTGTTTCGATTACAGATTCTGAAATGGCTATGACTGACTCTGAGTTCACTGAGCTTTTGAAAAAAAATAAGTCAATATATGACGAAATTAAATCTTTCGTCGATTAACTTTTAATTTATTACGAAATGCTTTACATTAGCGATCAACAAGTTGGTACAATCATTAATACTTTGCGTAAATATAACGGCAAAGAAGTTGTACTGAACACTCAAAATGGCTTTCCTTTGTATATTCTTACACAAGATGATAAACGCATCTATATGTATAATTACGATGAGGAAACTGTTTCGAAATTGGAACTTAGTGGTAACGTCACAAGATTTACCACCAAGGAGTTTATGTTTTATTACACCCCAGACAGGACAGTAACATGGAGAACCCATTAAGTAAAATCCCTTTTAAGGTTTTTTATGAAGGGATTTTAAGCAATATTGTAGTTGGATATGAGGATGCTTATAAAGGTTATTTGGAATACACTAAATCTGATGGTAGTAAATATCTAATTCGATTTGAGAAATACTATTATACAGAAATTGGAGCAAATTCATTAAAGTTGAGATCTATAATATTTGAAGCTCCAAACCAGAACAAGGTTGAGGTCGGATATATAGATTCATTGGAGTTTTATGTGTTTGTACTAATAGTTATCGATTTCACAGTCAAAAGCATTTGTCAAGATATCAAATTGGTACTTTCGAATAAAAGCTTTGATAGGAATTTGTTAAATGGTACTCCACACAAACAATTGAATCGATATGTTATGGACTTTTTTCACATTTCAATTGGTAAATCAGTTCATATTGAACCTCGTTATTCGAGGTTTGGTAATAAATCTATTGAAGCTTTGTTACACTTGAAACATCGAATCTTACAATCGATTGAAAGAGATTTTAAATCTGGAAATCTTGTCTGCAAAGATGTTCATGAATTCAAATTGAATGATAGATTTGATATCAATGTTATTGAATCTGAGCTTAAATCCTTACTGTCAGTGTCTTACAATGTATTTTAATATGGAAGAATTAGAACGTCAAGAACAAGAACGTCTTAGATTTCAAGAGATTATGAGTACGGTTATTAAACGACCTATTAAAGCTCATGTAGATTATGCTTCACATTTAATTAAAAATACAGATAGTATTGAAATATTGCGCCCATCGAACGAATTCGAAGAAATCGATCGTCATAGAGCGCAAATGTTTCAAAACGATAGTTACGAAACGCTACCTGATATTGAAGCAACCCGTTCTTTGAGGAGTGAGAAACAAGTTATTTATTTGACAAAATCAAATAAGCAACTTAATTACAAAGAAATGGCACCATTCGAAGTGATTCAATGGAATCCATTTAAGATCCGTTCTTTACAAGATGGAAGAGTGTTCAACAACATCTCTCCAGAACATTTCACAATTTAATTTTTAACTTTTAATTTTTATTTTATGAGCAAGACTAAATTTAGCATCGTCAACACACAGGCTTACAAAACCGCAATGGCTTCAGCCGATGAGAAAACCACCAAAGAACTTGAAGTTCGTTCCAGGGTTCAGGAACAATACTTCAAAGACAAATTGGCAATGGTCGATCTTGAAATGAGCCTTTTGCGGGCTGAAATTGACCTTGAGAAGGCTTCTGCAACAAGCAGCGCAACTTCTCACTTGCGTCAAAGTGTCGATGCTATTATGGCTGATAGCCAAGCTTTGACTGCTGCTGAAGGCGCTGTCAAAAACATCGAAGCGTCCTTGGCTACACGCAAAGCGATCTTCGAAAAGCTGTACGGTGTTACAGCCTGATAAAATATAAAGAGGGGGGAGAAATCCCCTCTCTTTAATATTTCAAATATTCATCAAATTGGAACAAGATTATTACATTTACGATTTAGAAGTCTATCGTAATTATTTTCTATTCAGATCTGTAAGGGATTCTGACAGGAAAGAGTTCAACTTTGTTATAGACGAGAACATCAACCAATTAGTTTCTATAGTTGAGTTCATTCAAGGTAAAACTCTCGTAGGCTTCAACAACAAGAATTATGATGATTATCTTCTTGAACAATTGGTGAAGCTTCATCCAAGGGTTTCAAGTACTACAAAAACTAATCTTGAAATCAATTCAGCTTTAAAGGACTTAAGTGATGAAATAATTCTTATCCATGAAAGACGTCCTTTTCCAAAGTTGCCTTACAGTTGTAGGACAATTGATTTAATGACTTTGAACCGTTTGGACAAGTTATTCAAATCTTTGAAACAGATTGGTTCGGAGTTCTTGTTGACAATTCAGGAATTACCTATACATCACGATAAATGGCTCTCAGAAGACGATAAATCAAAGATCTTTGATTATTGCGGTAATGATATCGAAATAACCTTAGAGTTGTTTAAAAGGTCTTATTCGGAGCTTAAATTGAGAATCAGTGCTCGAAACAAATATGGCTTGAACAGTTATGTCCAATCATTGGATAGACCAGCTCTTGCTATGTCTATTTTGGGTAAATATACTGAACTTGTTAAGCCTGAGTATTCAGATCCAGTTATTAATCAAGTTAAAGATGTTGTATTTGATATAATCAAATTTGAAACTCCAGAACTTAATAAATGGTTTGAAGGTCTTAAAGAAGATTATCTTACTGATAAGTTTTCATCATTCATATCGATTGGAACTCTCCATGCTAAATTGGCTAAAGGAGGTCTCCATTCAACTATGACTGATTATTTCTATGAAGAAACAGATGATTATGTTTTATTGGATATTGATGCAGGAAGTTTCTATCCTAAGATCATGATTAATTGGGAGATTGCTCCAAAGCATCTCAATAAGCAATCGTTCCTAAAAGGACTTAAGACGATTACAACAGAGCGACTTGATGCTAAAGCTAAAAAGATAACAGATGTTGCTGAGATCTTAAAGATTGTTATCAATGCTATCTTTGGTCAAATGGGATCTACTGTATCTAAGCTTTATGATTTTGAAGCTATGATGAAGGTTACAATCAACGGTCAATTGTTACTATTGATGTTGGCTGAAAGATTGAATCGTCTTGCAGATGTTGTTTATGCAAATACAGACGGTTTAACTATCAGAGTTCGTAAAAATGTATTGGATGAAATTGTCAAGATGTGTGATGATTTCAGCAGGGAAATAAACATTCCTATTGAATTTGCACGTTATAAGAAGATGTTCATCAAGAACTGTAATTCTTATGTTGTCTTGAAGGATAACGATGAACTTAAACTTAAAGGTGATTATGCTTCGTTCAGAGATGATATCTCTAAAGGATTCTCACCTGAAATAGTCAATAAAGCAGCAGTTGAATACCTTATAAACAATACACCGATTCATGAGTTTGTGAAGGCTTCATCTCTTGATGATTTCCTTGAAGGTCAAAAAGTTGATAGGAAGTTTCAAGTTATTGCTGAACGGTTTGTTGATAATAAGATTGTAGAACATTCTTTACAGAAAGTCAATCGTTATTTTGTTACTAATAAGACAACTCCTTTAACATCAAGAATTTATAAAGTTTATGAAGATAAGAAGCTGTCTTTAAAAGACGAGTCGTTGATTGTTTGTAATTACAAAGAAGATGTTTATAATGAATCGTTGAGAGGATTAGTTGATGAAAAGTACTACATAAATGAAGTCAAGAAACTGACTTCGATATTCGAGAAATCGAACAATCAACTTTTGTTATTCGATGGATTTTGAAAAAGAATTAACAACCATCAAAGAGTATTATAAAGATGCTGAAGAGCTTTGGAATCTTGTTGAAGATTATAATTATGCATCATCTGATCCAGCTGGTTATTTCAATTTCTGTAGTTTTATGGACATGCAACCTAAAACTATCGAACAGATGAAGATAGATATCCACAACAAATTTGTCAAACTCAAAGATGATATCTCCAGAATTTCTCTTTGATAAGGGATTGACTCCCACAACGTATTACTATCTGTATTGTTTATATCTTGGTGTTGAATTTCCTTGGATAATCAGTAAAGATCTCGAATCCAAGATAGTATCTGAATTGATAGCTGGTTCTTGGATAGATATTGAATTGAATCTCAGACCTAAGACAACAATGTTGTTTGAGGGTAATACTGTCGATGCATTCAATGAATTTGCTGAAAAGTATCTAGCTTTATGGCCTACTCAAAAAGAGGCTAACAGTCGAAGAATGCTTAGGGCTTCTCTTGTTGATTGTACCAATAAGTTTAAGCGTTGGTTCAAGAAATATAAGGTTGAATCCAATTCTGAGAATTACGATATTATTTTAGCTGTTACTAAGAAATACCTTACAGATCAAGCTCGAGAAGGCTATCGTTATTGTATGAAAGCTAACTATTTCATAGAAAAAGATGGTGAATCGGCTTTATATCCATACTTCAGCGAATATTCCGAAAGTGATTCGTCTGATGATACCTCATTTGTTAAACTGATATGAGTAGTACTCATAAATTCGATACCAATGATGAGAGGGAGAATCCCTTTGAAAGGTCATTAGAGCGTATTCAAGACGGTATCTTAGGCAACAACAAAGGTATTCCTATTCAGTTTCCAAGACTTAGTAATTATTGGCCTTATATATTGCGCCATACTTATTATTTGGTTGGAGCTGCAGCTAAGATTGGTAAGACATCATTTGTCGATGATGTGTTTCTTTACAACGCTATTGATTATTGTCAGAAGAATCCTGAATTTGATTGTTTTATTTCTTATTTGTCACTTGAAATCGATGCAACAACCAAAGCCAATAAGATAATTTGTAGAAAATTGTTTTATGACCAAGGTATCGAACTCAGTTCGAGAGAATTGTTATCACAAACAAAAGATGATAAGATCGATCAAAGTCTTCTAGATTTCATCAAAGAAGAATACAAGGATTTCTTCGAACTATTCAATAAAAAAGTCCATATCAAAGACAGGATCATGGACGTCGATTCAATTAAGCGTTGGCTGTTATGGCAACGTGAACAAATCATGCCTGATTGGAAAAACAACAAGGATAAATACAAGAATTTTTATTGGATTATCATTGTTGACCATATGAGTCTTGTTGGATCTAAATTAGATATGGATGAATTATCCAAATTCTTATTGGATTTAAGGAACACATATGGTGCAATACCTGTTGTTATTCAACAGTTGACATTCGATAGTGAGAATGAATCTAACTTCAAGAATGTTAACAGGCCGACTCCTACGTTAAGGGACTTTGCCGATAGTAAATACACTACAAGGGATGCTAATCAAATCATGGCATTGTTCTCACCTCATGCATATCATATGAAAAGCTTCGATGGCTTTGACATTGGTAGATTAGGTGATTCTTTCCGATCTTTTGAAATCATCAGAGATCGAGATGGTGAAACAGGTGTCACCGTTCCGTTATATTTTCTAGGTAAAGTTGGTACATTTATAGAATTACCAAGATCCAAGGAATTACAAACGGATGAACAATATAAATATTATGAAAAACGATTGTTTCTAAAAGATGGAAATCAAATTAGCTAAGGATCCTATCCTTTACAAAGAACCAAGAAGATTCCTCTTTTATGGTGCTGAAAAGATTGGTAAGACTTCAATTGTGACAGAATTGGATAACGCTGCCATCTTGGATTTGGACGATGGTTCTGGTTTTAAAGAATGCATCAGGTATCAAATCCGCTCTTTAACTGATTTGGAGGACTTCAGAGATGCTCACATTGCAGCTGGATATCCTCACAAATTTATTGTAGTCGATACAATTACTAAACTTGAAGAATTCGTCCATATGCTTGCCACAAGGATGTATATGGGTACAAATCAAGGTAAAGGCTTTAACAAAGACAAAGCTGGTAAAATCCTTCCTGAATCTGAATGGGACATGGTTGTAGATGTCTTAGGTCAAAATGGTTACAGATGGTTTACTTTGGCTTGGAGATATATCATGGATGAAATCGTTTTACCTATGGGTAACGAATCAACCAGATTTATCTTCATCGGTCACGTCAAAGACAAATTCATTGATCCGAATTCTATTGGTAAGACTGTATCGACAAAAGAACTGAATCTAACTGGTAAAAATAAAGACATTACATTACAACACTACAGTGACTGTAATGCTTATGCTTATAGAACCAGTCAAGGTGAATTAGAGTTCTCATTCAAATCCGATAGCTTGGATGTTTCTGCTGGTAGCAGGATTGGCCCTGTAGGTCAAGTTATCAAAGCTAAAGATTTGTGGAAGACTCTCTATCCAGATTCAGTAAAATAATATTTTTAAACTTTAATTTTTAATTATGGCACGAATTCAAATTACAAAGGACGAAGTGATTGCCATCCTTAATGGATGTACAACTCAAAAAGATGCATTGGCAGCTCTTCGTGACAAAGGTGTTACTGTTGCTAACGCCAAGAAAATCATCGAAATGTTTGGTGAAGGTCGCTTCACAAGAAGCCAAGTCATCGATATCTTGGATGAATCTGGCAATGCGACTGTTATTGCTGAAGAAAATACAAATGTTGAACCTAAACCAGAATCTGCACACGTATGAGTTACGGATATGATTTCAAAGAGCCTGTAGCAGGCGAAAAAGTTAAAAACAATCGTTTGTTTTATATTGGATTGGATGACACCAACCAAAATGTTGCATTGATTAAAATTCGTCAAGAGAATGGATCGATCGTCACAAGCAAATTCTTCAAACCAGAAGATGAAACAACAGAGCTTGCAAAGCGTCAAGCCAAAGACATGTTCTATCGTGTTGTCGACTTCTTGCAAGTTGTTTATGATCGGAAAGACGTTGTCTCAGCTCTGAAGAGTGCTGAAACGTTTCAAGATCTTTGGAATATCGCGATGGGTCTGTTCCGTGACAAACAAGAAGAATTCAATGAGACTGCCATCACTTGCAAGTTCACTTACAAGTTCTCAAATGGTAAGTATTACTTGGGTCTTCCTAAGTTCGGTGCTTGTGTTGAATTCGGAGGAGTATCTGATGAAGAATCTAAACTCAAGACTTCCGATAAAGTCGATGGTAACGGTGTTCCATACGACCTCTATGAGAAAAACGTAGAAGTCGAAGCTTAATCAAAGGGGGAGTATATCTCCCCCTTAATTTAATTAAATATGGCTTATGTTGAAGAATTCGATCTAAAGAAAGAGATACTTACAAGAGTATCTGAAGAGTCTTTATTTCGTCAATATATCTATTCTGATTTTATAATCGGTAAGCCATTTATATCTCCATTGCGACAGGATAACAATCCTTCAGCAGTAATCAGTAATTTTAAAGGTCGACTTTATTATAAAGATTTTGGAGATGACATGTACCGTGGCGATATATTTTCAATGCTTTCAGCTATTTGGGGATTGTCTTTTTATGATACATTGAAACGTATCTATAAAGAATTAGAGTTAGTGAATAAACAAGTTCAATACAGTTATGAGAAACCTAAGATGATAACCAATGATTATGAAGATGAATCTTGTGAAATATTGACTGTCAACAGGAAATGGTTCCTACGAGATAAAACTTATTGGTTGAACAACTATGACATCTCATTAAAAGAACTTGAGAAAGCTAACATCTTCCCATTAAGTGCTTTCACAATTAAAAATAAAAGAGGTGAATGGACATTCAATACCAATGACTCTTTTGTATATGAATTAAGAAGCGATGATGGCAAAAGAAAGATATATCAACCTTTCAATGAAGTCAAATGGACATCGAATATTCCTAATTCAAGATTTGAATGGTACTTGGAAGGTGATCCAAAGACTCTGATCATAACAAAGTCTAGGAAAGATAAGATTCTTTTGGATAAAATTGTTGATTGTCACAAATTAGTGTTACAAAACGAAAAAGTTAAGTTCACTGATGAGATAATCGACAAAATAAAGAGAACATATCAGCTCGTTATCATCATTTTAGACAATGATAACACAGGCGTAATTGCATCTAAAGAATGGTTTAATGCCCTTCGATTCGATACATTCGATTGGGTGTACAACATAACATCGGATCTTAAATATAACGATCCAGGTGAATATGCTAAGCACAAAGAGCTGAACGAATTAGCGGATATAATCAATGGAATTGTACAAAACTTTGACTTTTTACCCTTTTGAAAGTTATTTCATCAAAAGCCCAAAAAGAAAAACCTACTGGAAGTGGTCTGAAAAAGATAAACTTCCTAAGAAAACCCATGCATTAATAGATAAAAAACCTGTTATTCATAAAAAGGTTGCTTTTTGTGCTATAAACGGCGAAAGAGTTGAAAAAAAGAAAAGTCCAGTCAAGGTACATTTAAATGGACAGCTTGTATTCAATGCTACTTATTCGTGGCATCAAAGAGCTTATATAGTAAGTCACTATCATAAGTACTTTGAAAAGGCTATCCGAGAACAATTAAAAGATTTTTATTTGAAACCGTCTGAAAGATTACATATTGAATACTTATTAGATTATCCTACAGAGGATATGAGCCCTGATATTGATAATATGTGGCTCATTCCTAAGATATTTCATGATACTGTAAGAGATATGGCATTGATTAAAGACGATTCTAAACACTTCATCAATGGTTTTTCTATGCGTTACATCGATGAAGGAAGTGCTCAACGCAATTTAATCATTAATATTTATAAATATGAGTCGTAATATCATTTTAGTTTTCAATGGATCTGAAAACGTTTTTCCAATCAGTGGTCATCGCACTTTTCAAGATATGGCAGGTTCTTACCCGAAGTTTGCCGAGTTGATGCGTGAAGGTGTGGCATCTTTCTTTTTGAATAAAGCCAATTACTCATTGGAATCAAGCATTCCGACTGAAGTTGAAATCGATTCGATGGTTGCTCAAAAGCGATTGACGAATCCTTCGTATTTGTTCGATTCGAGCAACTTGAAGTTTTTGATTACTCCTTCTAAAGTCAAGCAAGGCTTCACCGAAGAAGAGTTGAAAGAAGCCAGTATGGTGATTGAAGCGGAATTGAGTGTGGATCGTTTACAATTTCGTCGCCATCTTCGTCCAAGATTCTATTACATGAACTTTACTGCAAATCATTTGGTTTGCAATTGATTGTATGGATGAGGATTTAACATCTTTATTGGATGATCTAGAACAACTTGAGCAGGCTAGGCTTCTAGCCTCTCAAGCTGTTGCTACTGTATCGTCTGCTGCAATTAATGCAGAAACGGAAGCTACTGATTCAAAACCTACTGAAGGTGTTACAATTTATCATACATTCAGTGACAAGGATCAGACTGTTGAGATCGTTGATAAGATTCAAAGAATGATTTCTAGTAAGTCATTCGTATTGAATTTAAACGGTTCTGAACAGATTGTAACTCTAAGTAGCTATGGTGAAAACACTATAAGACTTTTTGCATTCGACTTTGATAAATCACCATTGATTTTATTTTATAATACTAAGAGTAAAGACTTTAAATCAATAAGTATCGCAACTAAAACACTCACGACTTTACATCGAGAGAATTTATTCGACGAAGCATATGACGCATTCTATAGGAATACGATTCAATCGATTAATGATGTCATGGGATTGTATTGTTTTGAAGATGAATGGTCTTTAGACTTTTATAAGGCTAGACCTCAACTGTCGATGAGATTTAAAGACTTTGAAATCACTAACAAAGTCAGTAAGATTCATACAATATCTGACATGATATATATATTGCACATGGTACCAAACAAATGTGCAACTATTTATGCAGCTAGACCGAGTCTTACTAGAATCGAATTTGATCGAGGTTATATCCATTCCCATGCAACAGGTAGTTTTGGCAGAGCCAATTGTTGTTTAGGTAGAGGTATTACTGTTGGATTGATGTCTGACTTCAATAGTAACTATTGGACAAATAATTATGATGCAAATGTGACTTTGATTTCAAAGTTATATGGTGCGTTGTTTTCAATGAAATCTTTTGAAGATTTAGATGGCGGCCCTTATAGAAGAATAGAGAGTTTAAAAGCTTCTAGCTCTAATGGAGATTCTTTTATAGTGACACAAAGCTTGTTTGATAGTAATATCAGAGAGTATTATGGAAGTATTGTGACTAATGCTATCAATTCTATAAAAGATGGCGAATTAAAACCTACAATTATCCAAAATGATAAGAAAGGTTTTAATATCACAATTCCATTTGTAAAATTCAAAGAATGGATGGATTCCAATAGATCATTATATCCAGAAGCATTGAAAGTATTTGATGCAAATGATTTGCTGAAAATTAATTTAACAATAAATGGTAGTACTGTTAATTTAGATACAGCATTTATTTGGAAGGGATCTTTTATCAATAAGATAAATATCATTGGTGATTCAAAGCTTGAAAAAAGTGCCGATTTTTCAAGAACGTTTTTAAAGTATGTTCATTACGGCGTTAACTTGACATTAAATAATATTGTAAATAATGAATGCAACAACTGTGCATAAACCCGTTTCTAAATTGGAAAAGATTACAGATGTAACTGTAAGACTTATTGTTCCATATCAGATTCAAAAAGAGATTGAATTATACCACGAATACTCCAAAGGTAGGGAATGGTCTGGCCCAATCTTTTATGATATTCTCGAAGGCTCTTTGTCTGAAGGGAATATGACTATTCGTATCAACGATTTGGCGATTGCTGATATCGGATCCCATTCATATACAGAGTATTCGTTCAATGAATTGCTCAAGAATGATTATTGGTTCGAAAAGATGGCTTATTCCAAACAAGGAGGTCTTCATACTCACCATAGTATGAGTTGTTTCTTCAGTGGAACCGATGATCAAGAGTTGAAAGACAATACTCATAGATATTTAGATGAAGAAGACTTCTACTTGTCTATGATTGTCAACAGCAGAGGTGTCAACGAATGGGTTGCAAGGGTTTGTAAAAGAATCACTGCTGAAAAGACTGTCACCAGAGAGAAAGTCAAAGTAGAGACTGTTGAACATTTCAGTCAAGATTATCCTTGGCTGTCCAGTAAATATCAAAGAGATGAAGACGGTAACATTCTACCAATTGTTACTCATGAGCCTGAAAAAGTAATCACTCGTACAGAGAATGAATCTTTCATCTACATTGATTGTCAGATGGTTATCGAAGAGCCTTGTGAAGTCGAATACCGCCAAGTATTTGACAGGTTCAAAGAATTTACTGCAATGTTGACCAAACCTCAACCTGTTCCAGCAAGAGCCGCTGCTACTTCAAATGTTGGACGCAGCTATGGTGGTACTGAATCGAGGCAACAACTTAGGACGTCTTATGAGTTTATTTCAGACGACACCAGCTTTAGACAAGAAGTCCTTGAGTTCATGGAGAAATGTCATAAAAGCGTTTCTTTTGAAAAGATGTTTAAAACGCTTGATGTTTGTCCATCTTTGCACAATTTGATTGAACACGAAGATATCTATGATGATTTCCACAATCTGTGCGATGAATTGTATGATGCTTTCATGGAAGTTAAAACCAAAGTTATTACTCCAGGAACGTTAATTGCATTGGCTGATAAGATTATTGAATTTGAAAGAGGTTATACAAGCCATATTCCAAGTATCGGTAATCATAATCAAACCTATGCTTACATGAAGACTGTTGCTAAGAATTTCAAAACACTTGCAGCAAAACTTTCACAATTGAAGGCTAAAACTTTATTTGATGGAACCGCATTTGGTCGTTGATGACAGTTTAGAAATCATTCCAGAATCTAAAATCAGGTTTAATGACGCTCCTTGGGCTAAAGTTAAACACGATATTATGATTCTTGGTGCTGGCGGTATCGGTTCTTGGGTAGGGTTAGCCCTATCCAGGATCGGCCACACTCTACATATTTATGATTTTGATAATTTCGAACTCATCAATATGGCAGGGCAATTCGTATCGAATAAAAACATCGATGTGAATAAAGCTGAAGCATTATGCGATACATTGGCATTGTTCAATGAAGCGGAAACGTTCTTAGCCTATTCATTCAATGAAAAAGTCGATGAGAATACTCCTGTATTACCTATAGTATTTTCATGTTTCGATAACATGAAAGCTCGTAAAGACGCTTTTGAATCTTGGTGTAAACTTGATGATAAGATCGTATTCATTGATGGAAGACTTACTGCTGAATCATATCAGGTTTATGTAGTAGCTCCTCATTTCATTGAAAGATATAAAGAAACACTCTTTTCAGACGAAGAAGGTTCAGAACTTCCTTGTAGTTATAAAAGCACTACTCATACATCTATGATGATTGCTTCTGAGATGGTGAATTCTTTCAATCAACACGTTTCAATTAGTGATGCACCATTCAGCATTAAAGCGTCTTTGATATTGTTTCAAAGAGACGTTGAATATTGATATCATGGCAGACATTACATTACATAAATTACTTACCATTTGGAAAGAGGATCGACCAACTCCATTAGGTTTCTTTACAGATATGGACGATAATGTGATAACTGCACATTATGCTTTGGATAGGGATTTCGATATCTTTTTAGGTGAATCAGATATCATGGTTGACGAAATTGAGAATTATAAGTATAAGATTTATAATTCCGATGAGTTATATGAGACATTCAATTTGCTGAAAAAAGCCTTTATCGAACGTTGGTTATATAAAGGATCCATGTCTTTCGAATTACAGCGCAATGGCGATAAGTATCGATTAAATAATGAGCTATATATTGAAAACCTTGAGGATATACCTCGGTCACTAAATGCAATGATTCATAACTATAGAGGTTATCAAGCATTGCCTAGAAAC
>Ga0068872_10002592_pt1 | contig 14140 bp, 11 predicted proteins | sample NOAtaG_7_FD_66441 | JGI IMG/M metagenome (GOLD analysis project Ga0068872, IMG submission 66441) | Freshwater lake microbial communities from Lake Erie, under a cyanobacterial bloom - NOAA_Erie_Diel1S_2200h metaG | ecosystem: Environmental > Aquatic > Freshwater > Lake | place: USA: Ohio, Lake...
CCGCGCCCGCCGCGACCTCGAGGAAGGCGATGGCGCCGCCGCCGGGCCGCGGCCCGACCTCGAAGCGGCCCTCGGCGCGGTCGCGCGCGCGCGCGCCGTCGGGGAGCCTGCCGAGGAACATGCCCAGCGGCAGGGCCCCGGCCGCGCGCGGAGCGGATGGTTCGTAGCCCGAGAGGCGCGTGCCCGCGCCGCGCTCGGTGGCGAGGCGCCTGCCGCCGCGGGGCTGCATGATCCAGCCGCCGATGGTCTCGCCGTCGCGCAGGAGCGCGACGATGATCCCGAAGTCGTCGCGCCGGTCGATGAAGCTGCGCGTGCCGTCGATCGGGTCGACGACCCAGAGCAGCCCTTCCGCGGCGACGCGGCCCATCAGCGATTGGTCCGCCGAGGCAGCCTCCTCGCCCAGCACGCGCGCGCCGGGCAGCAGCGCGGCGAGCCGCGGGGCGAGGAATTCCTCCGCCTCGCGGTCGGCGATCGTGACGAAGTCGTTGGCCTTCTTCTCGTCGATGTCGCCCGAGGCGAGGCGGCCGAAGCGCGGCAGGACGATCCGCGCGCTGGCCTCCTCCATCAGGGCGTCGACGTCCTCGTGGGGCATGCGCATGGCGATGGAGTACAGCCGAAACGCCCGCGCGTGAAGCCGCTTGGAGAGGCGGGCGCGATCTGGTCTCCTGTCCCGGAAATCCCGGGGAGGGGAACATGATCGAGGATCCGCCGCTGCTCACCGTGCGCAGGCGCTTCGCGCGCCCGACCCGCGCGCAGCTCGACGCCTTCGCGGGCGTGCCCACGGGCTTCGTCGCCGACGCGATGAACGGAAGGGGCGCGCTCGACGCGCGCATCAAGCCCATCGGTCGCACGCCGGCGTCGTTCCATGGCGTCGCGATCACCTGCCACGCCGGCCCGGCCGACAACCTCGCCCTGTTCGGCGCGCTCGCCTATGGCGAGCCCGGCGACGTCATGGTCTGCGCCACCGACGGCTTCGCCGAGACGGCCGTGACCGGCGACCTGCTGCTCGGCATGGCGCGCAACCGCGGCCTGGCCGGCTTCGTCACCGATGGCATGGTGCGCGACGTGCCGGGCATCGAGGCCGTCGGGCTGCCATGCTTCGCGGCGGGCGTCACGCCGAACTCGCCCGTGCGCAACGGGCCCGGCACGGTGGGGATGCCCGTGGTGGTGGGCGGCGTCGCGGTCGGCCCCGGGGACGTCGTCGTCGGCGACGGGGACGGGATCGTCGTCGTGCCCTTCGCGTCGATCGACGCGGTGGTCGAGCGGCTCGTGGCGGTCAAGGCGGCGGAGGCGGCGCTCGACGCCAAGGTGCGTGGCGGGCTGCAGCTGCCCGACTTCATCCGCTCGATGATCGACGCGGGCCGGTTCCGCGAGGTCGGCTGAGCCGCCTCACTCCAGCGTGAAGCCGCGCGCGCGCGAGGAGCGGCCGATCTCGTCGACGAGCAGGCGCGCGATCTGGTCGAAGATGGCCGCCTCGTCGTTGGCCGGGGCGAGGTAGCTCGCCTCCCCCGACCAGAAGCGGCGGCCGCTTGCGGCCTCGTCGAGGGTCATGGAGATGGCGAACTTCACGCGCCCGCGCGTGTCCGCGACGCCGCGATGCAGGCGCTGCGGCACGCGCTCGACCTCGGTGTCGAAGTTCAGGGCCAGCGGCGCGCCCGTGGCCTGGTAGCGCCGGCCGGCCTGTCGCAGCGCGTCGCCGAGCCGGCGCAGGATGCGCAGGTTCTCCGGGCGGTCGTCGAGTGCGCGCGGCGAGATCGCGAGCCCCTCGGGCACGGGCGCGTGGACGGAACCGTGGACGACGCCCCATTCCACGCCCGGGCCGCGCGCGAGCGCCGTCGCCGGCGCGAGCGCGAGCGGCAGGGCGAGCACCAGCCTGCGGCCAGGGTCACTCCGCCGGCGCGTGGCCATGGCCCCGGCCGCCACGGCCATGGTCGCTCTCCATCTGCGACAGCCGCTGCGCGATCGCGTTGATCGGCTTGGTGAAGGGGGCGAGCAGCAGGTAGAGGGCCGGGATCACGAACACCGTCAGCACCGTGGCGAAGGACACGCCGCCGATGATGACCCACCCGATGGCCTCGCGGCTCTCCGCGCCGGCACCCTTCGCGAAGGCGAGCGGGATGGCGCCGCAGATCGTCGCGATGGACGTCATGAGGATCGGGCGCAGCCGCGCGACCGAGGCCTCGAGGACCGCGTCGCGGACGCTGCGGCCCTCGTCGCGCAACTGGTTCGCGAACTCGACGATCAGGATGCCGTTCTTCGTCATCAGCCCGACGAGCAGGATCATGCCGATCTGGCTGTAGACGTTGAGGCTGATCCCCGTGAGGAAGAGCGCGCCGAGGCCGCCGGTCACGGCGAGCGGCACGGCGAGCATGATCACGAGCGGGTGGATCCAGCTCTCGAACTGGCCGGCGAGCACGAGGAAGACCACGACGAGCGCGAGGCCGAAGGTGATCATCAGCGAGCTGGAGCTCTCCTTGAACTCGCGGCTCTGGCCCTGGTAGCTGATGCGCACCTCGGGCGGCAGGTCCTCGCGCACGAAGCGCTCCAGCGTCGAGAGGCCCTCGGCGATGGTGAAGCCCGGCGCCAGCTGCGAGCGGATCGTGATCGAGCGCAGGCGGTCGACCCGGTTCAGCTCCTGCGGGCCGGCGGCCTCGACCAGCTGCACGACGTTGGAGAGCGGGATGAGCTCCCGCGTGGTCTGCGAGCGCACGAAGATCGAGGCGAGGTCGGACGGCGTCGCGCGGTCCTCGGCGCGGGCCTGCATGATGACCTTGTACTCCTCGCCGCGGTCCACGTAGGTGTTCACCTCGCGCGAGCCGAACATCGTCTCGAGCGTCTTGCCGATCTCCTCGATCGACACCCCGAGGTCGGCCGCCTTCGAGCGGTCGATGCGCACCCGCAGCTCGGGCTTGTTCTCCTTGTAGTTGGAGTCCGGGTTCACGAAGCGGGGATCGCTGCGCACGCGGTCGAGCAGGCGGTCGCGCCAGCCGCGCAGCGTCTCGTAGTCGCTGCCGCCGATGACGAACAGGATCGGGCTGGGGTCGCCGCGCTGCCCGAGCGTGCCCGGGCTGTTGACGCGCGCGAAGGCGCCGGGGATGGCCGCGATCTTGGGCGCGACCTCGCGCATCATGTCCTGCTGCTTGCGCTCGCGCTGGTCCCATGGCTTGAGGCGCACGAAGACGTTGGCGACGTTGACCGGCGCCGGGCGGGCGAAGCTGGGCGCCAGGTTGGCCATGACGGCCTCGACGTTGCCCTCCTCGACGAGCGGCCGGAGCGTCTGCTCGATCTTGACCACCTGCTCGCGGGTGAAGCCGAGCGAGGCGCCCTCGGGCGTGAAGACCTGGATCCACATCGCGCCGCGGTCCTCGGGCGGGGTGAGTTCCTTGGGCAGGGTGACGAAGAGCACGTAGGCCAGCGAGGAGATGGCGACGGCCACGGCGATGATCACGGCCGGCATGCCGAGCGTGGCGCGCAGCAGCCAGCGGTACCCCGCGTTCATGGCGACGAAGATCGGCTCGGTCACGCGGTAGAGGAGGCCCTCGCCCTCGTGCGACTTGAGGAACTTCGAGCACATCATCGGCGACAGCGTGAGCGCGACCAGGCCGGAGAAGACGACCGAGGCCGCGAGCGCGATACCGAACTCCGTGAACAGGCGGCCGATGTTGCCCTCCATGAAGGAGATCGGCACGAAGACCGCGATCAGCGTCAGCGTCGTGGAGATGACGGCGAAGGCGATCTGGCGCGAGCCGCGCAGGGCGGCGAGCAGGGGCGGCTCGCCCAGCTCGACGCGGCGGTGGATGTTCTCCAGCACCACGATGGCGTCGTCGACGACGATGCCGATCGCGAGCACGAGGGCGAGCAGCGTCAGCACGTTGAGCGAGAAGCCCATCGCCGCCATCACGGTGAACGAGCCGATGATCGACACCGGGATCGCGACGGTCGGGATGATGGTGGCGCGGACCGAGCGCAGGAAGAAGAAGATCACGCCGATGACGAGCAGCACGCCGATCCCGAGCGCGTGGAAGACCTCGTAGATCGACTGCTTGATGAACATCGATTCGTCGTAGCTGACGATGTAGCTCACGCCCTCGGGCAGCGCGGACCGCAGCCGCTCCATCTCGGCCTTCGCGCCCTCGGCGACCGTCAGCGTGTTCGCGGTCGACTGGCGCAGGATGCCGAGGCCGACCGCGGTGCGGCCGTTCGTGCGCATCTCGCTGCGCTCGTCCTCCGGCGCGATCTCGACGCGCCCGATCTCGCCGATGCGGACGGGATAGCCGCTGCGCGTCGCCACGACGATGGCCCGGAACTGCTCCGGGGTCTGGAGGCGCGAATCCGTCTTCACGGTGAACTCGCGCTGGGTCGACTCGATGCGGCCCGAGGGCAGCTCGATGTTCTGGCGCCTGATCGCCGTCTCGACGTCCGCGACGGTCAGCCCGCGCGCGGCGAGCGCCGCGCGGTCCAGCCAGATGCGCATCGCGAAGCGCCGCTCGCCGGAGATCTGGACCTGCGCGACGCCCGGGACGATCGAGAGCTTGTCGACCAGGTTGCGCCGCGCGAAGTCCGTCAGCTCCATCTGGTTCAGCCGGTCGGACGTCAGGCTGAAGAAGACGATCGATCGCGCGTCGGAGTCGACCTTCGCGACGACCGGGTCCTCGGCGGCCTCGGGCAGGCGCGCGCGGATGCGCGCGACGCGGTCGCGCACGTCGGCGGCCGCGGCGTCGACGTTCCGGTCGATGCGGAACTCGATGACGACCTGGCTGCGCTCCTCGCGGCTCTGCGAGGTGATCGCGCGCACGCCCTCGATGCCGGAGACCACGCTCTCGACCAGCTCGGTGATGCGGCTCTCCATCACCTCGTTCGAGGCGCCCTTGTAGACCGTGGTCACAGAGACGATCGGCGGGTCGATCGCCGGGTACTCGCGCACCGGCAGCTTCGTGAAGGCCGCGAGGCCGAGCACGAGGACCACGAGGCTGAGCACGGTCGCGAAGACCGGTCGCTTGATCGAGACGTCTGAGAGGACCATGGCGTTCTTCCCGGCAGTGGGGTTCCGGACGGCTTCGGTATCAGCTCGCCGGTCGCGTCAGCGGCCGCGGGGCGACGGGCTGGTTCGGGCGGATGCGGCTGGTGCCGCGCACGACGAGCTGCTCTCCGGCCCTCAGGCCCTCGACCACCTCGACGGCGCCCTGCTGGCGGGTGCCGAGCCTGACCTCGACGCGCACGGCGCGGTTGTCGCGCACGACGAAGACGTACTGGCGCGCGCCCTCGGGCACCAGCGCCTCCTCGTCGACCAGCAGCGCGTTCTCGCGCCGCTCGAGCGCCAGCTCGACGGAGATGAACAGCCCCGGCTTGAGGGCCTCGTCCGCGTTCGGGAAGATCGCGTTGACGCGCACGGCGCGCGTGACCGGGTCGACGCGCGTGTCGATGACGCTGACCGCGCCCTCGAAGACGCGGCCGGGATAGGCGGTGGTGCGGGCGAAGACGACCTGCCCGACGCGCAGCTTGCCGAGGAAGTTCTCGGGGATCGAGAAGTCGAGCTTGATGCGGCTCAGGTCGTCGAGCGAGGTGATCGGCGCGCCGGGGAGCAGCAGCGCGCCGGCGCTGACCTGGCGCATGCCGACCCGGCCATCGAAGGGCGCGACGATGCGCACGTCGTTGAGCCGCGCGTCGAGCGAGCGGATGCGCGCCTCGGCGCCGCGCACGCGGGCGTCGGCGACGCGCAGCAGCGCGTCGAGCTCGTCGACGCGGGCCTGCGTGATGGCGCCGGTCGCCTTGAGCTGGCGGGCGCGGTCGAGCTTCTGGCGGGCGTCGTCGCGGTTGGCCCGCGCCTGCTCGAGGTCGTTGCGCGCCTGGTCGACGTCGGCCTTGCGCTCGCTGGTCTCGAGCTCGACCAGGATCTGCCCGGCCTTGACCGCCTGGCCCTCCTCGAAGCCGAAGGACGCGACGTAGCCCGTCTGCTTGGCGGTGATGATCACGGACTCGTTGGCGCGCGTGGTGCCGACGGCCTCGGCCTTCTCCACGACGACGCCGGTGCGGACGGGCGCGACCTCGACCGGCATGGGCGGGGCGGCCTGGCGCTGCGCGGCGGGGGCGTTGGCGGGGTTCTTCTGCACCTGCTGCCAGTAGTAGTAGCCGCCGCCGCCCGCGGCGCCGAGCACGGCAATGATGGCTAGTTGGCTGATGAGGCGCATGGAGACCGTCGGGCAGGTTCGGGGCCGGGAGCATATGTCCCGGAGAGGCCTTAAGGAAAGCCGACCCGGTTACAGAAGGTTACAGCCGGAACGCCGCGATGGCCGCGATCCCGGCGGCCAGGGCGGCAACCCGGCGGAGCCAGAGGCCCGGCCCGGAGCCGATCACGGCGTAGGACACGAGCGATATGCCCACCCCGATCTTCAGCGCTGCCCAGAGCGCGGGCAGGAGCGCCTCGTCGGGGCGCAGCAGCGCCGGGTTGGCGATGAAGGCGGGCGGCAGGACGAAGAGGCCCACGCCCAGGCGCATCGCCGTGCTGGCCACCGGCAGCCAGGGGGTCTTCGCTATCCCCGCGGCGATGTAGACCGTGCCGCAGACCGGCGGGGTGATCGTCGACAGCAGGGCGTACCAGAAGACGAACATGTGCGCGTCCAGCGGCGGCACCCCCATGCGCGTCAGCGCGGGGCCGGCGACGGATATGCAGATGACGAAGGCCGCTGTCGTCGGCACCTCCATGCCGAGGACGATGCAGGCCAGCGCGGTGAGGAGCAGCGCCACCCAGATGCGGTCGCCGGCGAGCGCCAGCATGGCCGAGGTGATCTTGACGCCGAGGCCGGTCATCTGGAGCACGCCGACCACGATCGAGGCGCAGACGATGACCGCGGCGATCATCGCGATCTGGCGCGCCGCGTCGACGCAGCCATCGGCGAGCCGGCGCACGAAGCGCCGGAAGTCGACGCGCCCGCGATGGTCGACGAGCAGCAGCGCGACCGCCACGGCGATCGCCACGACGCAGGCGTATTGCGGCGTCATCTCGCTGAAGGCGAGCAGCGCCACCAGCGTCCCGAAGGGCGCGAGGAAGAAGGGCGCGGTGCGCGCCACGTGGCCCCAGGACGGCAGGTCCTCGGGCGCCATGCCGCCGAGGTCGAGGCGATGGCCGTAGACATGGCAGCCGGCCCAGACGGCGACGAAGAACAGCAGCGCCGGCAGCGTCGCGGCGACCATCACGTCCGCGTAGGTGACGCGCAGCATCTCCGCCATCAGGAAGGCGCCCGCGCCCATCACCGGCGGCATGATCTGCCCGCCGGTCGAGGCGACGGCCTCCACCGCGGCGGCGAAGCGCGGCGGGTAGCCCATGCGGATCATGTTGGGGATCGTGATCGCGCCGGTCGACGCGGTGTTGGCCGAGGCCGAGCCGGAGATCGTGCCGTAGAGCGCCGAGGCGACGACCTCCACCTTCGCGGAGCCCGCGCGGTAGCGGCCGCCGAGCCGGGTGGAGAGCGCCATGAAGCCCTCGCCGGCGTCGCCCACCGCGACCAGCGCGCCGAGGATCAGGAAGGGCGCGACGGTGGTCGCGGAGATGCCGGTCAGCTCGCCCCAGAGCCCGCCCTCCGCGATGGTCAGCGTGCCGAGGAAGGAATCGAGCGGGGGCGGGTCGTGGCCCCAGTGGCCGGGGATGGCGTCGCCGAGCAGGCCGTAGGCGAGGGCGACCAGCGCCACCATGGGCAGGATCGGCTTGATGGCGCGGCGCGCCATGTCGAGGACCACCACCAGCAGGACCGCCGCCAGCGCGAACTGCCACGCGCCCGACAGCGAGCCGTACTGGTCGAGCAGCGTGCCGCGCGCGAGGACGACGCTGGCGCAGGCGACGATGCCGGCGATGCCGACCGCGGCGGCGACGGCGCGCGCCGCCGGGCCTCCCCGCGCATCGACGAGGAAGATCCAGGGCAGCGCGAGAAGGAGATGGACCGGGCGCGAGACGAGGTTGGGCAGCAGGCCGGAGAAGACCAGCCAGACATGGAACGCGACGCTCGCCACGGCGAGCGCCACGGTCGCGGCGCGCAGGATGCCTTCGCCGCGCGCCGCGCCCGCGAAGCCGGTCAGCGCAGGCCCTCCGGCACGGCGATGCGGGCCTCGGCGTAGTAGCGCAGCGCGCCGGGATGGAGCGGGCCGGCCACCGCGGCGAGCATCTCGTGGGTGACCCCGCCCCACCACGGGTTCTGGCGCGCCATCGCCTCGCGCTGGGTCCAGTAGGCGCGCGTGATCGCGTAGGCGGTCGCCTCGTCCATGCGGGTGGTGGCGTAGGCGGCGACGGGGACCGAGAGCGTGCGCACGTCCTGGTCGACGCCCGGGTAGGTGCCGCGCGCGATCGTCACGGGCGCGGAGGAGGGGTCGATCGCGCGCACCTTCTCCAGCTCCTCGGGCGAGAGCCCGATCAGGCGGATCGCGGTCGTGGCCGCCAGCTCCTGGACCTGCGGCGAGGGATGGGTGGAGGCGGTGCCGTAGCCGGCGACCTGGCGGTTGCGCACCGCCGCCGGAGCGGAGCCGAGCTCGGTGTCGACCAGCCGGACCTTGCCCTCGAGGCCGAGCGCGGTGAGCGCCGCGGCGGTCAGTCGCTGGCCCGCCGTGCCGCGGCCGCCGGGGATGAAGTCCTTGCCCGCGAGGTCGGAGAGGCTCGCGACGCCCGCGTCTGCGCGGACCACCCAGTGCATCGTGATGCCGGGGATCGGGAACAGGGCGCGCAGCGCGTCGTGGCCTGTCTCGCCGGCGAAGGGCGCCTTGCCCTCGCGCGCGTCGCGCACCAGGCCCGGCGGCGTCGTGAAGACGAAGTTGCCGGGGCGGCGGGCGGCCTCCTTGACGTTCTGCACCGAGCCCTGGCTCTCCTCGATCGTCGGGGAGAGTTCGCCGCTGCTGGCGGTCTTCAGCGCCTCGCCGAGCTGCACCATCATCAGGTAGTAGGACGAGCCAGCGGTCGCCGACTTGAGCGTGACGCGCGTCTGGGCCTGCGCGACCCCGGCGGCCGAAGCGGCCGCGATGGCGAAGGCGAACGCGGCGGCGATTCCTGATTTCATCCTGTTCCTCCCTGGGGCGAAGCTGGCTGCATCATGCCGTCCCGTGGCGGCGCGGCCAAGAACGCCGGTCCACGCCGGGCCCGCGCTCGGCTAGGCTCGGCCCGGCCCCGGAGGACAAGATGACCACGCTGCTGCTGACCCATCCCGCCTGCCTCGACCATGATCCCGGCGCGTGGCACCCGGAGCGCCCGCAGCGCCTCGAGGCGGTGCTGGCTGCGCTCTCGGCGCCGGCCTTCCGCGCGCTGGAGCGGCGCGAGGCGCCGCGCGCCGAGGACCATCGCCTGATGCTGGTCCACCCGCAGTCCCACGTGGAGCGCGTGATGGGCGCGGTGCCGCCCGCCGGCCGGCACCCGCTCGACGCCGACACGACGCTGAGCCCCGGCTCCGGCGAGGCGGCGCTGCGCGCGGCGGGCGCCGTCGTCGCGGCGGTGGACGCCGTGATGGCGGGCGAGGCGCGCAACGCCTTCTGCGCCGTGCGGCCGCCAGGGCACCATGCCGAGCCCTCGGTGCCGATGGGCTTCTGCCTGTTCAACAACGTCGCGGTCGGCGCGCTCCATGCCCGAGCGGCGCATGGCCTGCGGCGCGTCGCGGTCGTCGACTTCGACGTCCACCACGGCAACGGCACCCAGGCGATGTTCGAGCGCGATCCCGGCCTGTTCTTCGCCTCCACGCACCAGATGCCGCTCTATCCCGGCACCGGCGCGGCCGAGGAGACGGGCGTCGCGGGCAACGTCGTCAACGCGCCGCTGCGGCCGCATTCAGACGGCGAGGCCTTCCGCCGCGCGATGGAGCGCCTCGTGCTGCCCGCGCTCGACGCCTTCGCGCCCGAGCTCGTGCTGGTCTCCGCCGGCTTCGACGCGCACCGGCGCGACCCGCTCGCCGCGCTCGACCTCGAGGACGAGGACTATGCCTGGGTCACGGCCGCGATCGCCGAGGTCGCGCGCGGCCGCTGCGCGGGGCGCGTCGTCTCGACGCTGGAGGGTGGCTACGACCTCGAGGCGCTGGCCGGCTCGGCCGCCGCCCATGTCGCGGCGCTCATGGCCGCCTGACGAGCGCGAGCCTGGCCTCGCGGTAGAACAGGAACAGTCCGCTCGCGATCACGATCGCGCCGCCCGCGAGCCCCGCCGTGGTCGGCAGCTCCCCCCAGAAGGCCCAGGCGAGCAGCGCCGTCGCCAGCAGCGAGGCGTACTCGAACGGCATCACCGCCGCGGGCGGCGCGACCTCGTAGCCGCGCGTGAGGAAGACCTGCGCGATGCCGCCGACGACGCCGAGCGCGACGAGCATCGCGATGTCGAGCGCGGAGGCGGGCGTCACCCAGAAGAACGGCAGGGTCGGCAGCGTCGCGATGGCGACGATGGCCATGTAGAAGAAGACGATCGCCTCGCCCGCGTCGACGCGCGAGACCTGCCGGATCGCGATCACGACGCCGGCATAGGCGACCGCGCTGGCGAGCGCGAGGGCGCTGCCGAGCGCGGTGTCGCCGCCGGGCGCGGCGAGCATCGTGCCGGGCTGGAGCATCACCATGACGCCTGCGAAGCCCGCGACCACGGCCAGCCAGCGCCGCCAGCCGACGCCCTCGCCCAGCAGCGGCACCGAGAGCGCGGTGACGAAGATCGGAGCGGCGAAGTTGATCGCCACGACGTCCGCGGCGGGGATGTACTGGAAGGCGGCGAAGGTCGTGGCCATGGCGAAGATGCCGAAGCCCGAGCGCGCGACATGGCCGAGCGGGCTGGCGCTGCGCAGCACGCCGAGGCCGCGCGGGTGGCGCAGCACCATGGCCAGCGCGGGCAGCAGCGCGAAGGCCGAGCGGAAGAACATCATCTGCGCGACCGGGTAGGTCTCGCCGAGCCTCTTCACGAGGACATGCACGACCGCGAAGAGCACGACCGCCAGCAGGATCCAGGCGATCCCCTGCAGCACGCGGTCGCGGCGCGGCTCGATCGCGCTCACGTGCGGCGCCCCGCACCGATCTCGTCGAGCACGGCGAGCCGCTCGAGGTTGGCCTGCAGCCGCGCGGCGAGGCGCTCGGTCACGCGGCGCGCGCCGTCGATGGCCGCCGCGAGCCCGGGCCCCGCGTCCGGCGCGTCGCGATCGACCGCGTGCACGAGGCGCGAGAACCCGGCAAGCGTCTCGAGGAAGTCGAGCTCGGCCGCGATGCCGGCGTCGTAGCTGCGGAGCACGGCATCGAGCGCGCGGCGCCGCTCCGGCGCGATCCCGCGCGCCGCGGCGCGCAGCGCCTCGAGCTTGACGCGCGCGCCCTCCAGCCCGTCGAGCTGGCGCTCGACGCGCGCGGCGACGGCGCGCCCGCCTGCCTGCGCGCCCGCCCCGGCGAGCCTGTGGTCCTGCAGCTGCCCGAGGCAGTCGAGCAGCGCGTCGTTGCCGCCGCGGCGCACGGACTGCAGCTCGCGCTCCGGCAGGAGGTCCGATTCCGGCGTCAGCAGCCCGACCACGAGGGCAGCGAAGACGCTGTCCGCGCGCACCTGCAGCGCGAGCAGCCGGGCGAGCGACGAGCCGAGGACGAGGTTGTCCCCGGCGCCGAGCGGGCCGAGCGACGCCCCGACGCCGGCGAGGCCCGGCAGGGATTGCTCCAGGCCGCCCATCGCCTCGAGCATGCGCGCGACCTGCGCGTCCACGTCGCGCGACAATTCCTGCTGCTCGGCGTCGCCGCCCGCCAGCGCGGCCGAGCCCTCGAGGCTGCGCCTCGCCCGCGCGGTGGCCGCCGCGACGTATGCCCGCGCCGGAATCGGGTCGGGCGCGTCGACGCCGGCGCCGGGCTGGCGCGCGCGCAGCACCAGCGAGACGAGTTCGACGCCGCGGTGGCTGGTCTCGAGCATCGCCTGGACGGCGTCGAGGCGGGGGCCGATCCAGGCCTCGTAGCGCGAGGCCGCCTCGACGCTGCGCGCGACGGGCGTGGCGGCGGCCGGAGGCGGGGCCGCGCCAGGTGCCTGGCAGCCGCATGCGGCGGCGACGGCAAGCATCGCCGCGAGGCCGCGGGCGCGGAGCGCTGCGGCACCGGGCGATCGGGAATTCATGGCGCGATCCTAGCCGCAAATCCGCCCGCCGGAAGGGCCGCGCGCGATGCCGCGATGCTGGCGGGTGCAGGCCGCCGCCTGTAGCTTGGCCGCGCGCAACGGAGAGGACCATGACCGACCCCCAGATCCCAGCGGACATCGCCCGCCTCGGCTTCGAGGACGCGCTCAAGGAGCTCGAGGAGATCGTGCGCGCGCTCGAGCAGGGGAAGGGCAAGCTCGAGGACGCGATCCGCAGCTACGAGCGCGGCGCGGCGCTCAAGGCGCATTGCGAGCGCAAGCTCGCCGAGGCGGAGGCGCGGATCGAGAGGATCGCGCTCGGCGCCGATGGCGTGCCGCGCGTGGAACCGGCCAGGCTCGGCTAGGACCCGCCCTTGTCGCCCGACCTCGCAGGGGCGGTGAACGCCGTCGCCGCGCGCATCGAGGCGACGCTCGACGCGCTGCTGCCGCTCGCCGAGGGGCCCGAGCGCCGCGTGTCCGAGGCGATGCGCTACGCCACGCTCGCCGGCGGCAAGCGCCTGCGCCCGTTCCTGGTCGTCGAGGGCGCGCGGCTTTTCGGCGTCGAGCCGGAGGGCGCGCTGCGCGCCGCCGCGGCGATCGAGATGGTGCATTGCTACTCGCTCGTGCACGACGACCTGCCTGCCATGGACGACGACGACATGCGCCGCGGCCGGCCGACGGTGCACAAGGCCTTCGACGAGGCGACCGCCATCCTCGCGGGCGACGGGCTGCTTACCCGCGCCTTCGAGGTGCTCGCCGACCCCGCGACGCATCCCGATGGCGCGGTGCGCTGCGCCCTGGTCGCCGCGCTGGCCCGCGCCGCGGGCGCAGAGGGCATGGTGGGCGGGCAGATGATCGACCTCGCCGTGGAGCATCGCGCGACCGGCATCGGCGAGATCACCCGGCTGCAGCGGCTGAAGACCGGCGCGCTGATCCACTTCTCGTGCTCCGCCGGGCCGATCATGGCGCACGCCCCGGCCCAGCTGCGCGACGCGATGCATTTCTACGCGCAGGACTTCGGGCTCGCCTTCCAGATGGCCGACGACCTCCTCGACGTCGAGGGCGACGCCGCCGCGCTCGGCAAGGCGACGGGCAAGGATGCCGGGCGCGGCAAGGCGACGTTCGTCTCGCTGCTCGGCGTCGAGCGCGCGCGCGAGCAGGCGGCGAGGCTGGCCGACCAGGCCGCCGCGCATCTCGCGTCCTTCGGCCCGGACGCCGACCGGCTGCGACAGCTCGCGCGCTGGGCGGTCGAGCGCCGGAACTGACCGCCCGCGCGCCGCGCTTTGCGCGCGCCGCGCCGAGGGTCTAGAAGCCGCACCCCATGGACGCAGCACGCATCGAGGCCGGGACTCCCGTCGCCCGGCGGGACGCCTGGCGCGCGGAGGCCTCGGCCACCACGCGCCTCGCCCTGCCGATCGTCGCCACGCAGCTGGCGCAGGTGTCGATCATGACCGTGGACGTGCTCTTCCTGGGCCGGCTCGGCCCCGACGCGCTGGCCGCCGGCGCGCTCGGCTGGAACCTCGTGTTCATGGTGACGATCTTCGGCTTCGGCATCTGCATGGCCGCCGCGCCGATGATGGCGCAGGCGATCGGCCGCGGGCGCGGCCAGCTGCGCGACGTGCGTCGCAGCATGCGCCAGGCCTTCTGGGCCTCGGGGCTGGTGGCGCTGCTCGGCGTGGCCCTGCTCTCCCGCTCGGCCTGGGCGCTCTCGCTGCTCGGCCAGGACCCGGCGATCGTCGCCGTCGCCGCCGTCTACGTCGACGCGCTCGCCTGGGGCCTGCTGCCGGCGCTCTGGTTCATGGTGCTGCGGCAGTTCGTCGGCGCGCTGCAGCGGCCGCGCGCGGCTCTGGTCGCGCAGCTCGTGGCCCTCGCCGTGAACGTGCTCGGCAACTGGGCGCTGATCTTCGGCAACCTCGGCATGCCCGCGCTGGGCGTCGTCGGCTCGGGCATCGCGACGACGATCGCGAACTGGGTGTCGTTCCTCGGCCTGCTGGGCTTCGTGCTCGTCGACCGGCGCATGCGACGCTACAGCCTGCTGGGGCGGTTCTGGCGCGCGGACTGGCCGCGCCTGCT
>Ga0068872_10002593_pt1 | contig 14139 bp, 14 predicted proteins | sample NOAtaG_7_FD_66441 | JGI IMG/M metagenome (GOLD analysis project Ga0068872, IMG submission 66441) | Freshwater lake microbial communities from Lake Erie, under a cyanobacterial bloom - NOAA_Erie_Diel1S_2200h metaG | ecosystem: Environmental > Aquatic > Freshwater > Lake | place: USA: Ohio, Lake...
TGAACATGACTACGCGCAGTGTAGATGCAGAAGATATTGACGGAAATAATTTTTCAGTTGCCCGTGTCAACCATCAGATCGGTCAGCGCTCCTCCATCGGAGGAATTGTCGTGAACCGGCAGAATACGGCCGAGTCGGCCGACTATAATCGAACGTTTGCGCTGGACGGCAAATACGGAATTGGTAAAAAGGCTACGATATCCGGATATGTAGCACGAACCAACACTCCCGGAGAGACGCGCGATGAAAATTCTTTCAAGCTATTGGGTACGTATGAGTGGAATGGACTACGCTCTACGTTGGGGTATACGCAGCTTGGTGAAGGATTTAATCCTGAGGTAGGGTATTTATTCCGGTCGGCGTACCGTAAGCCGGAAGCTTCCGTTTTCAAACAGGTTCGCATGAACGGACGGTGGGGATTCCTTGAATTTAGACCGCACGCTACCTACCGTAGTTTCTGGAATTTTAATGGATTCCAGGAGACTAGTTACTTACATGTGGATAACCATTGGGTTTGGGTGAATGGATTGGAGATCCACACCGGCGTAAACTTTACGACCGAAGGCGTGGTGACGCCCTTTACCATTTCAAAGAAAAAAGATGTGCAGGTCCCGGCCGGAACATACAATCACCGTGAGGCTCAATTGGTGCTGATTACCAATCCTAGCAAACCATTTTATGTAAACATCCGATCCATTTTAGGTGGCTCTTTTGGCGGTGATCGCTATTTGCACAGTGGCACAGTCGGTATGCGGGTTGGCAAAAAATTCAATTCAGAAGTTTCGTTGCAAATGAATGATGTCCGACTTCCAGATGGTGATTTTGTTCAGCAAATTCTGGCGGCTCGTGTTTCGTATTCTTTTCGGCCCCGTATCAACTTTCAAAGCTTTGTTCAATACAACAGCGAACAAGATTTATGGTCGTTTAACATTCGCTTGAATGTACTCGAGCAAGCCAACACAGGTTTATTTTTGGTGTACAACGATGTCTATACCTTGGGTGAAGTGCGAAACCGAAGTTTTACGGTGAAGTATACGCATGTATTTGACTTACTTAAGAAGTAAAGTCTGCTCGATTTTACACCGTATTTGATCAAAAATTTCATTTTGTGAGCCATCATTAAGGAAAAATGAACTTTCCGTTAAGGTTGCTATTGGCGATTGTCGGGCAAATGGGTCTTTATCAAATTTGCTCTAACCACTACAATCATGAAAACCGATTCTAAAAATGACATTGTCGCCTCACTCAGTGCCATGGATCAGGTGCAGATGTACAAAGTCCTTGATTTCATTCGTTCTGTATTAGCGGAAGAAAAACTTCGTAGTAAACGTCCAACGCGGGAACAGGCTATGACCGAAATCCAACTGGCGTTGCGCCAGAATAGTCAGAGTTAATCAAATTTTCCAGGCAAATATTTTTCAGAGGTAAATCCATAATGGATTTACAAACAATCTTTTTTTCCTGTTACAGTCACCGATATCAGTTTTATCAGCAGTTTGGCTGAACTGAAATTATTGGTTTGCGATTTTAACAAAGAGTTCGCGGAGGAATACACACAGAGTTTCGCAGCGTAAACTCTGGTTCAATAATTTCTCTCCTTTTCCAATTATCTTTATAAGCTAAATTTGACCATGCTCCGAAACCTCAGCGATTCCAACTCGATAGCCCAGCAAATCCTTGCTGAGATCAGAGACAGTACCGTACAAAAGGATCGTCACCGTTTTCAATTCAATCTTGAACGTCTTGGGACCATCATGGCTTACGAGCTGTCCAAAACCCTTGTGTACAAAAATTTAGAAGCTCATACTCCCCTCGGCACTGCCCCATTTGCAGCCATTACTACTCCCCCCGTACTGATTACCGTCATGCGGGCAGCCATTCCTTACTGGATTGGCTTTCAAAAAATATTCGATCGGTCTGAGACTGGCTTTATCGGAGCTTATCGAAAGGAAGGAAATGAAATCTCCATACAAGTTGATTACGTGGCCCTGCCGGAAACGGAGTCGAAAGATGTTATCCTGATTGATCCTATGCTGGCGACGGGTAAGTCAATGGTTGACTCGGTGAATCTTATTCGGAAAAGAGGCGCGTATTCTTCTATCCATCTTGCTTCTTTAATTGCGGCCCCGGAGGGAATCGCCTACATTAAAAAGCACCTCGGTAACGATATTCCAATCTGGACCTTTTCCGTCGATCGTGAACTCAATGCTCAATCGTATATTGTGCCCGGCCTCGGAGACGCAGGCGATTTGTGTTTTGGTGAAAAATTATAGCTTGTTACGTACATGTGGGAAGTAATTCTGAAGGCGTTTTCTGTCTACATCTCTTCAACGCTAAAATTCATTTTCGGGCCCTTAGGCGGAAAAGCCGCGGGTCTGAATATTTTTTTGACCATACTTGTTACCATAGCCGGAATGATGACCTCGGTTACAGCCATCGCTTACTTTGGAGACTTTCTGCGCAACCGGGTATTCCCGATTTTCAAACGGAAACCAGCTTCTGATGCAACTCTGAACGAAGAAGAAAACAGAAAAAGACTTAAGTGGAAAGCGTTTTACCGCAAATACGGTCTAGGTGGTATCGCCTTTTTAACGCCGGTGATCCTCACTCCGATTGGGGGAACACTCTTAGCCGTTGGTTTTGGAAGTCCTAGACATAAAATCCTGGTCTATATGCTGATTAGTGCTGTGTGTTGGGCAGTGATCCTTACTTTTTCCGTCTACTTGGGATATGATTGGATCGTAAATCAGGCCAGACGTTTTTCTAACGTCTGAAATTTAAATTCCGATCGACTCGCGCTTTGACCAGTACTCATCGATTGGTTCTCCTTTGCTGCTAAGTCCTTTGTGCCGCCAACGACCTTCTTCGATTGAAAAATCAAACGTAAGTGTTGAACCTACCCGTGAATTATCGCGAGAGAAAAACTCTATGGTTTCGGTGTACTTACCATCGATTGTAGTGTAGGTTCCTCCACCGGTTCCAAAAAATTCTTTCGTATCAACATTGTATGCAATCCATTGAAAGCGCGAGCCGGAAAGAATTTTCATGGTTCGTCGCGCACCAGGTCGGTTGCTGGTGGCTTTTCCGTTGACCATGCGGCCGGTGATCAGCCAGGCTCCGGCCAAGGCACCGGGTTTACCGTCGTCAAGTTTGGTGAACTCCGTTTTTTGTGTACCCAGCGTCCATTTTTGTTTGGATAATTTGGAATCTAAAACCGTCTCTGTTCCAATGCGATCGACCTCAAGAGTATTAAACTCCTGCAACATGACCAGCTTGCCTTTTTCTGTACGAAAAGTTCCGCCCCAGGTACCGATAAACTTTTTATCTGAAACAGAATATCGGGTAGCAGCAAAAAACTTTCCTGAAAAAATGTAAGTGACTTGCTCACCGTTTTCCGTAGAGGTCCAAGCGCCTTCCAATTGGGCAGAGGCCGTAGCAAGACCAATCAGTAGTAGGCTGATTAGAAATAGAAAAGACTTCTTCATGGTCAATTATTATTTTTTTTGAAAAACTTATCGTCGTCGTCAAGCTCTTCATCATCCTCTTTCTTCGCCGGCATTACGCCAATTTCAATGATTCGGAATTCGGTTCGTCGGTTCAACTGGCGCCCTGTTGGATTATCGGTGCCATCCGGATTTGTATTTCGTGCAATGGGCTTTGTTTCCCCGTAACCTTTAGCAGTTAATCGATCGGAAGCAATGCCTTTACTGATCAGGTAATTTACCGATGCGGCCGCACGGCGCTCAGAAAGCCCCATGTTCTTTTCAAACGTACCAATGCTATCGGTATGTGAACTCAGCTCAATTTTAATATCAAGATTATCGTTCAGTAGTTGTACTAATTTATCTAGTTCACGTGCTGATGACGGGCGAATGTTTGCGCTATCAAATCCGAAGTAGATGTTTTCAAGTCGGTAAGCGACTTCCTTTTGCTTCCGGGGAAGAATGATCAGGGTATCTAAGGTGATGTTGGTGACCAATTCTTTGAGTGTTTCCGGCTTGGCTGATTTTCCTGCCATGGAGTAGGACAGACGTTCAGTCAAAAATCCCTCGCCTTCACCAACCAGTGTATAATTTTCATTTTCGTAAACGCGGAAATTGAATTTTGCATCCGGTCCCGTTTCAAAGTCCTGCATGATGTTTCCGTTTCCGTCTAACATCGTCACTTTGGCTTCTGGTATGATCTCCAGCGTGCTGTCCTTTTTATAGGTGTAAACTGTTCCACGCAGCGTGTAGTTGACCACCTTCAGATTCGGATCGTCGTTGCGGAACGTGTAAATGTCATCATCACCTTTACCACCTTCGCGATTGGAAGTGAAAAATCCTCTATCGGCCTGGAACAGAAATATTCCAAAGTCATCGGCTGTGCTGTTCATTGGCTGACCCAGATTTTCCACAACTGTTTTTCCGGCTACCCGATTGACCACAAAAAGATCGAGCATGCCAAAGCCTGGATGTCCATCGGAAGCAAAATAGAGCTTTCCATTTTCGGCCATGTAGGGAAACAGTTCATCTCCTGGTGTATTGATATCCGGACCAAGATTGCGAACCCGACCGAATCTACCGCGGCTATCTACCTGCGCGGAGTACAAATCGTTTCCTCCGTAGCCACCTTTTCTATTTGAGGAGAAGTACAATGTACGGCCATCGGGGCTAAAACTTGGTGTTGAGTCCCAGCTATAATCTTTTGCATCGGCACTATTTTCATCTCTGATCACGGTATTGATGTTAATGGGCACCGGAGCCAACCAGTTTCCGTTTCTGTAACGGCTAACATAAAGGTCCACATCTACGCCGCCGCCTTTCTTTTTCTTGGCATTGCCCCGAGCAAACACCATCGTTTTTCCGTCGGGAGTAAAGGTGACACAGCCTTCATTTCGAACTTCATCATTGATTAATGTAGGAAGCGGAGTAACAGTTTCCGCGTCAACGATGGCGCCTTTTGTGGCCACCTTGTACAAATCTGTGAATGGTGTTCCGGAAGCTTCATAGATGGCTGTATTGGAACGGGAAGACGTAAAGTACAACTCGTTGTTCAGGTACACCGGAGAAAATTCAGCGAAAGGTGAATTCAGTGCTTCCAGGTTTTTGATTTTATAGTACGATGGGGACTGACTGATTTTTTCCAGAGATAAAAGGCCTTGAATCTGACGTTCTGAAAAATCTTCGAGCTCTGCATTTTTGGTGCGGTCTTTCAACTCTGACAATTTTGCCCGCGCTTCCTCATACTTACCATTGGCCCGAAGCGCCTGCGCATAGTAGAGCATCACGGAATCAGAAGGACTGGCTTTTCGATAATAAGATTCTGATTCTTTGATTCGGTTAGACAGGCGATACGATTCAGCGATAAACCAATTTAAACGCGTATTGCCCGGATCATTGGAAAGCTGTGGGAGACTGTAGTCGATGACATTTTGATACTGTCCATTCTCAAAGGCCTTTTGAATCTTCTTTTCCAGGCTGCAGGACAGCAAAAAGAAGAAGGAAAGGATTGTGACTACAGTTCTTGAATTCATCTTGGGTTACAGATTTAAAACTAACAAAAAATCATCACCTCAAACGGTTGCCGGAAGGTAGCGGGCCAACCAGCTTTTTTCAACAGTTATCAAGCCGTTCGATTCCCACTCTTCTTTGGTAGAAGCCAACAAATTAAACGTCTGATTGCGTGGACTAATGCTTCCATTTTGAAAGGCTGTCTTAAGGTCCTTTAAAGAAAATTCTAAAATGTTCCCCTCTTTTAAAAATGGAATTCGTGTTCGGTCGAAAAGATCCAACTTCAATTCATTTCCAATTTGTTGAATGGTATGCACGGAGGCATCAATGGAACAACCGCTTGCCGCTGCACTTTTCTCATCGACGGCCACCACTAAAAAGCGATCGTAATCTATTCGAAAAGAAGCATTCAGCCGGTGGCCATGTGCCGACCATTGCTCGCAGAAGGCTTTCAATAACTCGCTCGCATTGACCTTTTCGCTTGCGGTTAATTGTCGGTTGGCGGGATAAATCCAGACCCGGCTGTGTCCGGGCATTTCAGTAAAGGGCAAATACATTGGAGCTAAGATTTAGGCAAAGTTAGTGCAAGAGTTTCTGGGTGTCATTGTGGCATAAACCGGGTTTTGGCAAAATTGTTGTCTTTTTGGAGGCCTATAGAAACGAGTAAATGGAAGAAAAAGACATAAATACCCCTGAAATGCCTCAAAACGAGGAAAAAATTAAAACTGAGGCTGCAGCGGAAGGTACTTCTAATGCGGAGAAACCTGTGCAGGAAAAGGAGCAAGATCCTGTGACTCGCCTTAAGGACGAATTGGCAGAATCAAGGGATAAATTCCTGAGATTGTACGCGGAGTTTGAAAATTACCGCCGTCGTACGGCTAAGGAGCGATTGGAGCTGATCCAGAACGCAAATGAAAATCTCATGAAGGCCTTACTGCCGGTGACTGATGATTTTGATCGTGCTGAAAAGGCTTTGAAAGAAGCGGCGCCGAAGGAATCTGAAGGCATAACTTTAGTCGTTAATAAATTCAGAAAGATCCTTGAGCAAAATGGATTGAAGATCATGGACACTTCCTCCGGAAATTTTGATCCGGATTTCCATGAGGCCATCACTCAGGTTCCTGTTCCGGATAAAACCGGAAAGATTATCGATGTTGTTGAAAAAGGTTATTTGCTAAACGATAAGGTTATCCGTCACGCGAAGGTCGTGGTCGGTGCCTGAAACCCACCATACCCTGACGATCCATGGCCAAGCGCGATTACTATGAAATACTCGGTGTAAGCAAATCTGCTTCCGCAGATGAGATTAAGAAAGCTTACCGCCAGGTAGCGATGAAATTTCACCCCGACAAAAATCCGGGAAATAAAGAGGCGGAGGAGAAATTTAAGGAAGCAGCTGAAGCTTACGAGGTATTAAGTGATCAGGAGAAGCGTGCGCAGTACGATCGCTTCGGTCATGCACGCGGACCGGGTGGATTCCGTGGACAAGAGATGAACATGGACGATATCTTCAGTCAATTCGGAGATATCTTCGGAGGAGGAAGTCCATTTGAAAGTTTTTTTGGTGGCGGAGGTTCACGCGGTGGTCGCCGAAAGGGATCCAACCTTAGGATAAAACTGAAACTTACGCTTGAAGAAATCGCTAGCGGTGCCGAGAAAAAAATCAAGGTCAATCGACTGGTACGCGCCGAAGGCGTGACGTTTAAAAATTGTTCTACTTGTGGAGGATCAGGTCAGGTACGCAAGGTGGTCAATACCATGCTTGGACAAATGGTTTCGGCCACAACGTGCTCCGCTTGCGGAGGCGCAGGTCAAACGATTGACAAACGCCCCCCCGGCGTCGATAGTTCAGGTCTTGTTTCCAAGGAGGATGTCATCAGTATTAAAGTTCCTGCCGGTGTATCAGAAGGCATGCAGCTTTCTATGAGCGGAAAAGGTAACGATGCTCCGGGTGGAGGCGTTCCTGGTGACTTGCTGATTCTCATCGAAGAACAAGAAGATAAGTTCTTGAAGCGGGATGGCACGAATGTATTTTATGATCTGCACATCAGTTTTATCGATGCCGTACTCGGAACCAGTGTTGAAGTTCCCTCCATTGGCGGTAAAGTCCGTATTAAAATTGATCCGGGAACACAGAGCGGCAAGATTTTGCGCTTGCGTGGTAAAGGTATCCGTGATGTAAATGGGTACAGCACCGGAGATCAGTTGATTCACATCAATGTGTGGACGCCTAAAAAGCTTACTTCAGACGAAAAATCTAAACTTGAAAGTTTGCGCTCCTCCGCGAATTTCCAGCCTCAGCCAGACACCAATGAGAAAGGATTTTTCGATCGAATGAAGGAGTATTTTTCAGGAGAACATTGATTCGGCTCTCTTCACTTTCATAGCTTTTTCATCAGCACTTCATACAGCCGGAACATGGCAGTGATGTCATCTTTATGCACCTTTTCATGTGGTGTATGTGGAACTTCCTCCGGGGCACCAATGAAACACCAATCAAATGGAAGATGTGAACGCTGAAGTTCCCCACCATCGCTGGAACCACTTCCTTCTACTTCGAGCTGGTACGGAATATCAGATTCGTCTGCAATGGAAATGATTTTTTCGATGAAGGATCGTCTTGGAATATTTCGGTCGCGCATGGAAATGGCTACGCCCTTTCCAGGTAAAACGCCATCGGTGATCCAGGTAATGTCAGAGATCAGTGCCTGACGAACGCCCCATTTTTTAAAAATATATTCCGCGAGATACGGTACAGATCCTCCAATGTGTTCTTCCCAGCAACTGAAAACAATTACTCCGTCTTTTAACGTTTTACACAGATTGAGTGCATTTAAAATACCCAACCTGTTGTCGAGGTAAGGCGACTGAATGTATTCTGCAGTTTCACGAAAGTCGACGTGGTAGGTAAGCGATGTGCCCCGGTCCACCGATCTTCCGAATTGAAAGAAGGCATGCTGATCGTGGTCGTAAACGAGCGTGCAATCGATTGCCCCCTTACTGTCTATACCCACCAGTCGTGTACCGGCTTCCGCATCTGGACTGCCGATGGAAACCAGTTGATTGAAATACCGCACCGTAAACCCAACGGTATCCATATGTGCAAAAACGGCAGTGCGTGGTTTACCAAACTTGAGTATTAAGCAATCCTGAAATTCTTCGCCGTGAATGATCTGTGGTTTGTATTTCCAGTTGTGCTTCTCTGCTTTGATGTAACGCAGCAGAAATTCTTTCATTCTGAATTCTTCTCCGGAGGGCGCATGTACTTCGCAAAGCGATTTCAGCAGTTCAAAAGTGCTTGAGGGTTTTTGTTTCTTACGAGCCATGCTGCAAATATCGGTTAAGCACGGCCGTGTTGGTGCGGCAAGCTGATTTCTTATTTCGGCTGCAGGGCTTCAATGCGTGACTCAATCTGGTCAGCAAACGGAATCAGATATTCCGGTAGGTTACTTCTGTTTTTATCGATATACCAATAATCACGCTTACCATTCGTTGAAAATTCGAAGTAAAGTCCACCCCAGTCACCTGCATCTGGCTGACCAATTATTTTTTCTTTGTTGCCAAGTAATTCAGATGGTATGTAATTCTCCAGTCCTTTGACCAGGGTATAAAAGGAACGATCCAGTTTTTGATAATCTCCAGAATAAATTCCATCCCGTCCAGGGTATACATCCTTGGTATCTTCATATACGTCTGAGCCGGTCACTTTAAAGATCTCCACACAGGCCTCACCGCCACAGAAGCCGTAATAATGTCCAAAAACGATATAATCAAAATTGCCAAGGCCAGGATCTTTATCCTCGCAACTGAGTAATCCGGCAATGAACAAGAGGGCAAGAATCTTTTGCATAGGCCTTAAGAACGAAAAATAAATTTATTTGTTGTCCGGAATTTGGGAAGGGTCCATCCAAAATACTTCCCAGATATGTCCATCGGGATCGTTAAAGGCTCTTGAATACATAAAGCCTAGATCTTGCGTATCACGCGCCTCGGTGCCACCAATCGATAAAACCTTATTTAAAAATTCATCTACCTCTGCTTTACTATTTTGATCAATGGCTACAAGTACTTCTGTAGAGCGGGTGGCATCACAAATTTCTTTTTTAATGAATGTTTTAAAATATGCTTCCGTGAGGAGCATAACCCAGGCCTGATTATTGATTTGCATACAGGTAGCTGCTTCGCCTGAAAAATTTGGATTGAACTCAAATCCAAGCGCCTGATAAAAAGCGTTTGTTTTGGTAAGATCTTTTACGGGAAGATTTATAAAAATTTTCATTCACTAAAATTATCAAAAATCTATCCTGCTGAATGAAAAATCCTTCGGACACGATCGCCAGTTGCTGTTAAGAGCTCGTAAGGGATGGTGCCAATCCATTCAGCAACCTCAGCGGGTGGTAATTCCTTACCGTAAATGATCACTTCGTCCCCTTCATTGGCCTCAATGTCTGTTACATCCACCATCGCCATATCCATACAGATGCTTCCTACTGTTGGAGCGAACTTTCCATTGATGAGCACCTTGCCTTTACCCTCACCAAAAGCGCGGCTGTAACCATCGGCATAACCAATTGCGATGGTAGCGATTCGGGTACCTGCATTAACTTTTCCCCGGCGACCATAGCCTACCGTTTCTCCTTCATCTATCGTTTTGATTTGCGAGATGACAGTCTTTAAGGTGACCACCTGCTCTAAATCACCATCTTTCGGACCAACCCCATATAGCCCAATACCAAGTCTGACCATATCAAAATGATATTCCGGGAATCGGATGATGCCTGCAGTGTTGAGCAGGTGGCGCATCGGTTTGTAACCAATTGCTTTGGCAATGCACGCAAAACCTCCTTCAAATCTTCTGGCTTGCTCTTTTGTAAAATCATCCAGGGAAGAGTCTTCACTTCCGGCCAGATGCGAATACACCGACCGAATGGTAAGATGTGGATTATCGGCGAGCAAGGAAGCTACCGCGCTAAATTCAGCGGGCTCAAATCCAAGACGGTGCATTCCTGTATCGAGTTTGATGTGGATGCCCAATCGCTCACCACGCAAGCGGTTGATCAAATCACGAAGCTGATTCATGGAGAATACTGCTGGCTCAAGACCGTGCGTTACCAGCAGCCCGTAGCTTTCCGGCGCAGGATTCATCACCATCACCGGCACGTGAATGCCACGATTTCGGATGGCTACGCCTTCATCGGCATAGGCGACTCCCAGATAGTGTACACCGTTGTGTTCCAGAAATCGGGCGATCTCAGTCGATCCGCTTCCGTAAGCAAAAGCCTTTACCATCACCATCAGTTTTGTGCCGGGCTTAAGGCGACTTCTGAATACATTTAAATTTCGGTTGAGCGCCAGCAGATCAATTTCCATTACCGTTCCGTGGATGTGACGCTGAAGCCTTTCCACAATTTGTTCCAGCCGAAACGCGCGCGCGCCCTTTACCAGTATGCCAACGTTTTGCCAGTCGATTAATGAGAACGCACTAAGAAACGAATCAACGTCAGCAAAACCTGAGGCCAATGGATGCAGCAATTTGGCCTGGCTACCTAATACCGGACCAATACCAATTACAGCATCCAGATCTGCTGCTGCGAGTAACTGACGGACTTCTCCAAACCATTTTTCTTCCGTCATTCCGGTTTGCTGCAAGTCGGAAAGAATGATTGCCTTTTTACCGGAGTGCTGTGCTTTGAGAAAATCAAGCGCAATTTTCAAACTTGATAAATCATTGCTGTAACTGTCGTCAATAACTTTACAACCATTGACAGCGTCTTTCATTTCCAGTCGCATGGGTAATCGACGCAACTGCTGACATCTTTCGGAAATGACCTCGGGTGCGTAACCCAAAAGAGTCATCAGGGTAATGACGTGGCACAGGTTTTCAAGAGAAGCCTGATCTGTAAAAGAGGTAGCAATAGAATAGAAACTATTATCAGTTTTCACCTTGACGACACCAGACTCCAGTTTGAAGTTTACGTTGCCCTTTTCTTTCAGGCTCCATGTAAAGCTTTGCGGTTTCGACACTACGCGGACAAGCAAATCATCATCGGCACAGTACACCACATTTTTGGAATGCTTGAACAGCAGCGCTTTTTCGCGTGCCTTATCTTCCCGACTGCTGAATCCTTCGTCGTGCGCACTCAATAGATTGGTAAACAATCCGATATCCGGCCGAAGAATTTCTTCAAGGGCACTCATTTCTCCAGCTCGAGAAATTCCGGCTTCAAAAAGACCGAGCGTGTGCCAGGATTCAGCAGGCAAAACAGAAAGCGGCACTCCGATTTGAGAATTATAGCTACCCGGGCTCTTTATAATAGAGTGCTCAGGTGATAAGACCTGAAACAGCCATTCTTTGATAATGGTTTTCCCATTACTTCCAGTGATGGCAATTACCGGATGCTTAAAACTTTTTCTCCGCTCTGCGGCCAGCTGCTGAAGGCATGTTAGTGTTGAGGGAACAATTAAAATATTGGCTTCGGGTAAAGGATCCGTTTCAACCTTCTTCTCTACAATAAATTGCCGAACTCCGCGCTCATAGAGTTCACCGATGAAATCATGACCGTTATGGCCCTTACCACTGAAGGCTATAAACAAACTGTCACCTGCGGAAAAGTGCTTTCGGCTATCGATGAAGATTTGCCGGATTTCACGGTCTTGGTGGAAATGCAACCAGGTGCCCCCCGAAATCGTTTTAAGGTCTCTGCTGTGCAAAATCAACGGAATTCTATCCTAACAATTGTTAAAAACTCAAATTAACCGTTCAAAAATGATTGTTTTTTGGATAAATACTTAATTTTATAAGATAACAGGTATCAATTGAAAACCATTAAGCGTCAACCCTCGTCTCGAAATAGCCTGATTTTTCTGGCTGCGGTTGCCCTGTTTATGGTTTTAGGCTCTTCCAGGGCAATGGCTCAGGAGCATTCTTATGGCAAGGAAGAGATTGAGCATGCTACCAATAACGATCTGAATAACCATTCTGCAAACGATGCGGATCAAACCGTGGTGAAAAATCAGAGTGCCGATACGCTGAATGTTTATCGTCCTATGATCAGCCGGCCTAAACCAAAATTATCTGAGGCCCGGAACCATGAGGAAGATGCGCTAAAGTTCAATTTCCTGTACATCATCTTCCAGAAATTCAAGTTCTCGGACATCATCGAATGATGTTTGTTCTCCCGGTTACTTGGGAATAAAAAATCCTGATCTTTTTTTGTACTCTTCAAACTCAGCATAACGGCTGAGCGATCGGTCTTTCTTGATCATGTTGGGAATAAACTCTACTAAAAAGAAGGCTACAATACCAAGCCATCCAATCCAATGACAAGAGGCCAGCGCAAATCCTGAGTAGATCAAAAGCTCTCCCAGATAATTTGTATTTCGGGATCGTGCAAAAAATCCATCTGTAATTAATCCTGACTTTAATTTAAGCACGAAAAATTTTTGAGCATCACTAGCGAAATGAATCATCGTTCCGGAAACAACCAGAAACACCGAAAACGCAATTACTGGTCCGGAAGGCTCTGCGCCGCTGGTGATCAGAATCCATGGAGCAACCCAATAAAGTAATAGGGCACAAAAAGCAAACACTGCATAACCTATAGAAACATTTTTCTCCCACTGTTTATCGGGGAAAATGCGGTCCTTCAACAACCACATGAAACCATAGGTTCCGTGAAGTCCCAGGTAAAGCCATGCACCTGAACCATAGTTGTTGTAAAACCACATCATGCCCAGTACAACAAAAGCGGTGGTACCTTTATGCAAATTGACGATGTATTTCAGTTTCATGTCCTCAAGATAACAGATAAGGAGGACTCAAATAATTCACCATCTGGTAAAATCAAAAAATCAATATCTTTCGAAAAACCTTACCTATGAACCGCATCCTTTTATTCCTCTTGTCCATCGTATTTCTGACTGCATGTACTAAGCCGGAATCGCGTCTTGAGACCTTTAAACGAATTAATGAAGAGGTGTTGGTCAATTCCCGAGCCTATACTATGCTTCAGGAGGAGACTTCAACCATTGGACACCGGCTGACCGGTTCGGAGAATGGAAAAAAAGCAGAAGAGTATACCTACAACAAGTTCAAGGAATTTGGATTTGAGGATGTCCAGTATCAGGAATTCGAAGTTGAAGCCTGGTCGCGCGGAACCATCGATGTATCTATTGGAGGTCAACCCGTAAAGGCTGTTGCACTGGGACATGCCCCGATTCAGACGGACATGACTGGTGAATTGGTTGATTTGGGAAATGGTCTCGAAGAAGATTTTGTAGCGAAGGCTGAGGCTGTTAAGGGTAAGATCGCCATTTTTTGTGTGGGTATTATTGAAGGCAGTAAGCCCGGCTTGAAAAATCTGCACCGAAGTGAAAAGACGGCGTTGGCTATTAAGCATGGCGCTTCGGGCGTGATCATTTTTAATCAGGTTGATGGTGGAGTGTTACTGACTGGAACAGCTTCGGTGACAGGCGCACTAATTCCCATTCCTGCTGTATGTATTGGCAAGGAAGACGGAATGGCCATTCGAGAGCGAATGAAAAAGGATAAAGTTTCAGCTTCCATTAAGATGACGAACAACAGCGGAATGATTCGTGCACGGAACGTGGTTGCCACTATCAAAGGCACCGAAATGCCGGATGAAAA
>Ga0068872_10002598_pt1 | contig 14130 bp, 21 predicted proteins | sample NOAtaG_7_FD_66441 | JGI IMG/M metagenome (GOLD analysis project Ga0068872, IMG submission 66441) | Freshwater lake microbial communities from Lake Erie, under a cyanobacterial bloom - NOAA_Erie_Diel1S_2200h metaG | ecosystem: Environmental > Aquatic > Freshwater > Lake | place: USA: Ohio, Lake...
ATCCATGGAAGATGAGTTATTTGAAAGGGTATTCATGATGGCCACAAAACAAGCACTTGAAAATGAGTACCACTATAATAATGAAGTTTTTACTGAAGACACAGAACCACCAAAGGAATTTTTGGATGAATCAATAAATGAAATTAGTAAAAGATTTTTAATGACTGAAGAGTTTATTGAGAAATTACCAGCTGAAATTCAAAATCCATTTTCAGGATATTCAGATAAAGAAATAACAGAAGCTTTGACTAGGTATTTTAAAAATACCAAAAAAAGACAAATTCGTTAATATTTATTATTAAAAATAAGAATGAAAGTCTTAATTAGTGAGGAACAATTTAAGGATCTGGTGGATCTAATAACCGGAAAAAAAACTATATTGAGTAAGGACGAGGAAAGTGATACTGAATCAAAGTCTGAAACAAATTCTGAAAATTTGGACATAATGTCCGGAATTGAGGACTTAAGTAAAAGTGGTAAAGAATATGAAAATACTCAGGTAGGTACCAGTCTCATTGATCATGATTCTGATGTTGAAAAAATACAAACTGCTTTACAGTTCTTGGGGTATTCATTACCGGTTTGGGGTGTTGATGGTAAATTTGGACCAGAAACAGAAGCTGCTGTAAAAAGTTTTGAAGAATCGACTGGATTAGATGAAGACGGTAAACTTGATTCTAATGATCTAGAAAAAATGGTTGACGAGTTAACCAAAGGTAAATTTGAGGATTATGATTTAAATAAAATACAAAAGAATAAAACAAGTAGTTTAATAAATACTAAAAAACTATCGTTTAACCCATCTAATGGTTTTATGACAAAATCTAGACCCGGTCACAAAGGTGTTGATTATAAAGCTAAAAAAGGTGAAAAGATTGTTTTAAAACAAGGTGGTAAAGTTAAAAGAGTACACACAGGTTGTGTTGAAGGACCAAAAAGGTGTGGGGGTGGATATGGTAACTTTGTTGAAGTACAACATGATCCAGAAACTTTAACCAGATACGCTCACTTAACAGAACCAAATATGAAATCGGGTGATGAAGTTAGTCCGGGTGATGTTGTTGGTACAGTTGGAAACACTGGACATTCATTTGGTGCTCATTTACATTTTGAATTTGAAAAAAATGGTAAAAAAATAAACGGATCACCATACGCTGATGAGTATTTTGGAATATCATTGGATTAATATATGAAACTACAATTAACGGAATATCAGGTAAAAAGAATATTAGAACTATTATCCGAAGAAGAAAACGAAAAAATAAACGTTATGTTCGTTGGTGATAGTTTAAGTGCTGCACCTGGATTTACATGGAATTATTTATTGGCTAAAGATCATCCAGATTGGAATGTTACACATGTTGTTAAAGGTGGTATGAAAACTGACTGGATGTTAAAAAACATGTTACCAAAGTTAAAAGAAAAAAAATACGATAAAGTTTTTATATATGGGGGGACTAATGACGCGTTTTGGATTAACGTACCATTATCTTCAGCTGTGTCAAATGTACAGAAAATGGTAGACGCGGTTAAGAACCAAGGAGGAACCGCTTACGTATTTTTGGGTTATGACGCTAAATCTGTAATGACTGACGAAGCTTTAAAACCAACAAAGTATTGTGACAAACCATGTATGAAAAAAGGTAGGGATAGAACAGCACAACTCCAACAAGACTTAGATAGTCAAATAACCGGAGCTGTTATAATACCAACCATTCAAGGTAACAGTAAGTGGACAGCGGATGGTACACACCCAGGACCAGCTCAACATCAGTTAATGAAATCACATGTTAGTAAACATATTAATAACGAACCAAACAAATCAAGTGGTAATTCAGAAAAAGATAGTGAGGATAAAGAAAAGGATTCTGAAACAGAAAAAACTAATGACATTCCGGATTCAGATTCTTTTTTAAAAGGTTTATGGAAAACAATGTTTGGTATTAAAGGTTCTGAAGATGTAAAAACTAAAGATGGTGATGAATCAGAATCTGATACTGATAGTGGTACCGAAGAAACAATTGAAGTTACACCAGGTGAAAGAATTGTTATAAAAAATCCAGGTATCAGTGTTAGAAAATATCCATCAGATATGGAACAAAAAATGAAAAAGGTTGTTGGAACCGACACATTTAACCAGTTTGTAAAAGACGTAAACTCAATAGGGTTGGATCCAATTGTAGCTATGAGACAATTATATTCTGAATCAGCGTTTAGTCCAGATGTGGTTAAATGTAGTAGAAAGTCAAGTGCGGGAGCTCAAGGAATAGCTCAGTTCATGCCGGGAACTTGGCCTTCATACGGTACAGGAAGTCCGTGTGACCCAAAACAGGCTTTAAAAGCTTATGTTAAATTTATGAAACAATTAATGAAAATGTTCCCCAATCGACTAGACCTAGCTATCGCTGGGTACAATAGTGGGCCATATAAGAGTGCTTATAAACAAGCGTTAAAAAATAACACACCATTCACAAGTTTAAAAGGTAAAATACCAAGTGAATCATATTCATACGCGTCAACAATTTTACAACCATAATGAAAGTAAAGTTAACTGAATATCAAATAAAGAGAGTGTTAGAATTACTAACCGAAGAGGAGGACACCAAATTAAACGTAATGTTTGTTGGTGACAGTCATAGTGCTGGACCAGGATGGACTTGGAATTATTTAATAGATAAAGATCACCCAGAATGGAAGTCAACACACGTAACTAAGGGAGGAAAGAGAACCGATTGGATGTTAGAAAACCTCAAATCAAAGTTAAAAGAAAAAAAATATGATTTAGTTTTTATTTATGGTGGAGCTAATGATGTTATGTCCCCACTACCAATATCAACACCAATTAAAAATATACAAAAAATGGTTGACTTGGTTAATCAACAGGGGGGTAAAGCTATTGTTTTGACTGGATTTGACAGTGAGTCAACATTTAATCCAAACAGAATAGCTACAACAAAATACTGTGACCGAGAGTGTATGATTGGATTTAAACCAAAAAGAGTAAAATACCAAACCGAATTAGCTTCATCTATTACCGGAGCTAAAATAATACCAAAGCTAGTTGGAAATATTGATTGGAGTACCGACGGGGTTCACATGGGATCATCAAAACATAAATTAATGAAAAACCATGTTTATAGTAATACGGGTGATTTAAAAAATATAACCGTAGATAGTAAAATAAAAACTAGTGGTGATACTGAAACGGAAAAAACTAATGACATTCCGGATTCAGATTCTTTTTTAAAGGGTTTATGGAAGACGATGTTTGGTATTAAAGATGGTAGTGATGTAAAAACCAAAGACGATGAAAGTGATAGTTCTGAAGAAACAATTGAAGTTACACCAGGTGAAAGAATTGTGATAACAAACCCAGGTGTTAGTGTTAGAAAATATCCATCAGATCTGGAACAAAAAATGAAAAATGTTGTTGGGAATGATGTATTTGATGAATTTGTGTCTAATTTAAAAACAATTGGATTAGATAAAACAGTGGCTATGAGACAATTATATTCTGAATCAGCGTTTAGTCCAGATGTTGTGAAATGTAAAAGAAAATCAAGTGCTGGTGCTCAGGGTATCGCACAGTTTATGCCAGGTACTTGGCCTTCATATGGTACAGGAAGTCCGTGTGACCCAAAACAAGCGTTAAAAGCTTATGTTAAGTTCATGGGTAAACTTATGGAAATGTTCCCAGGTAGATTAGATTTATCTATCGCTGGATACAATAGTGGTCCGTATAAGAGTGCTTACAAACAAGCGTTAAAAAATAAAACACCATTTACCGATCTGAAGGGTAAAATACCAAGTGAGTCATATAACTACGCTTCAATGATTTTACAACCGTAACTTGACAGTGTAAAAAAAATATCCTATAATTTATAACATGAAACTTAAAGGATATTTAAAAGAGAACCCAAACGGTGAATTTGTTGTTAGATTCGCTGATATAATTAAAGAAATTAGACCAAACTTTATTGATTTACCAATCGAAAACCTTAATGATTATATTGGGAAACCAAAACACGGAGATGAGGTAACATTTACCGTTAAGACAATTGCTACCGGTACAACTGAATTTGATGTTATTGATATGGATGTCGCTGTACTTGATTTAGGTGGTAGTCAAATACCAAAACACCCAACATTACTAGATTCAATAGTTGAATATCATGAAGATGAAGAAATTCTAAAAGCTGATGGATTTGATGACGCGGTTATTGGAATTGACCTTGGGACAATGAGATTGGTATATTCGGTTACCAGGTGTTTGGAAATTTTAATTGTTGAGGATGAAATGTCACTTGAGGACGCGATTGAACATTTTGATTTTAATGTTAGGGGATCTTATGTTGGTGAAAAAACACCAATATGGTGTGAAGATAATTATTTTATGTGATATTTATTATCATGTCACTAACTTCTAAAAAAATATTAAAAATAATTGATGGGAATTTAGGTAAAGACCCTAAAGTGGATGACGTATTATTATCAATTAAAGAAGAAATACAGAGTAAAATCAAAAAAGAAGAAATAGACCTCATCAATAGGTTGTACACAATTGGATATTACGATAAGGAAATGTCTAGGAAATATAAAACCAACTACTACGAATCTGAAATGAAACCACTACGATTAAATACCCCCAACTAAAACTGGGGGTTTATTTTTTTAATATCGTTAGTATTTATTAGTAAGTTAATAAATTATGGAAAATATTGATAACGTATTAAAAAAAATTTTAGTTAATATTGGATATGAACCTAAAAAAACTTTAACCGAAAATAAAAAAATAATCCTTGAAACATACGCGTACGCTGATAAAAACAGTAAAACCATAACACTACAAGGTAATATTAATTGTGAACAAACAGGTGGTGGAGCAAATGCTATGGAACTACAATTATCAAAAGGGTTCGTTTTTACAAAAATTGGTAACCAATTAGTAACTAGTAATCAGACTGTAAATTTAATCCACGATTATCTTGGTTACACAGTAGAAACCTGGAAAGGGGTTACCATAAGGATTAGTTGTTCAACTAAAGAAGTTAAAGTTGATGGACACGGTAACACTTTTGTTGGTGAAAATTGGACACCACAATTTAACGGAATTGTTAGTGAAGCTTGTTCTTGGAAAGACGAAAAACCAAAACAGGAAGAAAAACCAAAACAGGAAGAAAAACCAAAACAGGAAGAAACACCATTACAACAAACTCCACAAGTTACAACACCACCACAAAAAACCGCAAAGGAAATTTCGGATGAACAATGTGCGTTGGATTGTAATCAAAGATGGCCTTATTATTCAGTTGTTTGTGATGGTGGTGATTGGAAAAAAACATTAAACTCTTGGATTTCAGAAAAAGGTGGTGGTAAAAATAAGGAAACATATATATCTCTTAGAACATCTTGGTGTTCCGGTTGGAGACCCGGACAGACCCAACAAAGTTTCAGGGATTTTGTTACCCCAATATTTCCCGGATCTGAGGCAACCACAACAACAATACAAACCCAAAATCAAGAGACAAGTGTATATTAAAAATAATGAAATAATAAAATAATAAAAAATGGATCAAAAATGTTTAGTAACAAAACCACAGGTAGACCCATATAATGTTTACACAACAAATGTATCATATTTTTATGACCAAACAACAAAAAAATGTGTATATGGACAAGGATCAACAGGGTTTTCAAGTGAAGATGAATGTACTAAAGCTTGTGTTGGTACAGAAACTACTTCCGAGACAGTTGTTACCAAAGACCAAATAAAAGTTGGGTTTAAATTTTCTAACGGACTTGAAATACTAAAGGAACCAAAATCATATGAAAATAGTGAGAAAGGAATTACTATTTGGATACCAACCCAAGATGGTGGAAGCACCGGAAATGAATTTTCATGTACTAGACACGAAAATGGAAAATATTATTTGTACCCAAGTAAAAACGGTAAATATACATTGACTAAAAGTGAGTCAAAAGCTTTATATGACAAATATTGTCAGTCATCTAGTAATTATGTGGGTGAATTACGTGACTTTATTGTACCAATATTTCCATCTTCTGGGAATAATTCATTGGCTGATAATAGTAATAATCAAAACATTTACACATATTAAATAAAAAAAATAGATATGAAAAATAAATTTTTATTAACCGAAGAAGAATCACAAAGAATAAAATCTTTACACAAAAAATTTGGATATAGATCCGGATTATTAACCGAAGCTGAATACCTAAATCAGGATAGGCCTAATGACCCATTTCAGTACCTTAAAGTTGATGATGGATCAACAACCAAATATTATTATAAAGGTGTTAAAGGTGATCCGTTAAAACAGTACCCGAATTGGACTGAAGCTACTGGAAATAGATTAGGTGCTATACAAAAACTGGTAACATTTAAAACCACAGCCGAAACATCATCACAGTTGTCAACAACACAAAAAACAGATGAAGAATTGTATACTGAGTATTTTAATAAAGAATTAAAACAAATAAAACCAGAACAATTACCTAAAGGTAAGATTACAAAATTAACCGATGGTACGTATGGATACGTTTTGGATGATGGGTCATACACTTTATTATCCGATGGGTACTCAATGGATAAAAACGGGGTTAAATCCACAAATAAATGGACTGAAACACCGTTTGTTAAACCAGTTGTTGGTGGTGATAACAAAACAAATCTAACACCTGGACAAAGTGAGGACAATCCGTGTCCATATGGAATGGGTAGATTAGCGACAGAGGAAGAGATAAATAAATTAAAAGCTGGTGAACCAGGTAGGAACTACGGTAATTTAGCTGGAAATACCATGTTACCGTCAAACGCTTCTTTTGGTCCTGAAAACTTATCAGGACTGATTGGACCTGAAGGACAACATTACGGAAGTACCATTTGGAGATGTGAAAGAAACAATGAGGTTATACACTTCTTCCAACCACCAAAATCAAAATCAAATACGGGGAAATCAATAATTGATTTAATATCCGAATACCTAAAATCAAAATACCCGACGATACAAATACCACAAACAGTACTTGACACATTGAAAACTTTATTAACTGGTATCGACGCTACAGTAATTACCAAAATAACAGAATTCCTAACAGCAAAAACTGGAACCATTGAGGACCTGTTGGCATTAATCCCAGAATCGATTAAAACAAAAATATTAGAACTTCTAAAATCAATACCAAATTTATTATCAACAACTAGTGGTGGTACAACACAAACACCAATTGGTGGAGACGCAACAAGAGCGGTATATTAATGGATAAATTAATTTTAAAAATATTAAAAGAAGAAACTAGACGGTTACAAATAGAATCTCACGATATCTATTTGGACCGTGTTGTTAATTTAGTGTCATTACTCACCGAAAATGAAGATGAAAGAGAACCAGACATGGTTTGGGACTTTACTGACGTAAAACAAAATATTGATAAATCAAAAGGTTGGGTTAAAACCAAAGAAGATGTAATTGAATATTTAAAAAACTTATTAAAAAAGTTAGAAAACGTTCAATTACCAATCAAAAACAAAATACTTAAATATGTTTTGTATTCATTTTTAGGTATTTTGACAATATCACAAATTACATCAATAGAGGGTGAGGTTATTGGGACAAAAGTTGATAGTAAACCAAATAATATAACCCAGGTTGTTAAACCAAAACAAAAAAAGGTGGTTGACGTTAAAGTTAGAGAAGTATCACCAGATTTAATTGAACATTTAAAATATGAAGAGGGGTCAATATATGACAAAGGTGAACCTGTGTTAACCGCTTATGATCTTGGTGATGGAGCTTATACCATAGGTTATGGTCACGCGATATTCAGTAACCCAAGACGTGGTGACAATGGGGGTAAATATAAATTCTTACCTAAGTACAATAAAATAACACCAGGTAGAACAACAATCACAAAAGAACAGGCTGAAATATTATTAAATGATGACATACAAATAGCTACCGAGAGTTTAAATAAAATATTAAATGATTGGGAGGAACAAGGTATCAAACCAAAAATAACACAGGGTATGTATAACTCTATGATATCACTAATATTTAATATGGGAATTACAAATTTTAGAAAAAGTGACTTCATACAGTTGGTTAAACAAGGTAGATTTGAGGAAGCTCGTGAAGAAATAAAAAACATAAGTTCAAATATGTTTAGAAAATATCCCGGATTAAAAATTAGGAGGGAGAATGAATATGAGATGTTTAAGTGATGAAAATACTACTAACAGAAAATCAAACTAATAATGTATTACAAATGTTAATAAATAGAGTCTTGGAGGACTTTAGAAACGTTTGTGATGAAGATTATGAAGGTGAGGAACCTGATTGGTTTCATGGTGATGAATGTCACTTCATGGATTATGTCACTAAAGTAAAAGTTGTTGAGTCATCAATGGAACCGGATTATAACGGATCAAAAATGATAATTGGTAAAGTTGATATTTATCATACAGATGATGATGAGTTTGATGAGGAAGATTTTTTATATTATATTAAGGACACACTAAGAATTAAATATAAAGTTAGAGTTTCTCTTAAACTGAACGAACAAATTTTTTAATGGACAAACACAATGACATACCAAAAGATTATAATTATGACTACCAATATGGATTTTGTCATTACTTCGCTTACGGTGTGATTGATTACTTTAAAGAAAAATTCCCGGATGATGACGTTTGTTATTATTTAATAATATCTGAAGAAAAAGTCGTTGAAACAGATGAGGTCATCACACAAAATTTAATCCATACATATATAAAAGTTAATGATAACTTTATTGACTCAAGGGGGGTACACGATTATAGTGACATACAAAATAAAATAGATGAATATGAGGAAGAAGCTATTAAGTTTTTACCGGATGTTATGTCTATAACAATACTGGAAGGTGAAAGTGATGACATACCAGATATCTTTTTTGAAAACAATGAATGTAATCAGGATCAAGTAGAAAAAGATCTGGAAAGATTTAAGACCAACCCAGAAATAAAATCATTTGTGGGTAATAAAAACATAACCGAGTCAAAAAAATATGATCCATCATATGAAGATAGTGAAAATGAGATGGAAATAAGAGCCGCTGTCAAAGTTATATCGATATTAAATACAAACTACTTTAAACTTAAAAATGATCACATTGTGGCTAATAGTGGTGGTGGCACCGAAGCTAATTACATTTACGACCCCAAGAATAATGTATTATGGTATGATAGAACTTACCAAGATAAAGTAAAAAAAATACTTAAACCCCAATTAAAAGACAAGGGTTGGTTTACCCAAGAGTCGATATTTAAAACGGCTAGTTTTAAATTCTTTGAACAAAAATTTGGGTCAAAATATATAAATGGGAACACCTACTTAGATAGTGCAAACATAGCTTTATATTAATCATATGGACGATTACATGTATAACATATTACCAGATGATGGTCATGAATATGATAGACTAAAATCTTTCCTATCTATGTTTGATTTTAGAAATGTCAAATCAATACAAACATACTTTGATGAGGACACCAACACTTACGAAATTAAATTAGTGTACAACCATTATATGAATGAACCATTTCATAAGTTTTATATTGATGACAATAAGGATAAAATTGAATTCTTGATTAATAAGTACTTGGAAATACCAAGTGATAGATTCTCAATAGAGACTGAAATATCCGAGAAACACTAACTAAACAATTTCTTTGTTTTTTTATTCCTGTGAAAAGTAATTACAAATCTATGTACCTCATTTTGTATTTCACCCAAGACATGTTTAAAACTGGTACCCATCAACTCAATAGATTTACCATCGATTGTGTGAATTGTCTTTGGTTGGTGACGATCGTCTTTGGAGATTGATATTAAATCAATTTTACCCAACAGACCCAAAGACTCAAATACGGATTTTGCCACATTTAATTGACCCTTACCACCATCAATAACAACGAGTGATGGTAATTCTTGTTTCTCATCTAAAAGTCGTTTAAATCGACGATTTAATACCTCATCAAATGAGGAGTAATCATCGGGACCAGAAACAGTTTTAATATTGAATTTACGGTAGTTTGATTTATCCGGTTTTGAATTCTTATATCTAACAAGAGCTGATACCTGACAATCACCAGATGTGTGTGAATTATCAAAAGACTCAATAGTAATGGGTGAATTGATTAGACCTAACTCCTCTTGAATTTACGAGACAGATCAGAATAGTGTTTAACTCTAAATGGTTCAAGTATTGATTCTAGTTCTGATAACTTATCCAACTTAACTTTGAAGTTATGAGCTAACTCAAATTCATACTTGTCCGAGTGATACTTCATCATACGATTCAGTTTTGATCTAACATAACTAAAATCAAAATTGAATATCTTTCTAATGTCACTGATCATGTCGTTATACCGATGTTTTAAGATACCAGAGATACAAGGACCCTGACACCTACCAATATGAAAATCCAAACATACCTTGAACTTTTCAGAAGAAATGTTATCCTCAGTCAATTCATAAGAACATGTTCTAAGGTTAAAAATATCATAAATCAAACCATGTATCAGGTAACAAGTATTCGAGTTGGTACACTCAAGTAAAATCTCACCAGATAGTTTTGTGGAGTTGTATACTTCTATTTTAGGGAACTCTTCATCTGACACGGTAACGTACCAACGTCTTGAACGATCATCCTTACCCTTCATGTTGTACTTTGGTTTGTACACCTTGATTAGATCATCCTCAAGTAAAAGTGATTGTGGTTCATCATCCGTACACATAAACTCAACATCCTTAATCTCAGACACCATCATATAGGTTTTGAAATCTTTTTGATTCTTATTAAAATAAGATTTAACCCTCTTAGGTAAGAACTTTGATTTACCAATATAAATAATCTGATCCTTACCATTTTTGAATAGGTAACACCCAGGACTCTTTGGAATATTATTTAATTTGTCAGATAACATACTACAAATATACAAAAATATTTTTATATTATATTTATATATGATGGAAAAAAAAATATTAATCGAGGAAATATCAAAAATTAGATCCATAATGGGTTTATATTTAAATGAATCACCACCATACCATCCGGATATGGACCTACCTAAAATAGCTAAAAAAGCTCAACATGGGTATTTGGAGGGTGACTCACCAGAATTATTAGGTAAAAACGTTTGGTTTCACACCAATAGACATAACATAAAAAAGAATAGAAACGGTGGGTTTGGTGTTTTTGGATTGACAAGTAGAGGAAAGAAAGACGCTAAACCAGGTATCATTGGATACACTAATGATATTTTACTTGGTGGGGACATCACATTTGATATTAGTCCAGGTTACCATGAAATAATGAGAACAACAAAGGACAAAGGACAAATGTCTAAAAGACAACAAAAAGTTGGTGTTGGTGGAACAGTAATGGAATTACCAGATGATCCGATGTCATTCAAAGAAAACTCAACAGAAATAAAATATAATCCATTCTTGTCTGACTTTTTCTTCACACCTGATGGTCAAAATAAAATTGTGGGTGCTGATAATGTTTACGCGGAATACAGACCAGATAGATCATATTCATTACACGCGATTAACCCAGTAACAGAACCGTTTGAACCAGGAGAATTTAACCCTTAATTCTTTCTTAATTCTTCTTGGTATTTAGATATTAATCGATTGTTATTCTCGATCAATCTTAAAGTTTTCAAGATACTCTTTCTTGACTTACCCTTTTTACCTTCTTTTTTTGCTTTAGCCATTTTATTTCGTGTTTTAAATTAAATATCGAAAAAAATTTGTTTATTTAATTATTTCTACTAATTTTAACTCATAAAAATATTAAATATGGGAAGTGTAATTAGTAACATTGATTGTCCGACATGTGGTTCGGATAATTGTTTTGAGGATTTTTATTATAAGACCGGTGAAATGTACTCATCCTGTCCGGAATGTGGGTTCTATCACAACGTACATTACAAACGTGATGACGAGGGGAATTTAATGAAGAAAGACGATAGTCGTGGACTCGAATACGATAATTTAATTGTGGTTGAGGAAAAACAAGAAAAATCCTACAGTGTATATAGATTAAAGTTCAATGGGTCTGTAGCTACCGAAATTGGACATATTGAAAATGAAGAGGAGTGTGAACGATTTGTTAATGAAATTACATCCATAAGTAAAAACGACGACACCATTGAACTGTGTGAATTAAGTCGATTTGTCGATGGAAAAATACTTAAGACTACAATAGTATAATACCATAACTACTACCTATGAGATGAGCCCCCACCAAAAATGGGGGTTTATTTTTTTAAATAAACTTTATAATATTTATATAAAACAAACGTGATAATTTACTAGTTTACAGTAAACACTCTACTGTAAACAAAAAATTAAAGAAATGAGAGAATTAATTAAAGAAATATTAAAGGAGGAGACCCAGGATGATAATAGGGGTGACATTAGGGATATTAATAGAGTTGCTAGAATTTTAGGACTTGTTCCGGTATCAAAACATGTTTGTGGGTTTACAATTAGTTTAAGTGACGATAATAGTGTGATAATAATGAAATGGATCCCATCATTTTATCACAATGGGGACACTGACGTGATGGAAAATATAAAACTTAAAAAACTTGTGGAATCAAACATAAATGTTAAAAATTTTTCGTGGTTTTACATTACTTCCGCAAAATATGATTATAATGATCAAACCTGTGATCACATTAAAGAATTAACCAAAAAATTGTCAGATGACCATAAGTGGGTAAACCCGAACAACCAGAAATGAGACAATTAATTAAGGAAATATTAAAGGAAGAAACATCTTTAAAGAAAAAATTGGGAGATGTTGTTGAAAAAATGGGTTTGATTAAAGCTGTTAAATCGGTTGGGGGGATTGAAAACTTCTCAAAAATAATGGGATATGAATCAGACCAAATTAATGATATGTTTAAAGAATTTTTAACTAAAAGTACATATACTCAGAATGATATTAATTCTTTTAGTGAAGTATACGGTTGGACTGACGGAGCTACAATAACATTTACATTTGACAAAGTTGACTTTGAATACATTGACGATGAACTGGGAATAGAAACTAGTGTTGTTATTTTGGACGGTACATACTATGACCACGACATTGAAGAGTATGTTAGATTTTCAAGTGGGGATAACCCATTTGAAGACTTCTCACAGTACTTTGAATTTAAAGACTATGTACAGGAAGTAATAGGTGAATTTGTGTCTAACTTATACAAAAAACTAAATCCAAGTATTGGTGACAACATTTGGGTAAATGTTGAATGGTAATATTATTTGACAATTTAAAAATATATTACTAAATTTGTTCTTATTTAGTCCATGAAGAACAAAATTTTATTAATTTTTCTACCACTTATTTTATTTTCTTGTCGAACGACATATGTTGAAGTTTACTATACTGAAAAATATCCGGTGGAGTGGACTGACACTTTAGTTGTGTCAACTGAGATGGGACAAGATACCGTACTGTTAAGTATATATGACACAATTGTCGTACCGGTGTATCAATACACATATAAGAAAAAAATTAAACACAAATGAATATGAAAACAATATTATTTTATTTTTTTAGGGTTTTATCCCTTTTATTAGTTTTACCAGCACTTATTGTGGGTATACCAGCTTTATTAACTGTATTGATATCTGATTACTTTGATCCGGATCCGTTTAATTTAAATAATAAAAAATGATTATTAAGATCTTGTTAATTTCATGGTTGTTTTCGACCCTATTATTCTTATATTTAACCTTTATGTATTTTTATAAGAAAAACAAATAATATGTCATACTATAGAATTAAAATTGAAGAAAAAAACAACGGGGAGAAAGGTTATATACCACAAACTTCTAAATTAGAAATTTTTGGAGGTTTGATTAAACGACAATCAATTGGTTGGTATAATATAATTCACTCTCACGGTAATACATTTGGGTTGTCTAAAACAGTTACTGCAACACATCGTACTGAAGAGTCGGCCTTAAAAGTTATTGAGGATTATAAAAATAAGGACACAATAGAAGAAGGTAACAAAGTTAAATCCACAACATATAAAACAATTGA
>Ga0068872_10002599_pt1 | contig 14129 bp, 12 predicted proteins | sample NOAtaG_7_FD_66441 | JGI IMG/M metagenome (GOLD analysis project Ga0068872, IMG submission 66441) | Freshwater lake microbial communities from Lake Erie, under a cyanobacterial bloom - NOAA_Erie_Diel1S_2200h metaG | ecosystem: Environmental > Aquatic > Freshwater > Lake | place: USA: Ohio, Lake...
GTCATCACCGCTGCCGACGGCAGCAAGCGCGAGGTCATGGTGACGCTGCGCATCGACACCGCGATCGAGGTCGACTACTACAAGCACGGCGGCATCCTGCCGTTCGTGCTGCGCCAGCTGCTCGCGGCCTGACGGTCGCCAGGCGTCGACCGCCGGCGCGGCTCGGTCAGCGCGCCGGCGGCAGTTCGAACACGAGGCAGGTGGTCGTGGCGTGCGCGTACAGGCGCCCGGCGGCGTCGACGATGCGGCCTTCGGCGGTGGCGAGCTGGCGCCCGCTGTGCAGCACGGTGCCGATGGCACGCAAGGGCTCGCGCCCGGGCACCGCGCCGCGCACCAGGTTCACGCTCAGTTCGGCCGTGGTGTAGGCGCGGCCGGGCGGCATCGTCGTGTGCACCGCACAGCCGACGGCCGAATCCAGCAGGGTCGCGTACCAGCCGCCGTGCACCGTGCCCATCGGGTTCAGGTGCATGGTCTGCGGCAGGCCCTGGAACACGGCGCGGCCCTCGGCCACCTCGAGCAGCAGGAAGTCCATCGTGTCGGCGATGTGCGGGTAGGGCAGTTCGCCGCGCAGCATGCCCTGCATCACCTGCAGGCCGGAAAGCGCGCGCACCTCGTCGGGCCGGGCGACGCCGGCGCCGCGTGCGTTGCTCAGGCGGGCCTTCGTGGCCTCGCCTTCGAGTCGCCAGGTTTCGGCGCCCGCGGGCGCGAGGGTCGGGTTCATCGGTCAGGGACTCCTGGGGTTGAGGAATGCTTGCAGCTGCAATCATTGCATCTACACTGATCGGATGTCGAGCGCACGCCAGACCCTCGCCGCAGCCGGGAGCGACACCGCCCCGGCGCGGCCCCGCGGCTGCACCAACTTCAAGCTGCGCCAGTTCGTGCGCCGCGTGACGCGCCACTACGACCACGCGATGGCCGGCACCGGCCTGAAGGTCACGCAGTACTCGCTGCTCTCGCACGTGATGCTTGCCGGCCCGGTGCAGCCGGCCTTGCTGGCGCAGGCGATGACGCTGTCGGCGAGCACGCTGTCGCGCAACCTGCAGCCGCTGATCACCGCCGGCTGGATCGAGGTGCTGCCGGGCGCCGATGGCCGCAGCCGCCAGCTCGCGATCACCGCCACCGGGCGGGGCAAGCGCCAGGAGGCGCAGCGCCGCTGGCGCCAGGCGCAGGAGGCGCTGAACCGGCGCCTGGGCGTGGCCACGGTGGCGGCGCTGCACGCGCTGATCGACGACGCGATGACCCGGCTCGCGGACGACGAGGCGATCGAGGACGAAGGGGCGGACACATGACGGCATCCACCGCCCGCCCCGCCGTCTGGTGGATCGTGCTGCTCGCCGCGGCCGGCGCCTTTGCGCTGACCATGGGCACTCGCCAGACCATGGGCCTGTTCATCGGCCCGATCAACACTGCCACCGGTCTTGGCCTGGCGAGCATCAGCCTGGCCTTTGCGGTCGGGCAGCTCTGGTGGGGGCTGACGCAGCCTTTCGCGGGCGCGGTGGCGGATCGCTTCGGCGCCGGGCGGCCGATGCTGCTGGGCCTGGCGATGGTCTGTGTCGGCACCGCGCTGGTGCCGTTCATGCAGACCACGCTCGGGCTGACGCTGGCCATCGGCATCCTCGCTGCCGGCGGCGCCGGCCTCGCGGGCCCGGCGGTGCTCATGTCGGCGACGATGCGGCTGATGCCGCCCGAGCGGCGCGGGCTGGCCACCGGCATCGTCAACGCCGGCGGTTCGTTCGGTCAGTTTGCGCTCGCACCGGTGGCGGCCTGGCTGCTCGCGACCCAGGGCTGGCAACCGGCGCTGTGGGTGCTGGCGGCGATGGTGCTGCTGGCCCTGCCGGCGGCCTGGGTGCTGCGCGGCGGCCAGCCCGCGGCCGTGGCCGCCGCCGGGGCCGCGGCACCTCCGCCACCACCGGCCGCGCACGCGGCAATGGCCACGATGAGCTCGCGCCAGGCCCTGCGCGCCGCGTTTGCCGAGCCCGGCTTCGTGCTGCTGACGCTGGGCTTCTTCGTCTGCGGCTTCCACGTCGCCTTCCTCGCCACGCACCTGCCCGGGGTCGTGGCCTCCTGCGGGCTGACGCCGCAGTGGGCCGGCTGGGCGCTGGCGGTGCTGGGGGCGTTCAACATCGCCGGCAGCCTGGCCATGGGCTGGGCGGTCGGCCGCTGGCGCATGAAGAGCCTGCTCGCCGCGGTCTACGCGGCACGCGCGGTGGCGGTGCTGATCTTCCTCGTCGCACCCAAGACCGGCCCGGTGCTGCTGATCTTCGCCGCCGTCATGGGCCTGACCTACCTGTCCACCGTGCCGCCAACCGCGGGCCTGGTGGCCAAGTTCTTCGGCACCCGGCACATGGCGATGCTGTTCGGCGTCACGATGCTGTCGCACCAGGTCGGCGGTTTCCTGGGCGCCTGGCTCGGCGGCCTGCTGTTCGAGGCCACCGGCGGCTACACCGTGCTGTGGCTGATCGACGCCGGCCTGGCCGTCGGTGCCGCGCTGCTGCACCTGCCGATCCGCGAGGCGCCGCTGCGCCGGGCGGCGCTGCCGGCCGCCGCCTGAGCGCGCCTTGTGGCCACGCTCAGCGCCCGCGCAGGAACAGCGTGTCCAGTTCCTTCAGCGTCACCTGACGCCAGGTCGGACGGCCGTGGTTGCAGGTGTCGGCACGTTCGGTGGCTTCCATGTCGCGCAGCAGGGCGTCCATTTCCGGCAGGCTCAGCCGGCGGTTGGCGCGCACCGCGCCGTGGCAGGCCATGGTCGCGAGCAGCTCGTCCCGCGCCCGCTGTACCACGCGGCTGCCACCGGACTCGGCCAGGTCGGCCAGCACCGCGCGGACCAGTTCCACCAGGTCGGCGTCGGGCAGCGCAGCCGGGCGGCTGCGCACGACCAGCGTGGCGCTGCCCAGGGTGCTGAGATCCAGCCCCAGGGCCTGCAGCGCTTCCTGTTCGGCCTCGGCGGTGGCGACTTCTGCGGCGGTGGCGGCAAAGCTCTGCGGCAGCAACAGCGGCTGGCTTGGTATCGCCGCGTCGGGGTCGGCCTGGGCGGCCTTCAGGCGTTCGTAGACGATGCGTTCGTGCGCCGCATGCATGTCGACGATGACCAGGCCCTGGCGGTTCTCGGCCAGCACATAGATCCCGCCGATCTGGGCGATGGCGCGGCCCAGAGGCCAGTCTTCAGGCGCATGGGCCGCCGGCGACGGTGCATCGACTGCAGGACCTTCGGGCCCGCGACGAAGGGTTTCCCAGGCCGCCAGGCCGCCGCTGCCGCGGGGCGTTGTCTGCACCGGTACGCTGCCCCAGGGCACGACCGTCTGCTCGGCCTGTGTCCAGGCCGGTGCCGCAGCGGGTATCGCCGAACCCATGACGGGCACGTTGGGCGCCGAAGATGGCGCTGAAGCCTCCGGCCCCGGGTCGGCATGCGCCCCACTGGGGGCCAGTGCCGCCTGCACCGCGATGCGAAGTGCCTGGTGCACCGCACCGCCGTCGCGGAACCGGACCTCGATCTTGGTCGGGTGCACGTTGACGTCCACCAGTTCGGGGGAGATCGTCACCAGCAGCGCATAGGCGGGCTGGCGGCTGCCGTGGAGCTGGTCTTCATAGGCGCTGCGCATCGCGTGGCCCAGCAGGCGGTCGCGGACGAATCGACCGTTGACAAAGACGTACTGCAGGTCGGAACGGCTGCGGGCCGCCTCCGGCAGGCCGACGCGTCCGTGCAACGTCAGCGGTCCGCGCTGGGCGAGCAGCGGCCGGCTGGCCGCCGTGAACTCGGGACCCAGCACGTCCGCCCAGCGCTGCTCCAGCGATGCAGCCCGCCACTGCGTCACCAACCGTCCGTCGTGCCAGACGGCAAAACCCACATCCGGCCGGGCCAGGGCGTGGCGGCGGACGGCTTCCAGTGCATGGGCCGCCTCGGTGGCGTCGGTCTTCAGGAACTTGCGTCGTGCCGGGGTGCTGAAGAAGAGTTCCCGCACCTCGACCGTGGTGCCGACACCGCGCGCGGCGGGCTGCAATTCGCCGCTGCCGGCATCCAGTCGCCAGGCATGGGCGGCGTCGGCCGTGCGCGATACCAGCGACAGATCCGACACCGAGGCGATGGCGGCCAGCGCTTCGCCGCGGAATCCCATCGTGGCCACCGACTCCAGGTCGCTCAGGCTCGCGATCTTGCTCGTCGCATGCCGTTGCAGTGCCAACCCCAGCTGGTCGGCGGCGATGCCGTTGCCGTCGTCCTCGACGACGATGCCCCGCACCCCGCCAGCCGCAAGCCTCAGCACGACCAGCCGTGCACCCGCGTCCAGCGCGTTGTCGATCAGTTCGCGCACCACCGAGGCCGGGCGTTCGATGACCTCGCCGGCCGCGATCTGGCTCACCAGGGTGTCGGGCAGGGCCTGAATGCGGCGTCCGCCCGTGGGGGAAGGTCGCGCTGTCACAACGGAGACGGACATGCAGTCCATTCTAGGAACGCTGGTGTTCGTCTCCAGCGCGTGTGCGAGGTCGCACAATGTACGGAAAGAGCAAGAGGGACTTGGCCCATCCAGCCTTGCACCCGGGATCCAGAAAAGGGGGGGGTGATGTCAGACATTCCAAACGCCATGCTGCCCTTCTTTGCCGAACTGGTGACCGAGACCGACGAGGACCGCCGCGGCTTCGAGACTCACCCGAAGGTCGTCGCTGCAGTCGCCGAAGGCATGAGCCTGGAGCGCTACCGCGCATTGCTGCTGGAGCTCTATCACGTCGTCTGGCATTTCAACCCGGTTTGTGCCGCCGCGGCCAGTCGTCTGGACGACCGCTTCCAGGCGATCCGGCGCTTCCTGTACGAGCACATGCACGAAGAAGCTGGCCATGAGGACTGGGTGCTCAACGACCTCGAGGCCATCGGCGTGCCCTCCGCGGCGAGCCGGGCCCACGCGCCCCGCGCCGACACGTTGGCGCTCAACGGCTACAACCACTGGGCCGCGGACCGGCGACATCCCTGTTCGGTGCTGGGCATGCTGTATGCGCTGGAGGTCATCGCCTCGGTCTACGGCGGCCCGTTCGCCAACGCGATCCGCGAGTCCCTGCTGCTCGACGGGGACCGCGGCGTGTCCTTCATCGATTCGCACGCGACCATGGATGCTCAGCACATGGCCGAGCTTCGGCAGGTGCTCAACCTCGTGACCGATGGATCCGCCCAGGCGGCGGTGATCGAGTCGGTGCGCGTGAACTTCCACCACTTCACGCGGATCGTCGAAGCGGTATGAACGCCCCCTTGCCCGGTTCCGCCGGGCCGGGCACGGCACCGGCGGTGGGCATCGCGGCCATGTTGGGCCGGCCCTACCGCAATCTGCGCCTGGAGTGGAGTTCCGACCTGAGGCTGCTGCGGGCGCGTCTGGCGGTCCGGCCGATCCAGTGCTACAGCCTGGCCGCGCTGCGCGAGCTGCAACTGATGCTCGACGACATTGCCGCCAACCCCGGGCAGGTCAGGCACTTCGTGCTCAGCTCGGACGTGCCCAAGGTCTTCAATTTCGGCGGCGATCTTTCCTTGTTCGTGCTTCTGGTCCGCGCCGGCGACGTGCAGTCTCTCCAGCTGTACGGCCGCAAGTGCGTCGATCTGGTCTGGTGGATGGAAAACGCCGCCGAACTCGGCATCCACACCACCGCGCTGGTGCAGGGCGACACGCTGGGCGGCGGCCTGGAGTCGGTCCTGCCGTTCCACAAGGTGATCTTCGAGCGCAGCGCGCAGGCCGGCTTCCCCGAGGTGCTGTTCAACCTGTTCCCCGGCATGGGGGCATGGGACTTCACGATCCGCAAGGCCGGATATGCGGTGGCCAGCGAGATGGTGCTGTCCGGGCGGCTTTACAGCGCCGAGGAAATGCACACCCGGCGCATCGTCGACGTGGTCGCCGAAGACGGCGAGGGCGAGAAGGTGCTCGATGCCGTGCTGCGCGAGGTCGACCCGCGGCACCGGGGCACGCTCGCCGCTCTGCGGACCCGTCGCATGGCCGCGCCGGTGCGCTACGAAGACCTGATCGCGATCGTCGAGCAATGGGCGCAGTCGGCACTCGAGCTGACCGACCGCGATCTGCGCCTGATGGAGCGCCTGGCCCGCGCCCAGGCGCGAAAGGTCGGTGGTGCCGACGAGGGCGCGGTCGAAGAGCTCAAGCGCATGGAACTCGAACATGCCTGGGGGGATCGCCGGTCCGGCGCCGATCGTCGCGCGGTGTCGCTGACCGACCGTCGCCAGGCCCCGCGTGAGCCGCAGCCGTGATCGGCGAAGGCGGTTCCGGGATCCCGTGCCGCGCCCCGGATCATGGCCCCTGGGCCCGGGGGGTCGACCTGTAGACTTGGCGCCGAATCCGGAGGGGTCGTGGCCAACAGCCAAACAGTGAAGGCGCCTGTACGAGCGCGCCGCCGGGCCGCAGACGGCCTGGGCAGCAAGGTGACGCTTGACATGGTGTCGGCAGCGGCAGGGGTGTCTCCCAGCACCGTGTCGCGCATCCTCAACGGCACTGCGGTGGTCAGCGACGACAAGCGCAAGGCGGTCGACCGGGCCATTGCAGACCTGGGCTTCGTGCCCAACCCGGTCGCCCGTGGGCTGGCCGGCGGACGCACGCTGAGCATCGGCGTCGTCACACAGGCCATCGACAGTCCGTTCTACGGTGGGGCGCTGCGCGGGATCGAGGACCGGCTCAGCGTCGCCGGCTACAGCCCCTTGTTCGTCAGTGGGCAGTGGAGCGCCACGCACGAGGCGCGCTGCATCGACACGCTGCGCTCCCGCCGGGTCGACGGCATCATCGTGCTGACCGGCCGGCTCAGCGACAGCGCGCTGGCGGCGACGGCGCAGGAGCTGCCGGTGGTCGTCACCGGGCGCACCCTGAAGGCCCCAGGCCTGTACGCGCTCGACTTCGACAACTTCGAAGGGGCGCGGCTGGCCACGCACCACCTGCTGAGCCTGGGGCACCGGCGCATCGCGTTCGTCTCCGGCGACCTGAAACATCCGGACGGCAAGGAGCGTCTGCGCGGCTACCGCTCGGCGCTTGAGGCCGCGGGGCTCAAGTACGAGCCCGGGCTCGTGATGCCCGGCAACTTCACCGAGGCCAGCGGCCTGGCGGCGGTCGAGCGTCTGATCGACAGCCGCGAATCGTTCTCGGCGATCTTCGCGGCCAATGACCAGATGGCGTTTGGTGCGGGCCTGGGCTTGCACCGGCGCCGAATGCGGGTGCCCGAGGACGTCTCGCTGGTCGGCTTCGACGACCTCGCGGCAGCGGTGTATGCCATTCCGCCTCTGACCAGTGTTCATCACCCGGTGCAGGAGCTGGGCCAGCTGGCTGCCGCCGCGATGCTGCAGCTGCTCACGGGCGAGACCCCGACCGTGGAGATGCCCGTGCCGCGCCTGGTCGTGCGCGAGAGCAGCCGCGAGTACCGGCCGGCGCGGCGACGCTGAATCCACCGGCCCGCCGGCCCCCCGCGATTACCCTCGATTGACAGTCGAGGCGTCGACTTGCAAACTGTGAAAGCGCTTTCATGAAATGGCGCGTCGCTGCATGCCCATGAACTCACCTGATTCCCTGCACCCTCGCCACGTCTTCCCGCCAGACTTCGTTTGGGGTGTGGCGACAAGTTCGTTCCAGATCGAAGGGGCTGCCGACGTCGAAGGCAAGGGCGAGTCCATCTGGGACCGCTTCTGCCGTCAGCCCGGCACCATCGCCGATGGTTCCAACGGCGACGTCGCCTGCGACCACTATCACCGGCTCGAGGCCGACCTCGACCTGATCGCCGGCTTGGGCGTGGATGCCTACCGCTTCTCGATGAGCTGGCCGCGCGTGCAGCCCGACGGGCGGGGCGCCTTCAACGAAGCCGGCCTGGCCTTCTATGACCGGGTGGTCGACGGGCTGCTGGCAAGAGGGGTCACGCCCTACCTGACGCTGAACCACTGGGACCTGCCGCAAGCGCTCCAGGATGCCGGCGGCTGGGCCTCCCGCGAGACCGTGCACTGCTTCGTCGCCTTCGCACGAGCCGTCGCCGCCCGGCTGGGCGACCGCGTCGCCGCGATCACGACGCACAACGAGCCGTGGGTGATTGCGGTGCTCGGCCACCAGAACGGCATCTTCGCGCCCGGCATCAAGAGCCGCGCGACCGCGATGCAGGTGGCGCACCACCTGCTGCTGAGCCACGGCCTGGCCTTGCAGGCGCTGCGTGCCGACGGTTGCAAGAGCCGCCTGGGCATCGTGCTGAACCTGTCGCCGATCGGGCCGGCCACCGACAGCCCCGAGGATGTGGCCGCGGCGCGTCTGGAGGACGGGCGTTCGGTCCGCTGGTACATGGATCCGCTGTTCAAGGGCGAGTACCCGGCCGACGTCTGGCATGAGCTGGGGGGCGACGCACCGCACATCGAGCCTGGCGACCTGGCCACGATCGCCACGCCGATGGACTTCCTGGGCATCAACTACTACACGCGCGGTGTCGTCAGCGCCAGCGGAGCCTGGAGCGCACAGACAAGCGGCAAGCCGCTGACCGACATGGGCTGGGAGATCGTGCCCGAAGGCCTGACCGAACTGCTCCTCCGCATGCACCGCGACTGGACCTTGCCGCCGCTCTACGTGAAGGAAAACGGCGCCGCATTCCAGGACACGCTGGTCGACACGCCCGCCGGTCCGCGGGTGCACGACACCGAGCGTACCGACTACATCGCCAGCCACATCGCTGCCGTCGGCGATGCCTTGGCACAGGGCGTGCCGATGGCCGGCTACATGGTCTGGAGCCTGATGGACAACTTCGAGTGGGCCAGCGGCTATGCCAAGCGGTTCGGCATCGTGCACGTCGACTACGCGACGCTGACCCGCACGCCCAAGGACAGCTACCTCTGGTACCGCGACTTCCTCGCGGCGCACAAGGAGCAAAGGCAACCGATCGAGGTTCATTCGACATGAGCGCACCCTTGCACCCACACGGCTGGACCCTGGTCTGGGCCGACGAGTTCGAAGGCACCGAGGTCGACCGCTCGAAGTGGGACTTCGACCTCGGCAACGGCTTCTACGACTACAAGAACCACGCCTGGGTGCCGGGCTGGGGCAACGAGGAACTGCAGTACTACACCCACGAGCCCGAGAACGTGCAGGTTCGCGACAGCTGCCTGTTCATCCGCGCCGTCAAAGCACCGCTGCATGGGTGCGGCTACACCTCGGCCCGGCTCAAGACCAAGGCACGCGATGGCACGGTGCTCTTCGGCAAGCAGTACGGCCGCATCGAGTTCCGCGCCAAGGTGCCCTGGGGCAAGGGCCTGTGGCCGGCCCTGTGGATGCTGCCGGTCGAGGACAAGTACGGCGGCTGGGCCGCCAGCGGCGAGATCGACCTGATGGAGATCGTCGGCGAAAAGCCTGAGGAGGTGCTCAACAGCATCCACTTCGGCAGCACCTACCCGCGTCGCTCGCTGATCACCACGACCCACCCCTTGCCGGGCGGCAGCCTGGTGTCCGACTGGCACCTGTACGCCGTCGAGTGGGAGCCGGGCGAGATCCGCTTCTTCGTCGACGACGTGCAGACCTGCACCTACCGCCACTGGTGGAGCTGTGGCCGGCTCGAAAACGGCATGGGCGTCGAAGCGACCGGCGACCACGACCTCCACCCCTGGCCGGCCCCTTTCGACCAGCCGTTCTACATCGTGATGAACGTGGCCGTGGGTGGCAACTTCCCCGGCGTGCCCAACCCCGCGACGAAGTTCCCGGCCGAACTCGTGGTGGACTACGTGCGCGTCTACGACAAGGTCGGCGGCTACGGGCCGGTGCCCGAGCGTGGCCCCGGCGTGATGCCCTGGGAGCCCGGGCATGTGTCCGAGCGCCGCACCTGACGGCCCCCCTGAGCGCCGCCCCGCTTTCCTGGAGATCCGACGATGAGCCATCCCCGCTCGCATGCCCACTCCCACAGCGGGAGCCATGGTGCTGCCATCACCGGCAGCGGCAGCACCGACGGTGCCGCGGCAGCGCCCGCCGTGCCGCCGCTGCCGCCCGAGCAGCGCGCGGCGCTGGACGCCGCCTTCCGCGCCACGCTGGCCCGTGGCATCCACGGCCTGTGCTTCAGCCCCTACCTTGAAGGCCAGCAGCCGGGTGACCCAATCGGCGAAGCGCAGATCCGCGAGCGGATGGCCATCTGCAGGCCGCACGCGCGCTGGGTGCGCAGCTTCTCGTGCACCGACGGCCACGAGCAGACCCCGCGCATCGCGCACGAGATGGGCCTGAAGACGCTGGTCGGTGCCTGGCTCGGCACCGATCTCGAGATCAACGCCCGCGAGATGGCCGGGGCGATCGCCGTCGCGAAGGCCGGCCACGCCGACATCGTGGCCGTGGGCAACGAGGTCTTGCTGCGTGGCGACCTCACCGAAGACGAACTGATTGCCCACATCCGGCAGATGAAGGAGGCCCTGCCTGGCGTACCGGTGGGCTATGTCGATGCCTACTTCCTGTTCGAGAAGCACCCCCGCGTCACCGCCGAGTGCGATGTCGTGATGACCAACTGCTACCCGTTCTGGGAAGGCTGCCCGCGCGAGCAGGCGCTGCCCTACATGCAGCAGATGCTGGCCAAGACCCGCGCCGCGGCGCCGGGCAAGCGCATCCTGATCAGCGAGACCGGATGGCCCGACCAGGGCAGCGCCTTCCACGGTGCCATCCCCGGCACCGAGGCGGCGATGCAGTACTTCGTCGACACCGCCGCCTGGGCCGAACGCGAAGGGATCGAGTGGTTCCACTTTGCGGCCTTCGATGAGGCCTGGAAGGTCGGTGCCGAAGGCGACGTCGGCGCCTTCTGGGGCTTGTGGGACAAGGACGCACGACCGAAGTTCGCATGAGGGCCGCGATGTCCGGTCGCCTCGTCCTGCCGCAAGGCAATGCCATCTGCTACTCGGGCTACCGCGAGGGCCAGAGCCCGGACCTCAAGGTCTATCCCTCGGTCGAGCAGATCCGCGAAGACCTGCATCTGCTGGCCCGCCACTGGTCGCTGCTGCGCCTGTACGACTGCAGCGTTCACGCCGAGCGCGTGCTCCAGGTCATCGCCGAAGACCGCCTGCCGTTGCGGGTGATGCTGGGCGCCTACCTCGGCGCCGAGATGAACAACTTCGGCTGCCCTTGGGGCGGCACGTACAGCGAGGACCAACTGGACGCCAGCCGGCGCGAAAACGCGGCCGAGCTCGAGCGGCTGGTGGCGCTGGCGCGCCGGCACGAGCACACGGTGTTCAGTGTCGCCGTGGGCAACGAGGCCACGGTCGACTGGACCGACCACTTCGTGCCGGTGCCGCGGATGATCGAGTACGTGCGGTGGGTCAAGGCGCGGTTGCCGCAGCCCGTGACCTTCTGCGAGAACTACGTGCCCTGGCAGGACAAGCTGCGCGACCTGGTGGCCGAGCTCGACTTCATCTCGCTGCACACCTACCCGGTCTGGGAGTACAAGCACATCCACGAGGCCCTGGACTACACCAAGGACAACGTCGCCAGCGTCGCGCGCCTGTATCCGGGCAAGCCGGTCGTGATCACCGAAGCCGGCTGGTGCACCAACAGCAACGGCCGCGGCATGAATGCCGAGCACGCGGTGCAGGAGCTTCAGGCCGTCTATCACCAGGACCTGATGGACTGGACGCGGGCCGAGGGCCTGCTCTGCTTCGTCTTCGAGGCCTTCGACGAGCCCTGGAAGGGGTCTTCCGACCCGCTGGAGCCCGAGAAGCACTGGGGCCTGTTCACCGTCGACCGCCGACCCAAGCTTGTCGTGCAGAGCCTGTACCCCGAGCGGGAGCCGGCCCCGGGAGCGCTGGCATGAACGAACCCACGATGCACACCCACCGCACGCCCGATGTGGCGCTGTGGGACCAGTACCGCGCGCTGCGCGAGCAGTGGACGCACGAGGACACGCTGGTCAACCACCGCGTGAGCTGGCTGATCCTGTCCGGCGGCCTGCTGTTCACCGCCTACCGCGCCGAGGCCGCGAGCAGCGGCAACTGGCTCGCGCTGGCCTTCCCGCTGTTCGGAATGCTGGTCGCGGCATTGATCGGCGTTGCCATCCACGCAGCGCTTGCAGCGTCGGACGACGTGCGACGCGAGTTCGAACGTGCCGGCCTGGCCGACCTCTGCCCGTTGGCCCCCGCCACGCGGCTGGCGCGGCGGGGCCGCTGGGCGGCAAAGGCGCTGCCCTTCGTCTTCGGCGCCATGTGGCTGCTGGCGCTGCTCGGCAGCCTTCGCAGCTGAACCCCCTGCCGGCGGCGGGACTCAAGACAAAAGCAGGAGACACATGAACACCACCGCAGTACCCGCCGCCGCCCACAAGGTGCCCTTCGGACAGAAGGTGGCCTTCGGTCTGGGCATGCTGGCCAACCAGATGTTCCCGGCGGCCCTGGGCATCTTCATGGTCGTGCTGGTGCAGGACATGGGCTTCCCGGGCTGGATGTGGGGCGTGCTGTTCTTCCTGCCGCGGGTCTTCGATTCGGTGACCGACCCGATCATGGGTTTCATCTCCGACAACACGCGTTCGGTCTGGGGCCGGCGCAAGCAGTACGTGTTGATCGGCGCCGTCGTGATGGGCATCTCCTTCGTGGCGATGTGGCAGCTCCACCGCGCCGACGGGGTGAACTACAACTTCGTCTACTTCCTGTTCTGGTCGATCGTCTTCTATGCCGGGTTGACGCTGTTCAGCATCCCGTACGTGGCCATGGGCTACGAGATGAGCGACGACTTCCACGAGCGCACCAGCATCATGGCCGTCGCCCAGTGGATCGGCCAGTGGGCCTGGGTCATCGCGCCGTGGTTCTGGGTCGTGATGTACGACAAGTCCTGGTTCGAGAACGCCGACACCGCCACTCGCACGCTGTCGGTCTGGGTCGGCGTGATCTGCATGCTGCTGGCGATGGTGCCGGCGCTTTTCCTGCCCAGCCGGTCGACCAAGGACGACACCCACCTCGTGCCCCTGACCTGGGCCAACTTCGGCGGCGGCATGCGCGAGATCCTGATCGGCTTCAAGGAGTCGTTCGGCTACGAGCCCTTCCGCAAGCTCTGCTACGCCACGTTCCTGATCTTCAACGCCTTCAACACGGTGGCGGCGTTTTCGTTCTTCATCGTCGTCTACCACCTGTTCAATGGCAGCACCGCAGATGCCTGGATCTGGCCGACGCTGTTCGGCAGCGTCGGCGCGCTGGTCACCACCTTCGCCGTGATTCCGACGGTGGCCTGGATGTCCAGCAAGATGGGCAAGAAGAACGCCTTCATGGTGTCGCAGGGTATCTCCATCATCGGCTACATCCTGCTCTGGTTCTTCATGGTGCCGGGCAAGCCGTGGATGTTCATGTTCGCGCTGCCGTTCTTCTCGTTCGGCATCGGCGGGCTGTTCACGCTGATGATGTCGATGACCGCCGACGTCTGCGACCTCGATGAGTTGGCCACCGGCAAGCGGCGCGAGGGCATCTTCGGTGCGATCTACTGGTGGATGGTCAAGTTCGGCTTTGCCATCGCCGGCCTGCTCAGCGGCGCCATCATGTCGGTGGTGGCCTTCACTCCAGGGGCTGCGACGCAGCCTGAGGGCGCGGTGGACGGGCTGCGGCTCTTCTACTCCGGCGTGCCCATCGTCGGCACGCTGCTGGCGATGTGGATCATGCGCAACTACGACCTCGACGAGAAGCGCGCCACCGAGGTCCATGCCGAGCTGGAACGTCGCAAGCAGCGCGCCAGCGCGTCATCGTCGTCACAGGGCTCGGGGGCCCGGCCCTGGCTGGCCGACCACGGCCTGCTGCTGCCAGGGGCTGAGCCTTCGGCACTGGCGGGCAAGGCCTCGGCCGAGATCCGCGCGCTGTACGCCGAGCAGTTCGAGCGCGGCGTGTACGGCATGTGCTTCAGCGCCTACACGCAGGGTCAGCGCGCCGGCGACACGGTCACCGAGGCTCAGGTTCGCCGACGCATCGACCTCATCGCGCCGCACACCCGTTGGGTTCGCTCGTTCTCGTGTACCGAGGGCCATGAGTGGACTCCCCGCCTGGCCCATGAGAAGGGCCTGAAGACGATGGTCGGCGCCTGGATCAGTGCCGACCGCGCGCGCAACGAGCGCGAGATCGCGGCGCTGATCGAACTGGCCCGACAAGGGCTGGTCGGCGTCGCCGTGGTCGGCAACGAGGTCCTGCTGCGCGGCGAGTTGCCTGA
>Ga0068872_10002601_pt1 | contig 14127 bp, 9 predicted proteins | sample NOAtaG_7_FD_66441 | JGI IMG/M metagenome (GOLD analysis project Ga0068872, IMG submission 66441) | Freshwater lake microbial communities from Lake Erie, under a cyanobacterial bloom - NOAA_Erie_Diel1S_2200h metaG | ecosystem: Environmental > Aquatic > Freshwater > Lake | place: USA: Ohio, Lake...
TATGCCTACATTTTCTTTTCTAACCGCTCCAGATATACTCACGTAATTCCTTCTCCGCTGTTAGAATGCTCTCCTACCGCGTACATTGCTGCACACCCAAAGCTTCGGTACTATATTTGATACCCGAGAATTTTCCGCGCATGACCACTCGACTAGTGAGCTGTTACGCACTCTTTAAATGAATTGCTGCTTCCAAGCAAACATCCTAGCTGTCTTAGCAGTCAAACCTCGTTTGTTTAACTTAATATAGATTTAGGGACCTTAGCTGTTGGTCTGGGTTGTTCCCCTCTCGGCGCGTGACCTTAGCACCCCGCGCCTCACTGTCGCTACTAATAGCCAGCATTCAGAGTTCGTCAGGATTTGGTAGGCGGTGAAGCCCCCTAGTCCAATCGGTAGCTCTACCTCTGTAATACTCAACCTCGAGGCTGTTCCTAAAAACATTTCGGGGAGTACGAGCTATTTCCCAGTTTGATTAGCCTTTCACCCCTACCCTCAGCTCATCCGAAAACTTTTCAACGTTTACCAGTTCGGTCCTCCATCTCGTGTTACCGAGACTTCAACCTGGCCAAGGGTAGATCACAAGGTTTCGCGTCTACCTCCACTGACTATGCGCCCTATTCAGACTCGCTTTCGCTTCGGCTCCTCCCGTCAACGGGATTAACCTTGCCAGTGAAGAGTAACTCGTAGGCTCATTATGCAAAAGGCACGCCGTCACCCCGAAGGGCTCCGACCGCTTGTAAGCGCATGGTTTCAGGTTCTATTTCACTCCGCTGTTCGCGGTTCTTTTCACCTTTCCTTCACAGTACTAGTTCACTATCGGTCTCTTGAGAGTATTTAGCCTTACCAGATGGTGCTGGCAGATTCCTACAAGGCGTCTCCGACCTCGCAGTACTCAGGATACCGGTACAACAATCAAGCTTACGCAAACGGGACTATCACCCTCTATGGTAGCACTTTCCAGTACTCTTATGCTTCGATTGACTGTTTAAAAACCGGTCCTACAACCCCCCGTCGGCCGTAACCGCCGGGGTTTGGGCTAATTCCCTTTCGCTCGCCACTACTTAGGAAATCACTAAATTGTTTTCTTTTCCTCCGGGTACTTAGATGTTTCAGTTCTCCGGGTTTGCTCCACATACGTGGTGTTATACCTTCAGTATAACGGGTTTCCCCATTCGGAAATCTGCGGATCAATTTGTATTTGCCAATCCCCGCAGCTTATCGCAGCTTATCACGTCCTTCATCGCCTTCAAGAGCCAAGGCATCCTCCATGCGCCCTTAATTACTTTCTTACAAGTTTATTCAATCACTTTCTTTCAATATGTCAAAGAACTTCATACCATATTTGCATACGATACCTTTGGTGGAATGTAACGGATTTGAACCGTTGATATCAGAAAAATCTCTGATTAATCGACCCCTTATGGTCAAATTCCCGAAGTTTGTAAAGAACGAAAAGCATTACTGCTTTAATAGTGGAGAATAACGGATTCGAACCGTTGACCCCCTGCGTGCAAGGCAGGTGCTCTAGCCAGCTGAGCTAATTCCCCAAACGGTTGTAGTCCCGAGCAGATTTGAACTGCTGACCCCTACATTATCAGTGTAGTGCTCTAACCAAACTGAGCTACGGGACTATAAATCCAAGCGTCAGCGGACAAGCCACTACATGATAGCCCGACTTGGGTATACCTTAATTATTTGTGTTTTGAAGCAGCAAGCTGAAGATATCATTGTTGTACAGACCTTTCTCTAAAAAGGAGGTGGTCCAGCCACACCTTCCGGTACGGCTACCTTGTTACGACTTAGCCCCAGTCATCGGTTTTACCCTAGGCGACTCCTTGCGGTGATCGACTTTAGGTACTCCCAACTCCCATGGCTTGACGGGCGGTGTGTACAAGGCCCGGGAACGTATTCACCGGAACATTGCTGATTTCCGATTACTAGCGAATCCAGCTTCATGAGGTCGAGTTGCAGACCTCAATCCGAACTGAGACGACTTTTAGAGATTAGCATCCTGTTGCCAGGTAGCAACCCACTGTAGTCGCCATTGTAGCACGTGTGTAGCCCAGGACGTAAGGGCCGTGCTGACTTGACGTCATCCCCACCTTCCTCACCGCTTGCGCGGGCAGTTTTCTTAGAGTCCCCACCATTACATGCTGGCAACTAAGAATAGGGGTTGCGCTCGTTGCGGGACTTAACCCAACACCTCACGGCACGAGCTGACGACAGCCATGCAGCACCTAGTTTCGCGCCCCGAAGGGAAGACACCTTTCAGCATCCGTCGCTAACTTTCAAGCCCTGGTAAGGTTCCTCGCGTATCATCGAATTAAACCACATGCTCCTCCGCTTGTGCGGGCCCCCGTCAATTCCTTTGAGTTTCACTCTTGCGGGCGTACTCCCCAGGTGGATTACTTAACGCTTTCGCTTAGACGCTGACTGTGTATCGCCAACATCGAGTAATCAACGTTTACAGCGTGGACTACCAGGGTATCTAATCCTGTTTGATCCCCACGCTTTCGTGCCTCAGCGTCAGTTATGGTTTAGTGAGCTGCCTTCGCAATCGGTGTTCTGTGCGATATCTAAGCATTTCACCGCTACACCGCACATTCCGCCCACTTCAAACACACTCAAGATTAGCAGTATCAATGGCAGTTCTGCAGTTAAGCTGCAGGCTTTCACCACTGACTTACTATTCCGCCTACGCACCCTTTAAACCCAATAAATCCGGATAACGCTTGGATCCTCCGTATTACCGCGGCTGCTGGCACGGAGTTAGCCGATCCTTATTCTTACGGTACCGTCATCGTCCTACACGTAGAACTTATTCTTCCCGTACAAAAGAAGTTTACAACCCATAGGGCCTTCATCCTTCACGCGGCATGGCTGGTTCAGGCTTGCGCCCATTGACCAATATTCCTTACTGCTGCCTCCCGTAGGAGTCTGGTCCGTGTCTCAGTACCAGTGTGGGGGTTAATCCTCTCAGAACCCCTAGACATCGTAGCCTTGGTGAGCCGTTACCTCACCAACTAGCTAATGTCACGCATGCCTATCTGTAACCGTCGGAACTTTAATTACAAGGAGATGCCCCCTCGCAATACTATGGGATATTAATCTTCCTTTCGGAAGGCTATCTCCCGGTTACAGGTAAGTTGCATACGCGTTACGCACCCGTGCGCCGGTCGCCACCAGATATTGCTACCCGTGCTGCCCCTCGACTTGCATGTATTAGGCCTGCCGCTAGCGTTCATCCTGAGCCAGGATCAAACTCTTCATTGTAAATTTGAAATTTTCCTGGCCTGTAAAACTCATCAATGGAAATTGATGGATACCTTCAAGCTTGTGCTGACTTCAAAATATCAAAGAACTCTTTTCAATCTTTTGGCTGGCCTCCCGGCTAAGCCTCCCCAGTTTTTCATTTGGGGCTGCAAATGTATGCAGAGTTTTTATTTCTGCAAGCCTTTTGAAAAAAAAATTTGAACTTTTTTTTGTTCATCTTTTTTAGGACCTCGAAGATACTGCAGGATTTCGAAAAATCAATTTTTAATTTTGATTTTTTTCTTCCTCTTTTTCGCGCTCTCTTCTCGATTCTTCCTTCAAAAGGGGCTGCAAATGTACTCAGGTTCTTTTTACCCGCAAGTGTTTTCAACAAGTTTATCTTAATATTTTCTTAACGCTTTAACTATCAGCACTAAAAATTATGGTGTACCCCTGCTTACCTGCAAAACCTTGCCATTAAAAAGCAAGCCTTCACCCTCCATCCAGTTGAATATGTACTTGCCAACATCACCTGCCTCCATGGAAGCAGCATACCCAGGAAATGCCTCACGCAGCATTGGTGTATCCACCGATCCCAAAGCCAATGCATTTACCTGTATCCCTTCTTCCTTCCATTCCTCTGCCAAACACTCAGCCAATATTGCTTGGGCACCCTTACCCGAAGAATAAGCCGATAAACCCGGATATTTCTGGGTACCAAGAACTCCTCCTACTGATGTAATCATCAGTACCTGTGGGAATCTTCCCGCTTTTAACAGAGGAAATGCCCATTTGAGAATCGTAAAGCACGACATTACATTCCTTCGATAGAGCTGCTCTACATCCTCCTCATTTAGGTTAATAAATGAGGCCTTTAAAAAGCCGGATCCATTGAGCAAAACCGCGTCTAAAGAATCTATGCCCGAAGCCTCTGTGGCAATCCGTAATTTTTTAGATAGGTCTTTTTCGGCCAAATCTGCCTCAACAGGAAGATAGCGGGGGTTGTCCCGAAATACTTCTTTTGCGCGACGGGCCAATCCAATGACTCTCCAACCGCCATCCAAAAGCAAGGTGGTAGCAGAAAAACCTACCCCTGAACTGCTACCTGTTACCAAGATCGTTTTCATCAGTTGCTCTCAATTATTTTAAACAATTCGTCCAACTTTGGAGTGAGGATTATTTCCGTACGGCGGTTTTTTCTCCGTGCTTCGGCTGTTGCCTCTTTGGCGACCGGCATAAATTCGCCATGTCCTGCAGGCATGAGTCTTTTTGCATCTATCTTCGAGTTACTAAGCAATATTCTGACGATGGCAGTTGCCCGCAACACGCTCAGATCCCAATTATCCTTGATGGCACCGCCAGAACTATTATATGGTACATTATCGGTATGGCCCTCTACAGTTACATTAATGTCGGTATTTTGCTCAAGCACATTGGCCAGCTTTTTAAGAGCATCCTCACCTTTGCTGTCAACCTGCGTGCTGCCGGAAGCAAAAAGCAAACGCTCTTCGAGGGACACATACACTTTTCCGTTTTTGATACTTACTGTAAGGCCATTGTTTTCAAACTGCAAAAGAGCATCACTAACCTTCTTCCTGACGCTATTTACAACAGAATCTTTTTGCGTTAGTATGCGGTTCATCTCTTTGAGCTGTTTGGCTCTCTCTTCGCTTTCAAGTCGGCTTGCACTAAGTTCAGTTTCCGCTTTTCTCAGTGCCGATTCTCGAGTATTTAGGGTGGTTTCAAGCTGTCTGAGGTTGTCTTCCTTTTTTTGCAAGCGATCCTGGGTAAGTTTTAAATCACCACTCAAGCGGCTATTCTCACGAACACTCTCCTCTTCCACCCTGTTATTTTTATCTATCAGCAAGTTATAAGTCTCATTGAGCTTCTCAAAATTTCGGTTTATCATGGATATGTGTTTTCCCTGGAGTGTAGTGTCTTGCTCAAGTTCTTTTATTTTTTTTTGGGCGAGCCGCTGGCTATCCTCAAGTTCCTTGTTTTTCTCCAACAATTCATTGCCCTCGGTCCTGGCTTTCTTCAAATCCTCTTCACAGGACTGACGACCGGATTTGGCTTCCTCAAGTAATCGGGCGGGAACGCATGCCTGCATGATTAGTAGCAAAGCAGGAATAATCAATTTTGTTTTTATCATATATGACGCAAATGTATGAATTCACCTTAGCCTGCAGATAAATTCAGGGGGCGGGGATGGTCGTAATTTGCGGCATATTTTTGCCATTTTTAAAAGGAGTCCCGACAATCAACCAGTTTTTTGCAAGAAAAAAGAGAAATCATCTGGGAAGCCATTCATTCTATAAACAGCAGTGGGCAACTGAGTCATGATTGCCACTTTAAAATGTTTACTTTTGCGGGTATGAATATAACCATTGACAATCAGTCGGGTTTTTGCTTCGGGGTGGTCTACGCCATTCAGATGGCCGAGGATGAGTTAAACGAGAACGGAAAGCTTTACTGCCTTGGTGATATCGTCCACAACAATATGGAGGTTGAAAGGCTCCAGAAAAAAGGCCTCGTAATTATTCAACACCAAGATCTCGAAAACCTTCGCGATTGCAAGGTTTTGATTCGTGCACATGGAGAACCCCCTTCTACCTATGAAATCGCACTTCGCAATAACATTCAATTAATTGATGCCAGCTGTCCGGTGGTATTAAAGTTACAAAATCGTATCCGTGAGGGTTACGAGGAAACCACAGAGAACAATGGCCAAATTGTTATTTACGGACTGGAAGGACATGCTGAAGTAAACGGGCTCAAAGGGCAGACTCAGGGGAATGCAGTTGTAGTGATGAATGAGAAAGACCTGGATGCTATTGATTTTTCCAGACCTATTAAATTGTATACGCAGACAACCAAAAGCACATCTGGTTTTCTTGCTATCAAAAAGGCAATTGAGGAAAGATTACATGCCAGAGGCAATCATGAACTGCTCTCATTTGAAGCGAATGATACCCTATGCAGACAGGTATCAAATCGCGAACCTCAGCTTGAAAAATTTGCAGCATTGCACGATGTGATTATTTTCGTTGGTGGCCGTAAAAGCTCGAATGCCAAAATTCTGTTTGAAGCTTGTCATAAAATTAATCATAATACCCACTTTATTTCTACGCCTGAGGAACTCGATTTTACTTTACTGGAGGGAGCTGAAAATGTGGGAATCTGTGGTGCTACTTCAACACCCATGTGGTTAATGGAATTGGTTGCCGACCGCATCAAGCAGCAAAGCATCTCTCTTCATGCCTAATCACAAAATAAGCGGATTTACCTATATCCGTAATGGTTTTGAATACGGATATCCCTTTCTTCAATCTATCCAGTCTTTGCTTCCTCTAGTTGATGAACTAGTTGTTGCTGTTGGTAAATCACATGACGGAACAGGCGATGCCATCAGAGCTTTAGGTTCCAATAAAATTATAATCATTGATACCTTGTGGGATGAAACACTCAGAGAAGGTGGTAAAATTTTTGCCCAACAGGCTAATATTGCATTGGATGCAATAACCGGAGACATCGGATTTCATTTGCAGGCAGACGAAGTTTTGCATGAAAATGACTATGATAGCATCAGAGAGGCCATTCAGCAACTTAGAACACATCCCCTTGCAGAAGGTATACTTTTTAATTTTCTTAATTTTTATGGTGGTTATCACTATACCGGTAGTACCAGAAAATGGCACCGAAAAGAAATACGCATCATCAAGAATTCCCCCAATATCCGTTCTTACCGAGACTCTCAGGGATTCCGATATTACCCTTCAGTAAAAGCCTATTTGGAAGGACATCCCGGAAGAAAGCTAAATGTATTGTATGTAAATGCCTCGGTATATCATTACAGCTACGCCAGAGACCCTGCAACCATGCAGAAAAAAAACAATTACTTCAACTCTTTCTGGCACGACGATAATTGGCTCCGCAAAAACAATCCTTCATCTGCAAATTTTGATTATAATCGGGTAGATTTTGTAATTCCTTTCACCGGAGCACATCCTTTACTCATGGAACCTCTTGTGAAAAGACAGCACTGGGAATTTACATTTGATTCTTCAAAAAGTAAGTTCACGCCAAAAGGCAGGATTTTACATTGGATTGAAAAAAAAACCGGCTGGCGAATCGGAGAATATAAAAACTACCGAATCGTAGGCACTGTTAAAACAAGTTGATTTGGCGGTGCAAATCCAAAAATTCTTTTATTTCGTTTTGTACTTTTTTTATCCACGCACTGCCCGTACTGAAAGGGAGTGACAAAAGTATGCCGTTGGGCCATGTGTGCAGGAGGATGCCCCTTTCAGCAAAGTGCTCCCTTATGCCCGAGGTGGTAAGTTTAGGTGCTGTTTCAGGATTCGGATTTTTACATTCCATCCACAACAATGTTCCGGATGCGTAAACTCCCGAGAGTATGGGGTGTGAAGACATGCGTTTTGCAAATTGTGATTGCATAGCTCCCGTAATTTGCAGTCCCTGACTAATTTCTGTTGATTGCAATGCCTGAATACCTGCTTCTGCAACGGCATAAGCAAGAGGGCCCGGGGTACCATAAACATCAGCAGAAAAGTGATTCAGGCCGAGTGAATCACCAATGGACTTAATACATGAAACCATGGCCAAGGGCAGTTGATTGGCAAAACCCGGCAGCATGTAGGCAATATCAGGATGGTAAAGCTGTCCTTGTGAAGCAAACAAATCACCTGTTCTACCGAAACCTGTATAGCATTCATCGGCAATGGTGATTACCCCAAGTTGTCTGCACATCAAAAGTAATTTATCTAGCAAGCTGCGGTCATAAAACCGCCAAACATCACCATTCAGGAGTAAAGGCTGGTAAATGAAAGCGAGCACATCGCCTCTGCGAACATATTTTTCTGTGGTATTAAACACCTGCCGGGCATTTTTACCATTGGGCATTGGAAGATGGATCCATTCCAACTTGGCGTTTTTCTCATTTGAAGGAGCATTGACTAATTCGCTGATGCTGTTGAAAAAAGGTTTGGATTGCCCGCTCAGTAAAAGGCATTTGTTTTTTCGAGGCTCTTCTGTTTTTCGTAACTGCAATGCCCATTCCATCGCCTGGGCAATGGCTTTTTTCTCGGTTGTGCAGAAATACAAATGGGTATGGTTTCCAGGGAACAGCTTGAGAATGGTTTTTCCGAGTGATTCGATGCGGGGATGTGTTGCACCCTTGCCTGAGATAAATGTCATTTCTCTCGCCTGGTTGAGGAGCGCTCTTACGATGGCAGGATGAGCAGATCCGAGCAATGACAACCATGAGGCAGACGAAGCATCCAACACCACATTGTCTCGGTCATCAACGAAAAAAGGGCCTTTTGCTTTTGTAAAAAAAGGGGCAAATCCGGAAGCTGATGATTGATCCAGGCCTATTTCATCACCCGCCTGAAAAGGAATTTCGGCTTGGGAAAACCCGGAGAACAAATTGTCTGCCATGAATTTGTTTTCGTCTTACTTTTGATTGGTAAAATGAAACTCAAAGTAACACTTTTTCTGTTAAGCTCCCTGTTAATCTTTTCTTTTCCTTCTTGTAAGAAGGACCAGCAAACGGTTGAGATACCCTATTTTCCGGTGAACTTTAGTATTGTTCTTGCCAATCCTCAGTTTAACCGATTGAACGCTCCCGGAGGATATGTTTATGTTACGGGAGGTTCAAAAGGAATCATAATTTACCGTGCAGGAGCAGAGCAGTTTATAGCGCTCGACAGGCATTGTCCCTACAGGGTAGACGAAAATTGCAGGGTCATGGTAAACGCCACACAGGTTGTGGCAGCGGATTCCTGCTGTGGTTCTGAATTTGTGCTAACCGACGGTTCCGTGATCAAAGGTCCTTCTACCTTCTCATTACAACGCTACCAAACCGAATTCGACGGAAGCGTGCTCAGGGTGTACAACTAAAATCAGAAAGGTTCGTTTTCTTCTTCGGTATCGGTATCATTGATTTTCGACTGAAAGGTAATATTAGGCGGATCATTGAACTGAAAATTCGGGGAAATATTACCGGATGCGGGGGCTGCCTGATAATCGTAGAAATCGGGGTCGGTGAATTTTGCAAGGTGAGAGATAAATCGCATGGGTACATCCGCAAGAGCCCCATTCCGGTGCTTTGAGATGATGAGTTCTGCCTTGCCGGCCGTGCTGTTACCCTGTTCATCGGTCTCGAGACCATAGTATTCCGGGCGATAGATAAACAGTACCATATCGGCATCCTGCTCAATGGCTCCTGATTCGCGAAGGTCTGAAAGCTGGGGCTTTTTATTTCCGCCTCGGGTTTCAACGGCACGACTCAACTGGGAAAGTGCAATGATGGGAATGTCCAGTTCTTTTGCAATGGACTTGAGAGATCGTGAGATCGTGGAAATTTCCTGTTCCCTGTTTCCTTTGTCGGCGCCTGCTGTCATGAGTTGCAGGTAATCGATAATCACCAGTTGAATGTCATATTGGGCTTTCAGCCTGCGGCATTTGGCACGCAGTTCAAAAATATTCAGTGCCGGGGTATCATCTATGAAGATTGGTGCCTCGGAGAGATTTCTGATCTGTGCATTGAGTTGTGCCCATTCATGCTCTTCGAGTTGTCCTTTTTTTAGTTTTTCAGCAGCAATTTCAGTTTCAGATGATATGAGCCTATTTACCAACTGCACCGAACTCATTTCGAGTGAGAAGATGGCGATTGCTTTTTTAAATTCAACGGCGGTATTTCTTGCCAGGGAGAGTACAAACGCCGTCTTACCCATACCCGGTCGGGCTGCCACAACCACCAAATCCGATTTTTGCCAACCTCCCGTGAGGCGATCCAAACCTGAAAATCCACTAGGAACACCGCTCAGACCATCCTGCTGGTTGCGGGCTGCCTCAATCTGCTTGATCGCAGCATTGATTAGGGTGCTCATTCTGTCATAGTTCTTTCGGATATTACTCTCGGCTATGGAAAACAAGCGACTCTCGGCATTGTCCAAGAGGTCAAACACATCAGAGGTATCTTCAAATGCATCCCTCAGCGTTTCGGCAGAGATGCGGATGAGTTCGCGCTGGATGTATTTCTGACTGACTATGCGTGCATGATACTCCACATTCGCTGCAGAGCCTACACGATTGGTAAGGGAAGTAAGGTAATAGGCTCCACCTGAGATCTCCAGTTTACCGTTTTTCTTAAGTTGCTCGGTAACAGTAAGCAAATCGATTGGCTGGGTATTCTGAAAAAGAAGCAACATGGCTTCATAAATGTTTCTGTGTCCCTCTTTGTAGAAACTCTCAGGCTTAAGGACATCAATTACCGCGTTAACGGCATTTTTTTCGAGCATCATTGCGCCCAGCACTGCCTCTTCAAGATCAACCGCCTGTGGGGGAATTTTGCCATACTCGGAAAGGGTAATATCGTTATCGGGGCGCTTGAGTCTGCGTTTATTCTGAGTGTTTTCGCTTAGGATTTCCATACTTACAAAGTTACCTGTTTCGCCTTCGTAGAATCGGGGTGTGTTAACATCTTTTTTGCCCATGATAATCAGAGATATTTTTGATTTGCGGGGGGCATGCCATAGGTTTGCAGAACAAATGATGCAATAATCCTGATTCATTTCGTTTCAACTCATCAAGAATAGAAATCATGACAAAACAAACCATCTTATGGGCCGATGATGAGATTGACCTGTTAAAAGCACACCTAATTTTTCTGAGCGACAAGGGATACAGGGTTCTAAGCGCTTCTAATGGCGCAGAAGCCCTTGAAATCATCAAAAAAGAAACGGTTGATTTGGTTCTGTTGGATGAAAATATGCCTGGCTATTCTGGGCTTGAAGTATTGTCTCAGATCAAAGAGAAATATCCACAGGTACCGGTAGTGATGATTACAAAAAGTGAGGAGGAACATATCATGGAAGATGCCATAGGGTCTAAGATCTCCGACTACCTAATCAAACCCGTTCATCCCAAGCAAATTCTCTCTTCCATCAAAAAGAATCTTGACAATAAGAGGTTGATCAGCGAAAAGAGTGCCATCAATTATCAACAGGAGTTCCGTTTGCTTGCCAACAGGATTTCTGAAAACATGAATGCGGCTGAATGGGCAGATCTCTATAAAAAGCTGGTTTACTGGAATCTTGAACTGGAACGCACCAAGGATAACGGACTCACTGAAATATTTGAGGCCCAGATGAAAGATGCAGGCAGAATGTTTGCCCGTTTTGTGGAAAAGAACTATCTCTCATGGATTCAGGGAAACCAACCTGATGCGCCTGTACTGTCCCATAATTTGTTCCGAAATTTGGTATTGCCGGAGCTTGAGGGCGAGGACCATCTTTTTTTCTTTCTAATTGACAATCTTAGGTATGACCAGTGGAAGATTATTCAGGAAATTTGTGCTGATTTTCTGGATACCGAAAAGGAAGATATCTATTATTCGATCTTACCAACAGCCACCCAATATGCCCGTAATGCCATATTTGCGGGGATGATGCCCTCCGATATCGAGAAAAGAATGCCCACTCTATGGAAAAATGAAGAAGACGAGGAGAGTAAAAACCAATTTGAGGAAGCATTTTTAACTGACCAGTTAAAACGACTGGGACTCAACATCAAATGCTCATACCATAAAATAAGCAACCACGGGGCGGGAAAAAAACTGTCTGATCAGTTTGGGAACTTGTTTGACAATAGGTTGAATGTGATTGTATACAACTTTGTGGATATGCTTTCCCACGCCCGCACAGAGATGGAAATAATCAGGGAACTTGCCGATAACGAATCAGCTTATCGTTCCATCACGCGGAGCTGGTTTGAACATTCTCCCCTTCTTGAGATGCTGAAACAGGCCGCCAACAAAAAAGCAAGAATAGTGATAAGTACAGACCATGGTACGATCTGCGTAAAAGAGCCCATAAAAGTCATTGGTGATCGACAAACCAATACCAACCTGAGGTACAAAACAGGTCGTAATCTCGACTACAATCGCAAGGATGTTTTTGAAGTTAAAAATCCTTTCGATGCAAGATTACCCAAACAACATGTCAGTTCAAGTTATATTTTTGCCCGGGAGGATGCTTTTTTTGCCTATCCTAACAATTACAACCATTATGTTTCGTACTACAGAAACACATTTCAGCATGGAGGTATTTCAATGGAAGAAATGCTTATTCCTTTCGCTGTTTTAAAGCCAAAGATGTAAATCATGACCAAATCCTGGACTGCTCAGAGCACTAACGACTACGACTTAATTGCAAAAGAAATTTTAAGTACTGCTTTCGACAAAAGAGTTTTTTTTGTTGAGGGCAATATGGGAGCCGGAAAAACCACACTCATTAAGCACCTTGCACACGCCTTGGGGGTAAAGCAATTGGTGAACAGTCCCACCTTTTCCATCGTAAATGAATATACTGACAAGGACGAGAATCCGGTCTATCATTTTGACCTGTTCAGGATAAAAAACAAGCGCGATCTGCGGGAAGTTGGAATTGAGGAATATGTATTTTCCGGCTTTTACTGTTTTATCGAATGGCCTCAGCTTGCGGAGGAATTTGTGGACGAAAGAGCAGTAATAACAATCAAGAACACAGGTAACGAAGTCCGTACCGTGCAACTGAGTTTCGATTAAGGGATTAAAAAACCTCTTTGAGTACCTTCACTGTTTTAAGATCACTGAAGTTAGAAACCTGAAGGGAATAAAAATCCAGCAATGCCGAAAGCATTTTTTTTCTCTCCGGAAGCGAAAAGATTTTTCTTTTCTTGCTCTCGGGATGCTGTTCATTCAGGATTTTCAGAATCAATGCGGAGGTTTCTTCATCCACAATATTATTGGTAAGTGAAGGAGGTGTGGATCCGAAAACACCTTCTCGCAGATTGAAATATTTTCCGGATTTGTGTGAACTTACATCAGGAAAAAATCCAAGGTGTCTGCTCAGTCCAACCAGAAAAAAAAGATGGTAATCAGGATTCAGGTCATGGGTATCAAAAAAGTCAAATTCGTGCAATAAAAAATCAAACAAATCCTCGTCAAGGTAATCTTCCCTGAGGGATTTGTCTAGCACTTCATTGATAAACTGGGTAACAAAGTATTTGATAAAATCGGAATGAAGTGTTTTGTAAGGAGCTTCCAGATTGGCTTCCTGTAATTGCTGTAAGCCATCTTTTTGTTGAATTTTATAGACAATTTGTAACCTATTGAGAGGCTGAAAGAGGGCAGGCTTAAATTTGGCTTTGGGGCCTTTGGAGGAGGGTACCATAAAACTGGTTACCCCCGAGGAACGCGTAAAAATTTTAACAATTGTACTTTTTTCGGAGTAAGGGAAATTTTTTAGAACAATTCCCGGTGATTTATGAATCATAATTTATCTGATTAACATGAATTTTGTTGAACATCCTTTTGAGCCGTCTTTTGTGGCGGCAAAAACAAAATAAATTCCTGTATGCGCTTTTTCACCTTTGAGGTTGATTCCATTCCAAAGTGACTGTCCACCCAATGAGGTGGTTTGGTATACCAGCGTTCCCGCAGCATCTGTGATTTTAACTTCTGCCCCCTGCACCAAACCGCGAATTGCGATAGGTCCACTGTAGTCCTCCCTCACCGGATTAGGATATACCAACACATCCTGGCACTCCGGATAACTACGGGTGGCGGTTCCCTTGTAAGAGACCAATCCTTTTTCAGTGGCAATAAACACCTCTCCTGTTCGTCTGTTAATTTCAATATCGTTGATGCTGTTAGACACCAGCGGGCTTGTTTCCTGTGTAAAGTGCTCCAACTGTTCTGTTCCGTCGGGACTGATTAAAAATACACCGCTTTGTGCGGTACCAATCCATTTGCGGTTGGCATCATCTACTTCAATGGCGGTAACAGTTTCTGATTCAAGGAGGTATTGG
>Ga0068872_10002602_pt1 | contig 14125 bp, 11 predicted proteins | sample NOAtaG_7_FD_66441 | JGI IMG/M metagenome (GOLD analysis project Ga0068872, IMG submission 66441) | Freshwater lake microbial communities from Lake Erie, under a cyanobacterial bloom - NOAA_Erie_Diel1S_2200h metaG | ecosystem: Environmental > Aquatic > Freshwater > Lake | place: USA: Ohio, Lake...
CTACATACAGCCTACACGCAGCCGCATTGCAGGCAAGAGCCCGGACCGCTTATCCACGCACATCGCGCCCTATCAGGGCAGCCTCCTCGCCCGGCCGTTCGCACCGCATTCGCATCACCCCCAGCGCCCCGCGATCCGCTGCTTCACACCCCGTTTGGTCGCTCGCTTCGCTGCCTGGCGAACTGCGCGTCATTCTCGCCGACACATCTCCTTCGCCGCATCAACAGAACCCGATCGCGAGCCCTCGTCTACGCTGCGAATCCGCCATGACCCCGTGTGATTATGCTTCCCGGCGGCAGGCGGCCTGCCGGAGGATCCGAGTCTGGCCCTCGGCAAACCGCCGCACTCCAGCCGAACGCCCCCTTCTTACCGCCGCAAGACGGCGAACCCATTTCTACACACCCCTTTGGACATCAACATCATGGCTCCTCTCGCCCGTCGCGTCGTCTCCGCGCCCAGCCACCACATCCCCGCTGCCTGGTTCGCCGCAACCGTGCTCGCCGGCGGCGCCCACGCCCAGACCATCAATGAGGTCGAACCCAACAACGCCCGCGCCAAGGCCGACATCATCGAGCAGGCCCCCGCCACCGGTCTGTCCATCGTCGGCACCACCACCGGCTCCTCAGGCACCGGCTCCACCAGCCCCGATTTCTTCTTCGTCTACCCCGCCCCCGCCCCCGCCGCCATCTACCGCCACCGCCTCACCCTCACCTCCACCACCCCCGGCCACATCATGAACCTCCGGGGCCGAGCCCAGACCATGGGCTTCCCCGCCACCGGCGACGTTGTCCTGCAACTCGCATCCGGCTCCAGCCCCCGCATCGCCCAGTGGTACGGCTTCGGCCGCCGAGGCGGCGTCTTCGTCGGCGTCTTCGGTTCCTCCTCCACCACCGCCGCCTACACCATCGCCCACGAACGCACCACCATCGTCCCGATCGATCTCGGTTCCTTCGGCCAGGGCCCCATCTCCATCACCACCATCGCCCAGGGCCACAGCACCGACACCGAACTGTTCCTCTTCGACGCCAACCTCCAGCCCATCCCCGACGCCGGCAACGACCAGCCCATCTCCCCGCTGGTCGCCCAGGCCGCCCTCACCCGCACCCTCCCGGCAGGAACCTGGTACCTCGCCGTTTCCGACGCCAACACCGCCTGGCAGTTCGGCGCCCCGCCCGACGACGCCGACCGCACCAACTTCCTCACAGAGTTCCTCGACACCTTCGTCTGCGGTTCCGCCGCCACCAACCGCAACCTCACCTTCTTCATCAGCGACGCCGCCGGCAACACCCGGCAGGTCAACGCCACCAAAACCGAGCCCTTCGAGGTCCGCTGGTTCTCTCTCCAGACCATCCCCGCCGCCTGCAGCCCCGCCGATGTCACCGCCGTTGGCGGCCCGCCCCTCGGCCCTGACGGATTACTGACCGGCGACGACTTTGTCACCTTCATCAACGCTTTCGCGGCCGGCTGCCCCTGATCCGGGGAAGGCAATTGCCGCGACCTCACCTGCCCGAGGCGAATCTCGTCGCTTTCCCACAGGCAACTCGCCCGCTTTCTGGTAGACTCAAAAGCGTCCCCCGCTCGGGCACCAGCACACGCCAGCGTCCAAACGCCCACACCCCGCTGCTTGAGGAGAGACCCGTGCTTGATCCGCTGACTTCGCGGCCGATCTTCACTCTGGCACGTCGCGCTCACCAGCTCCCCTTCAGGGCAAGCCCAGGCCCGCAGGCCGGCTGCGCTGTCCGCGCGGCCGCCGCCCTTGTGGTTGCCGCCCTCGGCTTCGCCGCCCCGACACACGCCGACGTGGTCACCGACTGGAACGCCCTCGCCCTGCAGGCCGTTCGCACCACCGGCGCCGCCCCGCCTCCCACCGCCCGCAATCTGGCGATGCTCCACACCGCCATGTACAACGCCGTCGCCGGCGTCAACGGCAGCTCGCTCTACGGCGGCTTTGCCCCCGCCACCCAGCAGGCCCTCGCCCAGGCCGCCGCCGCCCAGGCCGCGCGTGACGTCCTCGTCGCCGCCTACCCCAGCCAGGCCGCCACCTTCAACTCCGCACTCGCCTCCCAACTCGCAGCCCTCCCCGCCGGAGCCCAGCGCGACGCCGGTGTCGCCTACGGCAGCCAAGCCGCCGCCCACATCCTCTCCCTCCGCGCCAGCGACGGCTCCTCCGCCCCCGTCACCTACACGCCCTCCTCCGATCCCGGCCGCTGGCAGCCCACCGGCCCACTCTCCACGCCCCTCTTCCAGGCCTATGCCACCACCACCCCCTGGGGCATGACCACCTGCGATCAGTTCCGCCCCGCCGCCCCGCCCTCGCTGGCCTCGCCCGAATACGCCCAGGCCCTCCAGCAAGTCCGCACACTCGGCTCGGCCACCAGCAGCGTCCGCACCGCCGAGCAGACCCAGATCGCCAACCTCTGGGCCGCCGGCGGCGGCACCGTCACCCCGCCGGGTATGTGGAACCAGATCGCCCAGCACACCATCTCTGCCCGCCCGCAGATCGACCTGCTCCAGTCCGCCCGCGCCTTCGCCCTGCTGAACATGGCTCTGGCCGATGCCGCCGTCTGCGCCTGGGACGCCAAGGCCCACTACGACTTCTGGCGCCCCGTCACCGCCCTGCAGGGCATCGAGCCCGGCTGGCAGCCCCTGCTCACCACGCCCCAGTTCCAGAGTTACACCTCCGGCCACAGCACCTTCTCCGCCGCCGGCGCCGCCGTGCTCGCCGGCTTCTTCGGCACCGACAACATCCCCTTCTCGGTCACCAATGACAACGGCACCGTCGTCCGCTGGTTCAACTCCTTCTCTGGCGCCGCTGCCGAGGCCGGCATGAGCCGCATCTACGGCGGCATCCACTTCAACGTCGACGACTTCGCCGGCCGCGCCTCCGGCGGAGCCCTCGGCAGCTACGTCTACGGCAACTACCTCGTCCCCGCCCCCGGCGCCGCCGCCGCGTTGCTGCTCGCCGGCGGCCTGCTCGCCCGCCGCCGCCGCTGACGCACGCCCACGCGACCGCCTCCCGAATCGGCCCCCGAACCGCCCCCGCCCCGCCGCCCGTACCCTCCGGGCGACGCATGTCCCAGGCCGCCACCCGCTACCAGGCCCTCTTCCTCTCCTTGCGCTCCCGCAAGGCCCGCCAACCCGCGCCCACCGGGCTTGACAAACTCGCCACCGTCGCCGGCCTGCGCTTCGCCAACCGCCGCATCTCCGTCAAGTGGCTCGCCCGCCAGGCCGAACTCATCGACGCCCGCTCCCCCGCGCTCCGCAACACGTCCGACGCCGCCCTCGACGAGCACATCGAACGCTCCCGCGAGGTCTTCATCCGGGGCAAGCAGAACGACGACTCCACCCGCGAGGCCCTCGCCGTCATCCGCGAGGTCGCCCGCCGTGTCACCGGCGAAGAGCCCTATCGCGTGCAGTTGATGGGCGCGCTGGCGATGTTCCACAGCCACATCATCCAGATGCTCACCGGCGAGGGCAAGACCCTCACCGCCTCCATCGTCGCCCCCCTGCTCGCGTGGCGGCACCGCACCCTCCACGTCTTCACCGTCAACGACTACCTCGCCAAACGCGACGCCGAAGGCCGCGCCCCCATCTACGACCGCCTCCGCCTCCGCTGCGGGGCCATCCAGCAGGAGCAGGACCCCGCCGCCCGCGCCGCCGTCTACGCCCTGCCCATCGTCTACGGAACCCCCAAGCAAATCGTCGCCGACTACCTCCGCGACCAGATCCGCCTCGGCGCCGTCGCCAGCCCCTGGGCCGCCGCCCGCTCGGCGCACCCCTCAGCGCCCGCCGGCCAGGGCGGCCCCATCGTCCCCGGCCTCCGCGCCGCCATGGTCGACGAGGCCGACGGCGTCCTCATCGACGAAGCCGTCGTCCCCCTGATCATCGCCCAGTCCCGCCGGGGCGACGAGATGGCCCACGTCTACCGCCAGGCCGCCGCCTTCGCCGGCCGCCTGGTCGACAAGCAGCACTTCACCATTGACCGCCTCCGCCGCAAGGCCGAACTCACCCGCGCCGGCAACGCCCGCTGCGAGGAAATGTTCCCCGCCGGCGACGACCCCATCTGGCGGGCCCCCCGCCGCGCCGCCGAACTCGTCCGCCAGGCCCTCGTCGCCCGCTACTGCTACCTCAAGGGCCAGCACTACGAGATCATCGACGGCCGCGTCCAGATCGTCGACGAGTTCACCGGACGCATTCTCCCCGACCGCTCCTGGGAGCACGGCCTCCACCAGTCCGTTGAAGCCAAGGAAAGCCTCGAGATCACCGCCGACCGCGAGACCCTCGCTCGCATGTCCTTCCAGCGCTTCTTCCGCATGTACCCCGTCCTCTGCGGCATGACCGGCACCGCCGCCGATGCCACCGGCGAGATGGAACGCACCTACTCCCGCCGCGTCATCGTCATCCCCACCAACCGCCCCGTCGCCCGCGTCCAGCTCCCCACCCGCGTCTTCCGCACCTCCCGCGCCCGCTTCGCCGCCGTCGTCGAATCCATCGACGCCATCCGCTCCGCCGGCCGCCCCGTCCTGGTCGGCACCCGCTCCGTCGAGGCCAGCCAGACCGTCGCCGAACTCCTCACCGCACGCAACGTCCCCCACGACGTCCTCAACGCCGTTCAGGACAAGCACGAGGCCACCCTGGTCGCCAAGGCCGGCCGCGCCGGCGCCGTCACCGTCGCCACCAACATGGCCGGCCGCGGCACCGACATCAAGCTCGACCTCCAGGCCCGCAAATCCGGCGGCCTCCACGTCGCCATCACCGAGATGCACTCGGCCACCCGCATCGACCGCCAGCTCATCGGCCGCGCCGGCCGCCAGGGCGACCCCGGCTCCGCCCAATTTCTCCTCTCCCTGGAGGACGAACTCGTCCGCCTGCACACACCCCGCCTGGCCGCGGCACTCAAAGAGTCCGGCAACGACGAAGAACTCACCGGCGCCAGCCTCCGCATGGCCATCGCCCTGTTCCGCCTCGCCCAACGCCGCGCCGAGCACCGGGGCCGTATAAGCCGCGCCGAAGTGCTCCGCCAGGACGACTGGATCGAGAAGCACCTGCCGGGGCTGTAGCCCCGCGCCCATCGGTCGTTGCAGGCAACGTCGGCCATGCTGCACCACTCCCACAAACACGGGTCATGAACAGGTCAGGCTGGCGATCCGCCGCGAACTCTCCGCGGCCCCAGACCATTTTGCGCAGCGATCCGTCTGCACCCCCTTGCAATCGCCCATCGCTTCGGGCATACTCCTAAGTAATATGCCCCTTGCTCTCCTCGCCATCGCGTGCGCGTCCATCGCGCTGGCCCAGCCCAATCCGCTGCCCCCGCCCCTCGCCCAGTGGGCGATTGACCAGACCCTCCGCAACGCCAAGCCGGTGCGTGTAGAGGTTGAGTGCATCGACTCCACCACGCTGAGCCCGGAACAGATCGAAGCAGACTGGCAGCGTGTCGCCCGCTTCCCCGACCACCCCGACCGCTCGAGAATCGAGTCCAACCGCAATCTCGCGGCCAACCCGGTCCGCACCCGCATGGTCTGGGCCTTCGGCGGCGGTCCGTGGTACTTTCGCCGCGCCACCGGCGACTCACACATCCTTGAGATTGCGGGCGACAGCCAGTACCGCTGGGCCATGTCCTCCTCACCCCGCGGCGGGACTCCGGGCCACTTGTCCATCACGGCAGCCGGCGTGCCCCACCCCAGCGGCTTGGGCTTTGGTCAGTTCTATATGGTGCTCGTGCAGGACGTCGCCAAGGTCGGCAACTACAACGTCGTTTCTCACCGGTCCCCAAGCATCGTCCACGCCTCTTCCGCCACTGCCGCCTCCACCCCCTTTGCTCAGTGGGCAGACGGCAGAGAGGTCGTCCTTGAGCGTCAGGGCGACGTGCTCTCAGTGATCGAGCATCGCAAGCAGGAAGACGGCAGCGTGGAATCCACCACTCTGCTCACCACCAACACCCTTCGGTCTCCGCCCGCTGGCTGGCCCCTGCCGCTGTTTGTCCCTGAGTTCACGATCGACCTCGGCGAGGGCCGCCAGCAAACCTGGAAGGTGCTCAGTGTCGAACCGCTCAGCGTCGCCGATCTCCAGACCATGGTCGCCATCCCGAAACCCCCCGCGGGGGTGACCGTCGTTGATCATTCCCGCCCCGTCCCGATCCCCGAAGAACAGACCGTGGATGCGTGGTACCCGGATGGTCGCGTCATCCGCCTTCGCTCCAAAGACGGTCCCGAACTGGAGATGTGGAACATCATCCCCGAAAGGTTGGCCGAGGCACCAGCCGCCACGAACGCGTCAGTCGAGACCGGTGACCAACCAGCCGCCGGCGCGAGCACCCCCTGCCGCTGGTGGATGGCGATCGCGCCCCTCCTGCTTGTCCTCGGCGCCGCTGTTGTCATCGCCAAACTGCGTAAGGGACAGCCTGGGTAGTTCTGGCTGCAAGCACCGCCGGGCGCCGTTCCCCGCTCGCCCGTCACCATCCACCGCCATGCCTTCACGCCCCCCGACATCCCGCTCCGGCCTCACGCTGGTCGAACTCCTGGTCACCATCGGCGTCATCGGGCTGATTGTCGCCCTGACCATCGTCGGCATGCGCCACGTCGGGACACAGTCCAAGGTCCCCTCCGATCTCGGCAAAATGCAGGCCATCGGCGCCGGCTTCTCACTCTACAACCAGGACTTCCAAGAGGCCTTCCCCCTGTTCACCACCATCGGCTCGTTCAGCACCGAGCTCCGGGGCGAGGGCCTGCCACCGCAGAAGGTCTCCTACTTCGAAGCCGCCTCGACGTGGCACATCGTGCTCGCCCGTCCCTATTTCTCCGCCCCGCCGACCAGCGACATCTTCTTCCCCTCCAGCAACCGCGTCGCCGACTACGCCCGGCGGCCCAAACGCACCACGTTCCTCTACCCGTGCGCGTTCATCGCACGCCCGGAGTTCTGGCGGCCCGAAACCCGGATGGTCGACACACCCCAACTGGGAGCCACCCGCACCAGCGAAGTCGCCTTCCCGTCCGCCAAGGCCCTCATCGTCCGGGGCCCCGTGCCCAACGCACCAGCCCCCGTGCTTCCGGAGTTCACGCCCGTGCTATTCACCGACGGATCAGCACGCGACCTTCCCCGCGCAGAACACGCCAGCGGCTACCTCAAGGGCTGCGGAATCTGGTGGGACAACTACGGCGGCGAGCACCACGGCGACACCCCGCCCTTGCTTCACACCATCGGCGGCGTGCAAGGCCGCGACGTGCGACCGGTCGCCGGGCGCTAAATGGTCTCCCTCCGCGAGCGGCTGGCCATACCCATTTCGACTCGCACATGAACTGCCATGGATGGGGGTTTCACGCACCGCCTTGCCAAACCGCAATGAACAACCCAGGCTCTCGCTCATCAACCTCTCGGAGTGATCGGCAAGGCCGACACCCGGATCGCGTACTCATCCACCACCACCACGCACCGCGACAAACGCTCAATTGGCAGCTCGGCAAGAACACGGCGGAGCAGGTTCAACATCTCTTGGTCCGAGACATTACCGGCCCGAAACAGGACAAGCCCCGGACCTGCACGGCCACTCAGGGCAGCGATGCGCGCAAAGTCCAAGTCCACGGTGATGATCACACGATCCTCAGCTACAGCCTTCGCGAAGATCACGTCATCGGCGGCACTGGCCATCCCACACTCACGCACGTGTATCGCATCGTGACCACCCCCAGACTCACTGCGCAGCCACGCAGCAACCAACGGGCTGACGGGTTGATCGACCAGAAACTTCATGCGGATTTCAGCACGATGATCCGGTCCTCAGCCAGTGCAGCCGCGTAAGCCATCGCGGCACGGATGTCCTCTGGTTCGAGATCAGGGTGATTCTTAAGCACCTCCGCTTCGCTCTGGCCGGACGCCAGCAGGTTCAGCAGCCTCGACACCGGAAAACGCAACCCGCGAATGCAGGCCTTCCCGCCCATCACCTTGGCATCGACCGTGATTCGTGACAAGTCCGCCATAGGAACGCTCCAGTACTTGAGTGCCCAATCATATCGGCGGAATCACCCCGCCAAGCCACCGGCTGGTCACACGATCGCCCCGCGAACGCGAACCGCACGCGGTCAAATCTCGACCGCCCCCCTCACTCCGGCAACCGCCACGGCCGGAACTTCTCAATCGTCCCCTGGCTCTCCACAAACAGCAGCGCCCGGTTGGCCCCCAGCGTCCCCGCCGACGGCGCATCGATCAGCGCCGCGCTGTCGCTGGCGCTCATCTGCATCACCACCCGGCTGTCAAACTCCCGCAGCGTCCCCCGCGGCAAACTGCGGTCCAGGCTCGCCACCGTGTCATACCACAACACGCCGAACATCCCCACCGTCGGCCCGTCCCGCAGCAGCGCCAGCAACTGCTTGTCCGCCGGCACCGCCCGCCCCTCACCCGCCCCATCGCCGAAGGACATCCCAAAGTCATCCTCGCCCTTGCGCAGCGCTCTGAACCGCTGCGCTCCCACCACCACCAGATACACCGCCGGCCACGGCGTCGCCACATCCCCCGCCGCCATCCGCCGCTGCAACTCCGCATACAGCAGCCCCACCGCCGTCTCCGCGTCGCGATAGCCCGGCTGCCACAACCCCGCCGCCCGCGCTCCACCACCCCCCGCACCCCCCTCCGCCGTCCGCTCCAGCCACGTCGCCGCCGCCGCGCCCACGCGGCCAAACAACGCCGAGTCCGTCGGCAGCCCGTCCAGCAGCGTCACCCTGGGCAGTTCCTCATCCCCCGCGCTCACCCGGCCCACCGGGTGCCGCGCCAGCAGTTGCGCCGTCGCCGCCGCCAGCATCCCCGCCGCCTGCTCCTCGCGCTGCCCCACCATCAGCAGGTTCCCGCCGCTCTGTCGCGACAGCACCGCCGCCGTCGGGTCCTTGATCGCCACCGCCTCGCCCAATAGCACCCGCGCCGCGGCACCGCCCGCCTCCTCGCGCACCGGCGTCCGCAGCACCGCCGCCGCCGCCGGGGCCTCCAGCAGTTCCGCCGCCCGGTTGCCCTCGAACACCACCGGCTTGGCCAACTCGCCCACACCCATACCCCCAACCCCACCCCGCCAGCCCCGCGCCTTGGCGGCGATCGCCTCCAGGTGCTTCTCGCGCTCCGCATCGCCCAGCCAGGCGATCTGGAACGGGCTGTTCCCCTCCAGCATGCCCCCCTTGTCGTTGTAGATCGCCTCACCCGGCCGGCTCAGCAGCCGCGCCGCCGCGTTGTCCTCAGAGAGGATCACGTAACTGTCCGCCTCGCTGCACGCCAGCGCAATCCGCACCCCCATCTGCCCCATCGTCGCCCGCGCCAGCGAGTACGCACCCGCCAGCGTCTGGCTCCCCAGCAGCACATGCAGGCCGAACGCACGCCCCTGCCTCACCAGCCGGTCCAGCAGCAGCCCCGCCTCCTGCCCCACCTTGTCATCCTCAACAAACAACTCCTGGAACTCGTCCACCATCAGCAGCACCCGGGGCATCCGCTCCCCGGGCATCGCCCGCCGATACCCCGCCAGGTCCTGCGCCCCCACCGCCCGATACGCCTCGCCCCGCCGCTTGAGTTCCTCATCCAGCCGCCGCAGCACCGACAGCCCGAACTCCCGCTCACTCTCAATCGCGATCACCCGCGCGTGCGGCAGCCCGTGCGCCGCATACGCCTTGAACTCCACACCCTTCTTGAAGTCAATCAGGTAGAGTTCCAACTGATCCGGGCTGAACCACTCACCCGCCGCGGTGATCAGCACGTTCATCAGCGTGCTCTTGCCCGAGCCGGTGCGCCCGGCGATCAGCGCGTGCTGCGCGGTGCCCCGGCCCAGCGTCAAGTACTGCAGCTTGCTCGCCCCCAGCCGCCCCAGCGGGATCTTCAGTTCCGCCGTCGTGTCCCCCGTCCACATCAACTCCGCCTTGGCCCCGCCGCCAACCCCGCCCGGCAGCAGCGTCGCAAACGGCACCTGCACCTTCCCCGCATCCTTCGCCCTGGCCCCCGCCTCATGCACCAGCCGCCCAAACAGCTCATCCTCCGGCGGCCCATCCACGCTCACCGGCAGCCCCGCCAGCACGCTGTTGCGCACCGCCGTGCGTTCCTTCTTCAACGTCAGCGTCACCGCCCGCCGCTCAATATCCGCCAGGCTCAGCCCGCCGCCCGCCAAACCACTCCCCGCACCTCCCGCCGGCTTGGCCCGCACATCCGCCGACAGCAGCGTGAACACCCCGCACCTGGGCCCCGATGCCAGAATGCTCGCCAGCCTCGCGCACGCCTGATCAGAAAACCCGTTCGGATAGTCCGCGATCACCAGGAAGCGGTACGGCTCGGCCACCTCACCGGCGAACGCGTTGTACGCCTCGATGTCCGCGAACTCATTCCGCAGATACTTCTGGATCACGTTCTCCATGTGCTCGGTCAGATCCGTCAGCCGCTGCTCAATGTGCCTGGGCTCGGTCCAGATCCGGTCCGCCACCAGTTGCGGGTTGTGGTCCGCCAGGTGCATCATCCCCGCGAAGCTCTGCCCCAGCCCCACAGGGTCAATCAGCACAAACCGCGTCTTGCCCGAGGGGTACGCCAGCAGCGCCCGCAACGCCGCCTGCTGCAAACTGGCAATCGCCGCCGCCCGCTTCTCCGGCGTGTGCTCGATGAGCACGCACCCGTCGCCCGCCGTCGCGTCCATGCTCACCGGCAGCCGCAGCACCTCCGGGCACGCCGTCGCCAGCTCGCTCAATGTCGGCAGCCCGCCCGGCGTGCTCCGCAAGTCCAGTTCCACGCTTGCCAGCCGAATCGGCGCCGGCCCGGCCCCGCCATCGGCACCCCCGCCCGCATCCAGTTCTGCCCACGGCCGGTTCGCTGCATCCACCCTCGCCCGCAGCGCCGCGGCACCTTCCGCCACCTCGGTCATCGCCCGCCGCCACTGCCCGGCCATCTCCGCGAACCGTGCCGCCCGCCTGGTCTCCGCCGCGTCTATCGCCGCCGACCGCCGCTCCTGCGCCGCCCCCAGCGCCGTCGCCCGTCGCTCCTCGGCCACCGCCAGCAGCGCGTCGCGGTCCCCCTCCAGCCGCTCCAGCGTCGTGCTCAGCACATCCTGCACCCCCTCGATCATCGCCGTGTACCGCTCGTCCGCCTCGCCCAGTTCCCGCTCCATCCAGGGCTTCACCTTCTCCTCCACCGCCGCATACGCCTGCCGCGCGCTGATCTGCTCCCGCTCACGCCTGCGCCAGATCGCCCGCTCCTGTCGTGTTCGCACCGCTGCAATCTCTGCCAGCGCCGCCTCGTGCGCCGCCTTGCTCTTCGCCAGCGCCAGCCCCAGCGCATCGGCCTTTGGCCGGCACCGCCGCTTGGTCCACCGCCACAGCCACCACAGCCCCGCACCGGTCAGCACCGCCGCGATGCCCGCCCCCCACGCAATCCGCGCTGACCACGCCCACACATCCAGCCACGCCAGCCCCGTCCCCGCCAGCACGCCCACCGTCAGCGCCATGAACACCGCCCACGCCCCGCCGAACAGCCTGGGCAGCTTGAACGCCGCCAGCGCCGCCGTCGCCCGCTGCACCTCCGTCACGCTCCGCGCAAACGCCCCCACCGCGCCACCCGCCGCCGGCCGCTCCGCCGGCTTCCCGCCGCCCGCATCCTCTTCCCCGCCCTCTTTCTCCGCACTCCGTGCCGTCAGCCCCGCCAGCGCCGCCTCATCGCCCGCAGCCTCATCCGCCTCCCAGGTCTCCTTGGGCTCCTCCGCCGCTTCGGGTGTCACCCGCTCCGGCACCACCAAGGGCCCCATCCGGCAGTGGCTCAGAAAGTGCGCCGCCTGCGCCCCCAGGCTCTGCACCCCCGCCCACTCGGCCGTCAGCCGCTTCTTGCTCGCCTCAAACGCCTGCCGAGGCTTGTCCTTGCTGTTGTCAAACAGGCTCTCCGCCAGCCACAGCCGGTCATCCAGTTTCTTCTTCGCCTCACCCAGTTCCGCCCCCGCCTTCTCCTCCGCGATCGACCGCGCCGTCGCCCGCTTCATCGACGCCGCCCGCCGCTCCGCCTGCGCCCGCTCCAGCGCTGCCCCCGCTCCAGCCTCATACTCCCCCAGCACCCGCTCCCGCGCTGCCGCCGCCGTCCGCTCCGCATCCTTCACCGCCGCCGCGTACACGCTCTCGGCCGTGCTGATCGCCGACGCATGCTCCGCTGCGATCTCCTCCTCAAGCCGCCCGCGCTCGGCGCACGCACCCTGCGCCTTGGCCACCAGCCCCCCCACCACACCCACCGAGCCGCCCTCCCCCGCCTCCCGCTGACCGCCGCCCTTCTCCCCGCCGCCGCCGCCGTTGCCGGCTGCGCCGCTGCCCGCCACGCTCTTCTCCACCGCCGGCTCGCTCATTGGCACTCCCGTCGCGTCTGGTTCACCACTTCGCCCGCCCGCGACATCGCCCCCATCGCCGCCGCCACTTTCGTCGGCAACGCCTCCAGAAACTCCGCCTCAAACCGCCGCGCTGCCGCGTCGTCCCACACCTCCCGAACACGCTGCCACTTGGCCATCAACTGCCGATGCGCATCCTTCAACCGTGCCTGGCCCACTGCCACGCTCATGCCGGCTCCTTCCTCTCCCCGTCATCCATGGTACCGCCCCCCGCTCCTCCCCCCTCTCCCCCGCCCTCACGTCCTTCCGGCCCCTCCGCCTCCGCATGCCACATCTCATGACCGTCCGGACCCATCACGCTCAAAATCGCCCCCTCCGCCAGCACCACCACGCTCCCCTCCGGCAAGGCCAGCACGCTCCGCAAATCCCCACGCAACGCCAGCACCTCCCCCACTCGCATCGCCCCCACCGCCCGCCCCCCGCTCGCCACCGAGCAGTTGATCCCCCACCCGCTGTCCGGCCGCTTCGCCGCTCCACCGCCCCCTTCCCTGCCCCCCTCCCCCAGCCGCTCCTGCGCGGTCTGACGCACCAGCGTCACCAGCCGCTCGTTCAGCGCCCCCTCCTCCACCAGTACCACCTCCTGGTCACCGGGCATGTCCGCAAACCCCAGCCGCTCCAGCGCCGCCGCATCCGCCGCCCGCAACCGCACCGCCTTGCTCACCGGCGGCACCGCCGCCATGCTCACCCACGCCGTCGCGTCCCGCGCCCCCTGGGGCAGCACCGTCGCAAACCGCACGCCGCCACCCCCGCCCCCACGTCGCTGCGTCGCCTCTGATGCGTCTTCGCCCCCCTCCTGCCCCCGCGCCATCGTCGCCGCACCCTCCCGCTCCCCAGCACCGCCCCCGCTCAACGGGCCGGTCATCGCCACATACGCCTCCAACGCTGCGTGCAGCCTCCCCAACTCCGCGCTGGCCATCGCATGGTCCCGGGCCACAAAGTCCGCCAGCGGCTGACACGCCCCCCGATACAGCGGAGCCTCCCGGTCCCACGCCACCATCCACCGCCTCGTCCGCTCCAGCCGCTCCCGCGCCTCCTCCAGCCGCTGCCCCGCCCGCTCCACCGCCCGCCGCTCCTCCAGCGCCATCGGCCGGTCCGGCAGCGCCGCCAGTTCCCGCCGATACAACGCGTTCTTCGCCTCCTTCAAATCGTCCTGCCGCAGCAGAATTTGCTTCTGCCAGTACGGCAACTGCACCAGCCGCAGCCACTGAATCGTCCGCTGCACCTCCGCGTCGCTCTCTGCCAACGCCGCCGCCACCTCGTGCGCAAACACCGCCATCGCGGCCCGAAAATCCGCCAGCGCCTGCACACTTCTCACCCGCGCTGCGCCGTCCGCCATCGTGCCTCGTCCATCCCACACCCCACCCCCCACCGCCCGCCCCTGCCCCCCCCCGCCCCGCACACGCTCACCGCTGGTTCAGATACTCCTCGATCTTCTCCGCCTTGCGCATCAAGAACGGCACATGGTCGTTGGCGGCATTGGTGAATCGCCCCAGCACTTTCATCGTCGCGTCAAACTGCTCCGCGAATTTGTCGTGCTCCTGATCACGCCAACTCTGGCTCAGCGTGTGCATCTTCCCCTGCATCACCGACATCTGCCCCTCCACCGCCGCCACAAACCGCTTGAGGTCCATGGCAAAACGCCGCAGTTCTCCCGGGTCCACAACCGCTTTGCTCATCGGCAGGCTCCTTCCGCCCCCCCCCCCCCCCCCCCCCCCCCCCCCCTTCCCCCCCCCCCCCCCCCCCCCCCCCCCCCCCCCC